>PVMS01063611.1_pt1 | contig 16481 bp, 11 predicted proteins | sample 1853461 | NCBI WGS metagenome assembly PVMS01 (sample SAMN08582032, study PRJNA380276) | Marine sediment metagenome, whole genome shotgun sequencing project. | isolation source: ocean sediment barecode stripped | collected 2017 | reverse complement strand
CTTGCCCACCCTCAAGTTTTTATTCGTTCAAGCAGATGCTAATCCTCTGGCGCATCGCGTATGAACCCTTGGTCCATCATCATCTTGGTCAAATTGCGAGAGCGGCTGATGATCTGGGTAGCATGTTCGAATAATTCATCGTAACTCGGGTTGACCCGGGCGACGCCTTGCTCCTGGGCCTTCATGCCCACGGCCGCCGCCTCCCGGGAGAAAACTTCCCAATCATCCATATTGGGCAGGATATGACGTTCGTCCAGCTTGTCTCCAATATGATTGGCAAGCGCATCGGCCGCCGCAAAACACATTTCGTCGGTGATCGTGCGGGCTCTCACATCCAACGCACCCCGGAAAATCCCCGGAAAACCTAGAGAATTGTTTACCTGGTTGGCAAAGTCTGACCGGCCGGTAGCCACGATGGTCGCTCCGGCTTCCTCGGCCTCCCAGGGCCATATCTCCGGAATCGGATTGGCCGCCGCAAAGACGATGGCGTCATTATTCATGCGCTCTACCCATTCCGGCTTAATCGTTCCCGGCCCGGGCCGGGAAAGTGCAATCACGACGTCGACACCGGCCATGGCTTCGGCGATGCCGCCCTGGCGTTCATCTTTATTGGTTATCTGGCACAGGCGCCATTTGTCAACATATTCAGCCCGGCGCTTCTCCAAATCAGCCCGATGCAAACCCAGAATTCCTTTGCTATCTACCATAGCACACTTGCCAGGATCAACGCCCCAGGCAAAGATCAGCCGGGAACAGGCCACGTTGGAAGCGCCACTGCCTACAAAGGCGATGCTCACATCCTCTTTTTGCTTACCCACTACTTTTAGTGCGTTCATCAAGCCAGCCAAGGTAACGGTTGCGGTACCTTGTTGGTCATCGTGCCATATGGGGATCTCAGCCTTCTCGCGCAAGGTATCTAATATCCGAAAACATTTCGGTTGGGAGATATCTTCCAGGTTGATACCGCCAAAGGCCGGCTGCAACATTAAAACTGTATCAATGATTTTATTCGGATCCTTCGTATCCAGCATGATCGGCACACCGTCCACACCACCTAGATATTTGTAGAGTAAGGCCTTTCCTTCCATTACCGGCAGGCCGGCTTTCGGTCCAATATCACCAAGGCCCAAAACCCGGGTTCCGTCGCTAACCACTGCCACTGTATTCCACTTGTTTGTGTGATCGTAAACTTTGTCGGGATGAGCCTGAATATCCCGGCAAGGCTCGGCGACCCCAGGTGTATACCAGATGGCAAAGTCATTAAAATCACGCACTGCGCATTTCAGGGCGATCTCTGTCTTGCCCCGGTAAAAGGGGTGGAGCTTCATAGCATCGGCCGCTGGTTTTTCGGCCTTTTTAAGTAGCTCCTCAACGTTGACTTCTTTGTTTTCTACTAACATTTTGAACTCCTACAGATTTTTCCCCCACGAGGGGATTTTTTTCACCGGCCTCCAGGGCAAAGGCCCCTACCGGCAATTAATATTTTCCTGCTGACAGCATCATTCAGGGCTTTTGGCAAACGATCCCTGCTAATGTCCTTGTTTTCCCAATTCGGACCTAACTACGCTGCCATTGCTTCTTGCTGCAAATAGGAATCAGCATAAATAACTTTATTGAGTAAGATCTGCACCGTCTTCCAGATAGCTACCTGCTCAGGATCGCTGGTATCGACATCCTCTAGCTGCGGCTCTTCCATGGCGGCAACATGATCATGGATGCTCAGGTAGAGACGGCCGACCGGCGTGCTTTCGTCTCGTGCTTCGATCGAACGTATTGTTTCCATCAGAGGCTTATCCAGTGGATCGGCTATCATCATATTCAATCCTGCACCCATTAACATGGCGCAGTAAACACGGTTGATGAGCGGCCGATTCTCCTGCGGCACAGCGTTTGATACATTTGACAAGCCAATGGAGACACTTGGCGGCGGATCCCAGGCAAATTGCAGGGTCCGCACAGCTTCAATTAGCTCGGGGCAAAATTCCTGGCAACCTGACACTGTCAGCGCCAGTGGATCAATAATCAGATCCTCCACCGCGTAATCGATTTCGAGCATGCGCGGGATAAGTGCTTCCAGAGCAATTGTCACCCGTTCGTCGGCGCCGACCGGAATGCCACTTTTGCCCATCGTCAGGGCAACCAGTTGGGCATCGTATTTTTTAGCCAGCAGCGGCACGTTCTCTAACCGCTCCGCCTCGGCTGACGTAGAGTTAATGATGGGCCGGGCTTTCGTTACGGTTTTCAGCCCGGCTTCAATTCCCAAGATATTGGTACTATCAAAGCTTAGAGGCACGTCTACCACTGCTTCTACGGCCTTAACCATCCAGGGAAATACCTCTTCCCAGTCCTTTTTACGGGGGCCAAGATTTAGATCAAGCGCCTGGGCGCCCGCTTCAACCTGCTTTACAGACAGTTCCTGGAAAATTTTTTCATCCCTATCTCTTAATCCCTCCTTAACTTTCTGGGAAATAATATGAATATTTTCGCCAATGATATACATGGATTTCTCCTTTTTTATTGAAGCCCCAAGATGAGTGACTTCAATGCTTCTTAAAAAACGCTATATTAGGTTGCAAGGCCATACATCTGATCTGGAGTTAATTCGCCTGGGAATCTTGAACGCAACCGATTTCGTGCTTGGTAACAAATGTGGCAAGCATCCACATACTCAGCCTCGTGCTCTAATGCGTATTGGGTTACCAACTGGGCGGGACCCCCAGCCAATAGCGGGCCAGCTATGGCATGATTCCTAGGTTTATATTCCTGCAAAATCCGTTTTAACGATCTCTCGAATAAATTTCCGATGACAATACCCTGGCAAATATGCAGATTACCAAAAGGATCTAAATGGACTCGACCCGCATTGGCCAGATCCTCGTACGGACAGGAATTAAATACTGTCCACGGCTGGCGCGGCAGGCCATCTGTTAGTAGTTTTTCGATCGCCCGGCCGCGAAACATCACCCCGCCCCCAGTGACCGGCATTCCCGGTTCAGACTCATTCGGATCCCGAACGGCGACCGGTGGGTCAATGGAAATAGTACTTGTCTCCAATGAAAGTTCGGCTGCGGCTATCAGTGCGGGATGAGTGTCAGGAGTTACTTCGTCTTGGCCATGAAAGCTGTCGCAAGAGACATCCAAAAAATCGAGCCCGGCTGTGACCAATGGCTTGAGCCAGGTCCAGGCGTCTTCTGTGCTGGTTGCCCAGTATCCGTTGGAAACGATGCCAGTCCAAAAGCCCTGTTGTTTGGCTCTGCTGACAGCTTCAACTAGGATGGGATAATATAAGAACGCCTCCCCACCCTCAAAATAGATCTCGCGAATGCCCCCCACCTCTTTGGCTTGCCTTAATACAACGTCCAATCGGGCCAGAGTGAAAGTGCCTGATTGCCGGGGACTACCCCATACAAAACAGTGGTCGCATTCGTAGTTACAAGTGTACGTAAGCAAAATGTGAAGGCCTTTTAAGTCCATCGTGCTCCTCCAATTTGGTTACACTAGGCAAGGAAACTATAACCATCTTGTCGTGGGCAGATGATTCCAGTCTACGCTGCTTGTGCACGGTATACCAGATCCAACTCATGCTATGTCTCGAGCTGCTTTAATCCTTGGACAACGGACGGGAACCGGCTTAAGTCAGTGTGCGGTAGAAATAGGGCTGAAGTGAAAGCATCGTAGAAAGAGTTATCAGCCGATAGTTCAATATAGGTCATCCGTCCGGCGATATCCTGGATTCGGTTTCGGGCTTTCCGATCCAATAAGGCTAGATAAGCCCCCCGAACAGAGGTGTTACCCAAGAAATGAAAACGCTCCCAGGGCAAGTCAGGCAACAGGCCAATCTCAATCGCCTTTTCGATGTTAATATATTTACCAAAGGCCCCGCCGATAAGCACTTGTTCAACGTCCTTCAAGGGAAATCCGACGTTATCAGCCATGACCGTAAATCCCGCGTAGATGGCTGCCTTGGCCCGTAACAAATTGTCGACGTCGACATGAGTAATGACGATATCCTTCCCACTCCGGGTCTCCTCGGACCAGGCGATAACATATTCCAAACCATGTTCGCCACGGCGAATCCGCTTCGTCGATAGCGAGCTATTGAAGTTGCCAGCCTTGTCCAAGAGGCCGGTAATAAACAGCTCGGCTAATAGCGAGATTAGGCCACTACCACAAAGACCCTGTGGCTTGCCATCACCAATCACCCGGAAGTTGGGCTCATAGCTCTGGCCATTAATCCATACTTCCTCAATCGCCCCACGAGTAGCTCGCATGCCGTGTAACACGCCAGCCCCTTCAAACGCCGGGCCGGCCGAGCAGGCACAAGTTACCAGCCAGTCATGTGATCCCAGGACGGTCTCGCCGTTGGTCCCAATATCCAGAAACAGGTTTACATTCTGGTTATCATCCATTCCCGAAGACAAAACACCGGCGCTGATATCCGCACCCACATAACTGGCCACCCCTGGCAAACAATCGACTGTCGCCTCCGGATGAATCGCCAGGCCAACATCTTCGGCCCGGAGTGTTGGCGGGCTATTGACGGTAGTTACAAAGGGCATGAGGCGAATGCTTTCAGCCGGTAAACCAAGTAACAAGTGCATCATAGTACTGTTGCCGGCTACGGTCGCCTTCATAATCCTTTCTGATTCGCATTTAGCCCGCTTACAGGCGCGTTCCAGCAGCGCGTTAATCGTCTTGAGGATAAGGCTCCGCATTTCGTCGCTGCCACCGTTTTTGCTGGCATAAATGATCCGGGAAATGACATCTTCGCCCCGACTTATCTGCCCATTGTATTCGGCCGCTTGGGTTTTCACTTCGCCTTGTTTTAAATCTACCAGCCAGGTTGTGACTGTCGTCGTTCCAATATCGATTGCCACAGCCCACAGGGGTTCGTCCTCAGCCACATGACCGGCATGCAGATCGATCAGCCGGGCAACGGCCGGTTGGTTATCCTGTTGGCTATTTACCTCCATGACCGCGCTAACCTGCCAATCAGCATCTCGTAATATTTGGCCGATCCCTCTCATTAAAGGCAACGAAATTTCCAATCGAGGCGGTAATTGGCCGGTTTCCGAATTGTCGCTACCGGCTGGAATGAGAGATGGCTCCTTACGCAAAGCTGTTTGCAGTCGGCTCCAGTCATCGATCTGATCATTCATGCTAGGTGGTTGCAGATTCAAGTTTGCCCGCCGGATGACCTGATCTCGCAGATAATCGTAGCCGGCAAGAACAGTCACCTTGGCCACCGTACGATCCGTACTTAAGCGGCGCTCCACCTTCTCTTGAGGCGGCACCGCAATAGCCACATCGCTTTCAACCACGGACTGGCAGGCCAGGGCAAAGCCTTGCGCTACATCTTTACTCGAAAGTCTTAATGTGCTGCGCCGGCGAACGTTACCAGCAGTCACGCGCACCAGGCAGCGGCCGCAGCGACCTTGTCCGCCGCACGGTTGGGCTATCTCCACCCCAACTTGCTGGGCTGCTTCAGTCAATAGGGTGCCGGTCAGCACGGTGGTCGCTTCCGAAGCTGTGTCGAAACTTACAGAATGTTGGGCCATATTTGCAGGTCACCGGGTAGGCTGTGGCAGATGCCTACACTGGCTACCTCCTAGAGCGCCTGCTTCAGGAATGTCGGTAGGTCAACTGATTCTCGCGGACCAACTCGAATCTTCCAGGCAGGCAACTCTTCCTCTAATTCGCCCGATATGACCGCCACATGACCAGGAATGACCATCTGCCGGTGATTGACTTTTTCGGCCACCTTGAATTGTTTGATATCTTTGGCGATTCGTTCGGCATCGAATTTGCCGGCCGCCCAGGCTGTCAGAACGCTCATTCCTTCCGCATCTGTAACCAGAAGCCAGGCTGACATACCCGCGCCTTCTACCTCATTGGCTACACTGAAATAGGTGATGCTGAAATTGGTTGTCACCAACAAAGGATCTTCTGCAGAGGGCCTGTTAATCTCGTATAGGCCTGGTTGTACCTGAATCGGCTTCTGAGGATCCGTATAGATATTTTCCCGCAGGACCAGCAGTGGATAGACCGTCTCCGCTGCGAAGTGATCCAGGATAATAAAGCCCGCGTATTTGGCAATGGCCTGGGCCGCCAACATCGGCTCATGTTCAGGGTCACCCGCCTCACCAGGAAAGACGATAATTGGATAACCCAATTGCCGGTAGTTCTTTTTAAGCGCCAGGCGTCGTATCTGGGTGGCATAAGTGAGCGAGGCGCTGAAGTTGCGCGTCCCTGGATCGATCACCAGATCCTCAACTCCTGTGGCCTTAATCTTTTCCGTTAGCTCTGCTATTGCTTCCAGGGAGTTAGCAGTCACCACCAATGAAGCTTTGTGTTCTTTGGCCAGGACGGCCATCGTCTCCCAATTATCTTCGCCGGCCCCATAAATAAGGGTGCCTGCTGTTGCGGTCGCTTCTAATCCGGCCGCGACAATTTCCGGATCATTGCCGATTAAAACCAGTGGTCGCTCGCTAAGCGCACGCACTGCGGTCACGGCTTCGGCGAATGCTTGGGGATTACCGGAAACAGCCTCTACGGCGAAACCATCCAAGGCCAAGTCTATGCCCACATAAGTTACCTGATAAGCATCGGCCTCGGTTACCTTATCCTTGATCTGGTCTATTGTCTCATCATCCTTTACCCGAATAAATAGACCAGGTCGATGGTAAAACGTCTTCTCGTGACGGAACAAAACCACCTCGTTTCCGGCCTTGACCTCATGTCCGTTAGAAGACAAGGTCACCAGTCGGATGGGCGGCGCCGCAGAAGCCGACAGCGCTGACTGTGACTCTTCGCTTACGTGAGGGCATAACGACAGTTCGACTTGTTTAGCGGCCAATTTCATCGCGAATGCCAAACAAGTCGGAAATCCGCAGTCCTTACAATTGGTCCTGGGCAACATCTTGTAAATCTGAATGCCAGATAGTGCCATGTTTGTTTCTCCATATATGGCCGGTGGTCGCCTGGTGGTGATCACCGGCCGCTTATTTTCAAGCGAGCTCCGGCACCACCATCAGGTCCGTGATCGCTACTTTTACTCGCCGCACGCTCTCGGGATGGCGTAGTACCAATATGTCGGCCCCCGATTCCAGCAATGCAACAGCTGTCAATGTTTCCCAATTGATGGCTCGTTCCATCCAATTACCCCATTCCCCGGGCACATCTTCACCCACCTTCGACTCTTTAGTTTTCCAGGCTTCAAAACCTGGCGTAACCAACATCGGTAATTGGGTCATGGCATCGCCCTGTAATGCGGCCAGGCGAAGCCGTTCCATAGCCGAATAACCATATTCGATGCCATAGCCAAGAGCGCCGGTAGTTGGGTCCATGATGACCCGATCAAGTGGCATGCTCATATCGCTGATCAGTATGTTCAGCTGTTTAGCTAGATTGACATCCATAGGCGATCGGGCGTTTACCAGGTGATCGTTGGCCATAGCCGCCGCTACGATTGTGCGGTAGTTTTTATCTTCACAGATGCCCAGTAACAGTCGTTCTCCCTTGGTGGCATCGGCGATTGGCACCAAAAGCGCATTGTCCAACTCGGCCTGACCGGTCCCAAACACAATCAATGGCAAACCAGTTGCCTCCAACACAGCCTTGACCGAAGCTACAGCCACCTCGGGCTCGGTCTCCTGGCCCTCAGAATTAGTCGCACTTAGGGTCAGTTGCAGTAAATCGGCGCCGGCTTCTTCGGCGGCCGTGGCCCAAGCGGCCGGATCGTCCATCACCTCGCCCCAGGTCTCTGATAAGAGAGACGACCAATTATCCGGGCGCCGGTCCATTATCTCGATAGCTACTACTGGACGGTGAGGTGTTTCGGCTTCAAAATGCATGAATGGTAATGCTTTTTGACCACCTACAGTCACTGTGCTGGTTCGGCTGCCTCCATCATCGGGTGTTGCCCCAATGGTCACCGTTCGGACGGCTCCGGGCCAACTATCTTTCACAAGTTCAATCGGCATAACACTCACTCCTAAATCGGTTACTTTCTAATAGGTTTTTGTATCGAAGGCCTGAAATTTTGAGTGGACTAGTCTAGCCTTCGTGTCGTCGAGATTTAAAAGATCCTTATACGTCTAACCCATCCCGGCCCAGCAGGCCCAGTACAAGCGATAATTCACCTCGATGATGAATCTCGTGTTCTAGAACATGCCAGATGATCCAGCTGAGCGATAATTCATGATTATTCCAAGGAAGTCTGATCGGCCGTTCAAGATCTTCCAGATCCCAGCTAGCCAGCTGGGACTTCGTCATGTCGTGGATATCGACCAGGAGAGTCTTTATAGATTCACAGGTTGGATACACTTCCATATCAAATATTGGCCAATCGATCAGCTCCTGGCTGATCACGTAACAAAACCAACCCGCTTCTGCACTGCCAATATGGAGCATGATTTGACCCACTGGCCAGGAAGAATCGAATGGGGTAAAAAGCAATTCACTGTCGTCAAACTGGTCGATGGTCGTCAATAGATCTTCGCGTACCTGATCCCAGTGAGAGAAAACCCTGCTAAGTTTCATCAGAGTCAATTACCCTCCTCGGCGGCGCGCCGCCGGGCGTCGTCTCGACGCTTAATAAATGTTTCCAACGGCGTTTCCCGGGCCGCTTTGATGCCCAAATCTTGTAGATCATCGGGATTTTCCATCGCCAGATGACGCAGCAAGTGCTTATAGGACAACATAGCCGCCGGATATTCGACCCCACCCGCGTGGTGCATCAGAAATAGGATTCGGATACCCTGGTCCTGCATGATTTGCGCCGCAGCAACCAGGGGAATGTCGGGAGGGACTTGAGGCACATCAGCCTGCATCACTTCTTCAGCCGTTAGCGAACGAGAGTCGTTGCCTGTATAGGCGCGTACCAGATCATCCCGGCTAACGATTCCAGCTGCGTGGCCTCGATCATCCAGAACAACGATTCCTTCTAGCTCTCGTTCTAATAATACTTGGGTCAGTTCTCTCACCGAGCTATTTAACGAACAAGTCGGCACACCTACGGACATCAGATCACGGACGAGTTTCGGTGCAGGAATTTTACCGTCGCTATTCATCATAAGGAAAAAGGGGATTAGTGGAATAGAACCTGTAGGCCAGCTATCTGGCCCGGTCACTAATCCCCACCAGTTACTAGAATATTGGATCCATGATCAAAGCCGGATGGTTATGCTCCTCCATCCAGGCCAATAAGTCATCTACTGTCGAGACCGTCCGCTCGTCGGCGATTCGGTCCACTAACTCTGAATCACCTTCACGCTCGGCCACCACCTTCAACTCATCCGCCATACTTTCTTTAAGGAAACTGCTCATCCAGACCACTCGTTTAAAACCACCGTCGGCCGAGATGAATTTTGGACTGATCAGATAGTACTTCCCGACGCCCATCACACCTGGCGTCTGCAAGCCGCCGCCAGCCACACCAGCCAAGGTGCTGAAGGTCATGCCTGACGGAGTCAAACTCGTATCCTCCCGGCTAACCACCATGACCCCATTGGCTTCGGGTATAAGCATGACGATGCACTCAAAGCAACCACAAGCGGTCATGGGATTCTCCATGATGGAGTACATGGCTACCTCTTTCACGACATCATGAGAGCCGATCTTGGCGTAGTCATTGGTGCCTTCCCAGTAGCCTTTGTCAAAGTCCACAACACGGCCCAGCTTGATAGGCTGGTTAGGGCCGGTGGGATTGATGCTGTAAGAGGCCTTGCAATCAAGCCAGTTGTATGCGCCACAAAGACCCAGTCGTTCTGGGCTGACGATACACACATGATTAGGAGCGAAAGACTGGCATAAGGTGCAGGAATAAAATTCATCAACAGCGTTGTCAGTTAGATCAGCCAAACGCCGGTTTCGAAAAGCGAAGGTCTCCCGGGCCTCCTCCAACAGTCCATCTAGAAGCTCGGGATCGCTGTAGATTGTAACTTGGACCTTATCGACAATCGCCCCGAAATCAGAATGGAAACGAGCATGAAGGATTTTTCCAAAATGTTCTAGGTTAAAGCCCTTTTCGGCTGCTGCGTCTGAAATGCGAATCCAGGCGATATCTCGCTGTCCAATATGTTGTATGCCCGAGGCACCATTGATGAAGTAATGAATCTGGCGCTCTAATACCGGTTCGAAATCGCTCTGCATTTGCCTGCCGGCTACGTCGATCACAATACCCACATCCATAGACCCTTTCGGAGGTTGTTCCTCAAAGCCTGGACCGACAACTTCGATTTTACCGTCCACTACCTCATCCATCGGCCGCATTCGCAGATATTCGAAGGCTCGCGAATACTTGCCCCCGAATTCCACCCGCATATTTGCTTTTCGGACCACCTCACCCTCAAAGGCTGAGCCATAAGGCACCGGCACAGGCACATCGGCGATTTGAATCTTTACACCCCGTACCTCAATGCACTTTTGCACCAGGCGTTCAGCCCGTTCCAGGTCATCCTGGCCCTCGATCTCGTTAAAGGGCAGGCTAACGACGTGTTCATACGTCGTTACTCCGGTGGGCAAAATTTCTGGAATGACAGTGTCAGCAATGACCGGGAATCCGAAGTTGATAGCCCCGGCGGCGGCCGCATACTTCAAATCGTCTACTTCACCCAAAGCCAATACAAAAGCGAAGACGCGCTCTTTGTTGTACAGCAGAATATCCCGTGCTTGACCGCCTTTCAGCCCGCCAAAGGTAAGGGCCGAACGGACGGCAAAACCTAGGGCGTAAATGGCGCTAAGGGTATCGGTGCCAAAGGGAACAGTATAGGTGTCGTATCCGAGTTCAACGCCCTCTTCCATCAGCTGATGGATGATGCTTCGACCGTTAACATTGCCTGACAGAAAGGTCAAGATATTGCGTCGTTGTAATTCGCGCACAAGTTGTACGGCTACTTCGTTTGACTTAGCCGCACCGACAATGGCCGCAAATCCGGGCATCCGTCCATCAACTAACTTAATGCCCCAAGATCGCAACTGAATATCGTCAATGGGTCCATTGAGATGGCCGTCTAATGACGCGCCGTTTGAACCATTGTCTGGGCTGGTAAAAGCGGTCCCGCCTGCCAGCTGGAAACCAGGCATTGGCTCTGGCTGCAAGCGATAAATGAAGCGAATAGCCTCGATAGTCTCTGCCGCCAGCAGAGTGGCCATACCGCTATCCAACGTCTCGCCCAAATAGGGCGTCCAATTCTGAGCTGAAGGCAAAGGATGCAGCAGCGAGTGGGCGTGCTTCAGTACCGACTCTAGCTGGCCCAGTTTTTCTACTTTTTTTCCGGTCATACCAAATATAAGTGGCAAGTAATAGGCCGTATTTGGGAAAGCGACCGGAGTATCCGGCCCTCTCTCGACCATAGCTTTCTGGAGCATTGCTTCTGCTTCAGCCACAATAGCATTCGATCCGCGGATCGCGCGGGTTGCTATATACCGTGACATGTTTTTACCTCCTTATCCTTAGTCGGCCGCCACGCCGTAGATCGCCTTACGACGGGCTTCTAGCGGCAGGGCCTCCAGCTCTATCATGCGCGTGTCACCACTTCGGCCGAAGAGTTCTGGCTTGTATTCCGGCAATCCTAGGTCGGCGCGCTTGGTATCAATATGTTCCAATGCCTTGCTGATCATCTCGTCCGGGTCGGCAATGAATTCCAATTTACCTCCGTATATCTCCTCCCAACCGGTGCTGATATATTCGGCAACAAGGGCACTATCGGCCATCCGGTCAGGCATTCCACTGACCGGAGAAGAGCCGCCGAAGATGACGTAAACGCCCGAGGCCACGCAGTAAGTGCCAATAGCCAGGGCTTTCTCACTCATCCATTCCGGGGCCAGACCGACGGCGGGGATCTGATGAATATCGTCTCCCAATCCGCCCTCTTCAACCATCTGGGTCAGCACTGTTAGTATGCGGGTGTTGTCCACGCAAGAACCCATGTGCAATACTGGCGGGATACCAATCGTCTCGCATACTTCTCGCAAGCCAGGACCTACTTTGTCCAGTCCCGCTTCACCCAGCAGCAGACCCAGCTTGGCACTGGCAATGGCCCCGCAACCGGTCTCTACCACCAACACATCTTGCTCTAGCAGTTTTTTAGTGATGTAGGTATGCAGATAATCCTGTTGGCTTCGCGGGTTGTTGCAACCCACGATAGCCGCCACGCCACGAATTCGGCCGGACATGATGGCGTCGTTCAACGGTCGGAAAGAGGCCCGGTAGGCACCACCCAGCATGTAGTTAATGTACTCATGCGAAAATCCAGGAATCAGCTTCTCTTTTACATTCGGGATCTTGGTCTGGCCACGATTCTTGTAGTTGTCAATGGCCGTCTTTAATATCTCTTTGGCTGTGGTTAAAGCCCGTTCCTCATGGAACTCAATATGAGTTGCCCCTTTGATTTTTACTTTCGGCGACGTGGTGATGATTTGAGTATGAAAGTTTTCAGCCAATCCGACGAGCGCCTGCATAATGCATTGCACGTCTACCACCATGGCCTCGACGGCGCCAGTCAGGATTGACAACTCCTGATGCAGGAAATTTCCCGCCGCCGGTATACCTTGTCGCATCAGGATTTCGTTGGCTGTACAGCAAATGCCTGATAGGTTGACTCCTTCTGTCCCGGCCGCCTTGGCGTATTCGATGATCTCCGGGTCTTGTGAAGCGGCCACAATCATTTGGCTCAAAGTGGGTTCATGCCCGTGAACAACCACATTGACCATGTTATCTTTTAAAACGCCTAGATTGGCTTCTCCCAATATCGGCGCTGGTGTACCAAAAAGGATATCGGAGACGTCAGTAGCTATCATGCTGCCGCCCCAGCCATCCGCCAGCGATGTGCGGATAGCATGTTCTAAAATGTGCTCCGGATCTTGGTCATCGCCAATATGGGTCCGGTGCAGGGCTTCCACGACTTCACGATCGATTCCCCGGGGAATGACACCCTGTTCTTTCCAGATTTTCTGTCTATTTTCGGGTGCTCGGCCAATTATCACGACCTCCCCTCGCTGTTGGCCAAACTGGGAGATGTATAAATCTGCCAGTTCGTCGGCAATCTCTTCCGGCGCTCGTCCTTCTATAGGGATGTCATAATTGCTTGCTACATGGCGCAGTTTGGCGATATCACGAATCACATAGCCTTCGGCTTCTCCGTTGGCCACGGCCTTTAAGGTGAAAGCCATATCGCGTCCATGATCCGAGTGGGCGGCCGAACCGGCCGCTATGGCCCGGATCAGGTTGCGGGCTTGAATCGTATCGATCGTCGCCCCGCATACACCCGTGTGCCCTTCCTTAGTCAGACGGCAGGGACCCATTCCGCACAGCTTGCAGCACATCCCAGTTGCCCCAATATTGCAGGGCATCATGTTGTCCGCCCGGGTAAAGGCGGTGGAAATACCTAGCTCATCAGCATAAATGAGCATCTCTTGCGCAGCCGGGTCAATCGTCTGCTCTTGAGGGGTACGCTTTTTCTTTCTAGCCATGGCTCTTTTCCTCCTTTTCTTTCTGATCGGCCTGGTCCAATGGTCCCATCCCTGGACATGGCCAGAGAGGCCGTCCAACAGAGGGTACTTTCTGGGCGAAGCTTACGTCTCGTCCAGTTTCCTGATAAAAAACCGTTTGCCGGAAGAAGGGTTTGTCGCCATTTTCTCGTTTCTCTATAGCTCCCTTCTCCACTGGAATTGGCATCTCACCCAGATAGCCAGCTTTCTCAAGCACCTCATTGATTTGCTCAGGAGCCAGCTTCATCTCGTCAAATTGAACTTCGACGATTTGGAAACTACTGCTGGCGTAGACATCCGCTACGCCAGGTAGTTCCAAGAGAAGGCGACGCACCTCGGTGACATGATGATCTCCGAATAATGTCGGAAGATCGAGTGAAATTGTTTCCACGATAGCATCCTCCTAAAGATACACAATCGATTCACCTAATAATTCCGGATAAACCCGAACCTTCACAGTTTTCCATGTCGGGACATGGTGAACTCGGTTTGGCCTTTTACATCATCCATATGATCCATCTTAGAAAGCAAGCTGGTCAAGTGACTATTACTTACAATTCCACATGACAGATGTCATGAGATTTCCTGATATTGGGGATATTGCTTTGCAAACACGACATTTAATAGGCAAAATGGCTGAGATTAGGGACTTAAGTCCTAAAAGCAACACGCTGGTAACGTATGAGTCAAAAGTTTTCCATTGATAATTCGTCCTTTTCTCATCTGGAAGTCCACTCCTCTTACACCCTGCTCGGGGCGACTGCCTCTGTCGAAGAGCTTGTTAGCCGCGCTTCGGCCGATGGATTGAGCCATTTGTCCTTAACCGACACCAACGTCTTATATGGTGCGGTGGCCTTCGACAAGGCCTGTCGAGCGCAAGATATCTCTCCAATCTTAGGCCTGACCCTAACCGTGGTCCGGCCGCCTGACGAAATGCATGTTGAACTTGCCTCTACCCCTGGTCAGCTGGTCCTGTTAGCCACCGGACCGGCCGGCTATCGCTCCCTCTGCCAGCTTTCTTCACGTATTCAAGGCAGTCCCCAAAGAGAAGCTTTGGCCAGCCACGGGCTTGGCTGGGATGAATTAAGAGCCCACTCCCAGGGGTTGATTTGTCTGAGTGGCGGGCGAAGAGGTTGGCTCAATCGCTTTTTGCTAGCTGACAACCAGGCGGCCGCCAGTCGATATATAGCCAAACTTGGAGGGATCTTCGGTGAATCTGCCTTCCTCAGCCTGGAATTGCAGCGGCCCGAAGACCAGATAGTAGCCCGCGAAATAATCGCACTTGGCCAGCGTTTTGGTTTACCGGCCGTGGCCGTCCAGCCTATTTACTACCTGGATCCGGTCGACAAGTCCAGACTCCAGCTGCTCAAGGCCATTGATCAGAACATCCGCCTGGAAGCGATTCCTGAACCAGCAGAAAACCGGCCCTGGCTGTCGCCGAAAGAAATCGAATCTCTTTTCACTGACTTTCCCGAAGCCGTAGCTATGGCTGGACAAATCGTTGCCCAATGTCAGCCGGCCCTGCCTGAAAGCCGTCCACTATGGCCAGCCCTGAATCTTCCGGATGGCGAAACGCCCGAAAGTGCCCTCGCTAAAGAGGCAACAGCGGGTCTATATATAAGGTACGGCCACTCTGTCGATGTTGAGGTAATGGATCGCCTGGCTCGAGAGTTAGATGCCATTAAGCAATCTGGATTCGCACCTCTCTTTTTAGTAGTATCCGATATCGTACATCATGCGCGGCAGATTGAAGTGCCGGTAAGCACCCGGGGTAGCGTAGCTAACTCCCTGGTCGCTTATTCTCTGGGCATCACCACCGTCGATCCCATCGCCAATGAACTACTCTTCGAACGTTTTTTGAACCCGGCTCGAGCCAACCCGCCCGACATTGATCTCGACTTTTGCAGCCGGCGAAGAGACGAGGTGCTCGCTTACGTTCGGCAAAAATACGGCGCGGACCGCGTGGCCCTGGTCGCCACCATCAGCACTCTACGACCTAAATCGGCGGTCCGGGAAACTGGCAAAGCATTAGGCCTTAGCCAGGAGGAGATTGGCCAATTAGTCCGGATGTTGCCTCGCGGGTGGCACCCTGATCCCCGTCGCCGCAGCAAACGCCAGATGTCCGATCTGTTGGACCAGCTGCCAGAGCCTCGCTTTCGCCAAGTTATCGAATCTGCCCAATCTATTGTCGGCACGCCCCACCATCTGAGCATTCATCCCGGAGGCCTGGTAATAACGCCTGGGCCACTAACTGATTATGTGCCCATCCAATGGGCACCAAAGGGATTTCTGATCACCCAGTTTGATCATCAAGACCTGGAAATCCTCGGTTTACCCAAATTAGATTTGCTGGGTATTCGTGCTTTAACTGTGCTGGCCGATACGGCCGACCTGGTTCGCCAACATTATGAGGCGGAATTTACTCTAGCTGATATTCCTCTAGATGATGAGATGACCGGGGATATTTTGCAACTGGGGGAAACAATTGGGGTGTTCCAATGTGAATCGACTGGAGCCCGCCGCACCTTGCGCCAATTACAGGCTCGATCAGTATTTGATTTGGCGGTCGCCAACGCCTTTTTTAAGCCTGGCCCAGCGACCGGCGGCATGGCCCAAACCTTCGTCCGGCGTTATCGTGGGGAGGAAGCGGTTCAATATCTTCACCCCTCCCTGGAGCCCATTCTTGCCTCTACCCAAGGCGTTTTGCTCTTCCAGGAACAGATCTTACGGGTCGCCACCGAGATTGCGGGTTTATCCTGGAAACAGGCCGATCATCTGCGGCGCGGAATGAGTAAGTTTTTAGCCGGCGAAATGGCAGCCATGCAAGCCCAATTCATCGCTGGTTGTTGTCTTCCAGCTCCAGATGGCCCGGGCTTTAGCGAAGATCAGGCCCAGTCTCTATGGGAACAGGTTTCGGCTTTCGCTGGCTATGGTTTTAACCGGGGTCATGCCACAGCCTATGCCGATGTTAGTTACCGCTCTGCTTTCTT
>PVMS01049890.1_pt1 | contig 16485 bp, 13 predicted proteins | sample 1853461 | NCBI WGS metagenome assembly PVMS01 (sample SAMN08582032, study PRJNA380276) | Marine sediment metagenome, whole genome shotgun sequencing project. | isolation source: ocean sediment barecode stripped | collected 2017 | reverse complement strand
GCGCTTATAACCGTAACCGATACACTAAATGCCCTTGGAGATCTGGCCGGTTGGTGGAGACATCAGCAGAGGGTCAGCGTGGCAGCCATCACCGGAAGTGCCGGCAAGACCACCACCAAAGAAATGACAGCGGGGATCTTGGGAATTGGTGCCTCCACTTTAAAGAATGAGGGGAATTTCAACAATCTTGTGGGGCTTCCTCTCACGTTGTTGATGCTGAAAAAAGATCATCGAAAGGCCGTATTGGAAATGGGGATGAATAGACCTGGAGAGATTGCCCGACTCACAGAAATTGCAGATCCGGATATCGGGCTCATCACAAACGTGGGCAGGGCGCACCTGGAGGGAGTGGGCGATATCAGAGGGGTGGCGAGAGCAAAGGTTGAACTGCTTGAGGAAATATCCCCAGATTCTCATGTGCTTTTAAACGGGGACGATGAATTGCTGATGGAAGTCGCAAAACCCTTTCATAGAGCCGTATCCACATATGGTCTTGGGTCTGGAAATCATATGAAGGCCGAGAATCTCAGCAGCCTTGGTCGTGAAGGATCTTCGTTTGAGCTTCAACATGAGGGAGGTTCTTTTGCGATAAGACTAAAAGTCCCTGGGATTCAGAATGTACGGAACGCACTTGCGGCTTCAGCCATTGCTCTTTGCATGAAAACACCTGAGGACCAAATCGTCCAGGGATTGAAGAGTTTTAGGGGGATCAAAGGCCGGTTTATGCCGACAAAGCTCCCTGGTGGCGCTATGCTCGTCGACGATACTTATAATTCCAACCCTTACTCCCTTAGGGTGGCCCTGAACGCCCTGCAAGATCTTAAGGCAAAGGGCGGCAGGGTTCTCGTGGGATTGGGGGAGATGATGGAGCTTGGTCATGAAACCACCTCGGCACACATCGAAGCGGGAGGGTTGGTGGCTGAGATGGATGCCTATTTTTTTGCGGCCTTGGGTGAGCATGCCGAAGAGATGATCAGGGGCGCCGTTGATAAGGGCTTCCCGTCGAAAAGGGCGGTGTTGGTGGAGACACACCAGGAAATGGCGCAAGTGTTAAGAGATATAATGGATGCCGGTGATCTGATCCTATTGAAGGGTTCGAGGAGAGCAGGGCTTGAAAAAGTGGTAGAGAATCTAAAGGATGGGTGCTGAATGTTATATGAACTGATTTATTTGTTTCACATGGATTATTCAGTGCTCAATGTGTTTCGATATATCACTTTCAGGACTATTCTCTCGACCCTTGCTTCCCTTACCTTCCTGTTCATTTTTGGAACCTGGGTCATCGGCAAACTACGGGCTATGCAAGTTGGAGAGTTCATTCGGGATGACGGCCCACCCAATCATATAGAAAAAGCGGGCACCCCAACCATGGGGGGCTGTTTGATCATCCCGGTCATCATAGTATCCACGCTTCTATGGGGGGAATTGAACAATATCTATATCTGGCTGGTGTTGTTTGTCATGTTTAGTTTCGGGCTGATCGGTTTTATCGATGATTATCTCAAAGTGGTTCGGAGAGACAGCCGGGGACTCAGTAAGAAGGCGAAATTTTCTCTTCAGGTCCTTGTGGCACTGGTCGTTGCCATTGTCCTGGAACTTTACCCGGGATTTGATTCACAGTTGAATCTCCCATTCTTTAAGACCATCACCCCAGATCTTGGGTTGTGGTACATCCCAGTCGCCATATTCATCATCGTGGGGGCGTCGAATGCCGTTAACCTTACGGACGGATTGGATGGCCTTGCCATAGGCCCTATTATTGTCGCATGTACAAGCTACCTGGTCTTTGCCTACATGGCCGGGCATGTGAAAATCGCTTCTTACCTTCAGATTCCTTATGTTGCGGGAGCAGGTGAGTTGTCTGTGTTATGTGGTGCGGTCGTTGGGGCAGGCCTTGGCTTTTTATGGTACAACTCGTTCCCCGCTGAACTTTTCATGGGCGATGTCGGGTCACTGCCCATCGGGGCTGCTCTAGGGACAGTCGCCGTGATCACCAAACAGGAACTGGTCCTCATTCTTGTTGGAGGTATTTTTGTGGTTGAGACCCTTTCGGTCATATTTCAGGTCGTCTATTTCAAACTGACCGGAGGACAAAGGATTTTTCGCATGGCGCCCTTGCATCATCATTTTGAATTAAAGGGGTGGCCCGAAACGAAGGTTACTGTTCGTTTCTGGATCATAGCCATTATTTTGGCTCTGTTTTCGCTCAGTACCTTTAAATTGCGATAAACGTCCCCCAGACGAACGATTGATGAGTGCCTGCAGATCAACAGGGAAGAAGTTTCAAAAGGTAAATGTCACTTTTTAAAAAAAAGGTCCTTGTCATCGGGTTAGGGAAATCAGGCCTTTCAGTCACCCGATGGTTGTCCGGTGAAGGAGCGGAAGTGACGGTCAGTGAAATGAAAGAGAAAGCGGTGATAGATAACCATTTGGTCAGTGAAATCTTGGGCCTCGGAGTGAAACTGGAAACAGGAGGCCACAAGCAAGCGACCTTTTTGGCCTCGGATATGATCGTCGTCAGTCCTGGGATCCCTCTGGATCTAGAACCTCTTGCAATCTCCAGGAAAAAGGGGATACCGGTCCTGGGGGAGATGGAACTGGCCGGAAGACTCATAGACATCCCTCTTGTGGCCATAACGGGAACAAACGGTAAATCGACCACCACCTCCCTCGTCGGTTCGATGATTAAAAACGCGGGATTCAGCGTCTTTGTTGGGGGGAATATCGGTACCCCCCTTATGGATTATGTAACAGGGGAACAGAACGCGGAATTTGCCGTAGTCGAGGTAAGTAGTTTTCAATTGGATACCCACGAAAAATTTTGTCCGACCGTTTCCTTATTATTGAATATTTCGCCGGACCATCTGGACAGATATTCAAATTACGAGGCCTATGTCCAATCCAAACTGAAGATATTTCAAAATCAAGGGCCTGGTCAGTACGCCATTCTAAATGATGAAGATGAGGTGTTGTCTCATTTAGATCCCTCCAGGGGCATTTCCGTTTTGCGCTATGGGATGCGGGAAAAGAAAAACCGCCATGCCTTCATCGAAGGGGAAAAAATGATTGCATTTTTACCCGAAATGGAACCCCAGGAATTTGATATTGAACGATATCGGTTGCCTGGAGTACACAATCTGGAAAACCTCATGGCCGGTGTGTTGACAGGTCTGGTGTTAAAAATAGAACCCGCTGTCATACAGAATACTATAGAGCATTTTACAAGTCTTTCTCATCGGCTTGAGCTTGTACGTCGCATCAGCGGGGTCACTTTCTATGATGATTCCAAGGCGACCAATGTCAATGCAGCGTTGAGTTCAATCAATAGTTTTGACGGTCCGATCATTCTCATCGCGGGGGGACGTCACAAAGGAGGCGATTATTCGCCCCTGGCCGATGCTGCAAAAGGCCGGGTAAGAAAAGCGATATTATTGGGTGAATCGAAAAAAATTTTAGCGAAGGCCTTTGAAGGCCTTGTCCCGTTCATCATGGCTGAGAGTATGACGGATGCCGTCACTCAGGCGTTTTCGTCGGCCGAGAAGGATGATGTGGTTTTGCTGGCGCCTGCATGTTCCAGTTTCGATATGTTTTCGGATTACGTGCAAAGGGGAACGGTCTTTAGAGAAGCGGTGGAAAGGCTTCGTGATGGCGGATAAAAAAGCTGTAACTCAAGGATATGACTATCTGCTACTTGTCCCATCCCTCCTCCTTTTAGGATTAGGGTTGGTGATCATATATAGTGCCAGCTCTTCTCTTGCGGAGTACAGGCTTGGGGACAGCTACTATTTTTTGAAAAAACAGGCGGTGTTTTGTCTCATAGGTCTCGGTTTGATGATACTCGCAAAAAATATCCCAAACACCTTATACAAGAAACTCGTCTATCCGGCGCTTTTTTTCAGTTTTGCTCTTTTGGCGCTCCTCTTTGTTCCGAGCCTGGGCGCCAAAGTGGGTGGGTCCAGTCGATGGTTGCGTTTCGCAGGTCTCTCATTTCAGCCTTCGGAACTGGCTAAACTCTCCCTGGCCCTATACCTCGCCTACTCCATGGCAAAGCAGGGGCCCAACATGAGTCGTTTTTCCATTGGCTTTTTGCCCCATGTCCTGGTGGTGGGTGGATTCATGGGCCTGATTCTCCTTCAACCGGATCTGGGGACTTCTGTCATTATAGGTTGTTGGGTGTTGATCCTTCTCTTCGTGGGCGGGGCCAAACTTTTTCAATTGTTTGCAGCGGTGCTTCTGTTCATGCCGATCGTGTTGTGGCTTATCTCGCAAGCCGATTATCGAATGAAGCGGTGGTGGGCTTTCCTTAATCCGTGGGAGGACCCCGAGGGCTTGGGGTTCCAGATAATTCACTCATTCTTGGCCATAGGTTCGGGCGGAATTTTCGGTGTGGGACTCGGAAACAGCAAACAGAAACTCTTCTATCTGCCGGAACCCCATACGGATTTCATCTTTTCTGTTGTGGCTGAAGAACTTGGGCTGGTGGGATTGTCGGTCATCGTGGTTCTTTTTGGCGTGTTGATCACAAGGGGGATCAAAATAGCACTCAACGCCAATGACCTGTATAGTTCCTATCTTGCCATGGGAATAAGTAGTTTCTTGGGGTTGCAAGTTCTTATCAATATGGGTGTTGTCATGGGCCTGCTTCCCACTAAGGGCCTGACGCTTCCTTTAATCAGTTACGGGGGATCATCCCTGGTCATCAGTCTCCTGAGTATTGGGATCCTTCTCAATATCTCGGCAAAAAGTTAAGGAGACATAAAGAAGAAATTTGCAGGTCTTTCAACGAGGTCCAAGGATGTGGAACCGAGGGAAGTGAGGGGCATCATCGCGGGGGGGAGGTACGGGAGGCCACCTCTTCCCCGGATTGGCGATAGCAAGGGAAATTTGTAAACGATCCGAAAAGGCAGAACTTCTTTTCGTAACAGGCCGAAGGAAAATGGAACTGGATATATTGGACCGTACAGGTTTTCTCCAAGCATCAATTGATGTGGAAGGGCTAAAAGGGCGGGGATGGTTTAAGGGTCTCAGAGCCCTTGTAAAATTACCCCTCAATTTTTTCCAGTCCTTTTCAATCATCAGGGGCTTCTCTCCCAACATCGTCATTGGAGTTGGGGGGTATTCCTCAGGGCCGGTCTGCATGGTGGCCAGGCTCATGGGGATTCCTTCAGCCATACACGAACAGAATTCCTATCCTGGTTTGACCAACCGTCTGCTGTGCCGGGTGGTGGATAGGGTGTTTATCTCTTTCGAGGAAAGTCGCGGCCATTTCCCCGGGGGGTCTCTCCTCCTAACAGGAAACCCTATCCGTGAGGAATTATTGAAAGGGGAAACAACCATTGAGGAACAAAAAGAAACATTCACTGTTTTGATCTTGGGAGGAAGTCAGGGGGCCCGTGCCATCAACCGGTCCGTCGTGGCAACGCTCAAAATTCTGAAGGAGAGAGGAAAGGCGCCCGGTGTTATCCATCAGACAGGTAAAACCGATTACGAGGAGGTCGTGGAGGCATACGGGCGGGAGGGCGTGAAAGGTGAAATCCAGCCATTTATCGAGGATATGGGTCGAGCTTATTATCAGGCTGATCTTGTCATCAGCAGAGCCGGGGCAACGACAGTCTCCGAATTGGCAGCCCTGGGGAAACCCTCTATCCTGATTCCTTACCCCTATGCGGCCAACAGACATCAGGAGACAAATGCGCAGATGCTGGTCAGGGCGGGGGGTGCGGAGATGATGCTCGAGGAGGCATTAAGCGGCCGAAGACTGGCAGGATCCCTGATGAGGTATATGAATGACCGGCCGGTGCTGACAGAAATGGGTCAAAGGGCACGGAAGGTAGGGCGTGGTGATGCCGCCGGTATCATCGTGGATAAATTGATGGAAATGATTAAGAACTAAAAATACAGAATCCGGAAGTCAGGAGTCAGAATAGAAACAGTACAAACCAGAAGGAACAACGAACAATTCACGGCTATGACTACATTTGGTAAGGCAAAACATGTGCACTTTGTAGGAATCGGAGGGATCGGCATGAGCGGCATCGCGGAGCTCTTGATCAACCTCGGATATGAAGTCAGCGGTTCCGATATCAAGGAGTCACCCGTGATCCGAAGGCTCTCCGGCCTAGGGGGAAAAATTTCCATCAAGCATGGAAAGGAAAACATAAAAGGGGCCGATGTAGTGGTATACTCCTCCGCGGTCTCAGATGATAATCCGGAGATTTTGGAGGCAAAGGAAAAATATATCCCTGTCATCCCAAGGGCCGAAATGCTGGCCGAGTTGATGAGACTCAAGTATGGTGTGGCTGTAGCAGGCACACATGGTAAAACCACGACTACCTCTATGATCGCTTCCATCTTAAGCTGCGGAAATCTTGATCCGACCGTCGTCATAGGGGGAAGGCTGGATATCTGGGGCGGCTCGAACGCCAAATTAGGTTTGGGCGATATCCTGGTTGCTGAGTCGGACGAGAGTGACGGTTCTTTCATGGTTCTATCTCCGACTATTTCGGTGGTCACCAATATCGACTACGAACACATCGAACACTATGGTGACATGGACACCCTTAGGAAAACCTTCATCGACTTCATCAACAAGATACCCTTTTACGGTCTGGCAATTCTCTGTCTGGATGATGAGGAGATTCAGGGGATCATCCCTCAGTTAAGAAAAAGGTATCTTACATACGGTATGAATTCCCAGGCGGATCTGAGGGCCGCGGACATCAAAAGAGGACCATTGGAGGTTGGTTTTGATCTCATCTTTCGCAATGAGTCTTTGGGACATGTCGTCGTGGGTATGCCGGGAGATCACAATGTCCTCAACGCTCTGGGAGCCATATCCGTTGGGCTTGAGTTGGATGTTGACATAGAAAATATTAAAGAAGGTATCCGAAATTTGGGGGGGGTGGAAAGGCGCTTCCAGGTTAAAGGGGAACAGGACGACATCCTCGTTCTCGATGATTATGGGCATCATCCCACAGAGGTGATCGCTACGCTAGAAACGGCAAAAGCCTGTTGGCCTGAAAGACGCCTCATTGTTGTCTTTCAGCCTCATAGATACAGCCGTACAGAAGCACTCTTTGACCGTTTTGTGCTCAGTTTCAACCAGGCAGACATGCTTATTGTGGCCCCGATATATTCGGCAGGAGAGGCGCCTATTGAGGGTGTAAATGCCGAGTGGCTCTATCAGGGAATAAAAGAACACGGGCACAAGGAAGTTATCTTGTGCACAGACGAGAGTGATATCCTGAAGGTCCTTTTGGAAGTTCTCAGACCGGGAGATACGGTCATGACCCTTGGGGCAGGGGATATTTTTAATGTCGGTGAGGCCCTCTTGAAAAGGCTTGGGCATGGATCAAAGGCAAAAAAAAGAACTGGCCGGAATCCTTGAAAAAGGTGTTGAGTTTGAATGTCCCATGAGCCGGTACACGACGTTTCGTGTTGGGGGGCCGGTGGAGGCGCTCTGTACTATCAGGGATTTAGAGGGACTACAACGAATGGTCCCATATCTTGAGAGGGAGAAGATTCCTTACTTGGTGGTTGGTCGTGGAAGCAACATTCTGGTTAGAGATGACGGGTTTAGAGGCGTTGCTATCATTCTGCGGGAAAAGCTGGCCAAAGTGGAACCGAACGGGAAAAGTGAACGGATCGTTCTGGCAGGTGGTGGGTTGGCTCTGTTTGAGCTTCTCGATTACTGCAAAGTGAAGGGTTTGGGGGGATTGGAATTTCTGGCAGGTATCCCCGGAACGACGGGCGGGGCGGTGGCCATGAATGCGGGTGCCTGGGGATGCGAGGTGGGGAGTCGGGTTCAACAGATACAAATTGTCACTTCAAAAGGGGGATTAGAGACGTTGGGAAGGTCTCGTCTGAAATTTAATTACAGGGCCCTGTCGATACCAAAAGGTTCGGTCATCATAAGCGTTAAATTCGAATTGAATCGAGAGAGCCCCGAAGCCGTGTTCGGTAAGCTTTCAGAATATATCAAGAAGCGGCAGGAAAAGCAGCCTTCACGATATGCGAGTGGCGGATCGGTGTTTAAAAACCCTCCCCAGGATTATGCGGGAAGGCTTATTGAAAAGACGGGCCTAAAAGGAAAAAGTGTTGGTGGGGCGATGATTTCTCCAAAGCATGCAAACTTTATTGTAAACACCGGGGGAGCCAGGGCAGCAGATATCCTGGCCCTTATGGATCTGGCGCGAAGGAAGGTGAAGGAGCAAACGGGGGTTGAGCTGGAACCGGAGATAAAGGTAATAGGATGAAAAGGAGATCTGTCCTCAAACGCCAGACCATTCGAAAGAAAAGACGGGGTAGACTCACACCGATTTGGAAGACGATATCCCTGGTCGGCGTTTACTCCATTAAATTTTCGTGCTTGGTGATTACTTTGGTTATGATCAGTCTGGTTTTTGTAGCCCTATATGAATATTTGATCCAATCTCCGTACGTAAGATTGGAGCGGGTTGTTTTTTCCGGGGTCGACGAAGACATGAGAAGCGAACTTATTGAGTTGGCAGGATTGAATCCTGATCTGAGTCTATTAGAAATTGACCTGAAGGAAATAAAAGAAAGCATGGAGAAGCATCCCTGGATTAGATCGGTGAAACCGGAAAAACGCTTTCCTCATACATTGGCAGTCAGGGCGGAGAAAGAAGAATCCCGGGCCGTAGTGGTCATGGACAAACTGTATTTAATGAATCGTTGGGGAGAAATCTTCAAAGAGGTAGATCCAATGGAAGAGTTAGACTTCCCCATTATCACCGGGGTTTCCAACAACAGAACGAACAAAAGGAAGCACCTGTTGCGCGCGGCACATGTATTGAACATTCTGAGTTCTGAAGAGAGTCCCTGGTCCCTCAAAGATCTTTCCGAAGTCCATGTCAAAAGGGATGGAAATCTTTCGCTCTATTTTACATCCTTTCCTGGGGTGATTCAGGCGAGGGGGAGGGATTTTGGAGTTAAATTAGATGATTTGAAAAAGGTGGTCGAACATCTGGAACGTACGGGCCGGACTCAAATGGTTCGAGGCATTAATCTGGATTATCAGGATGGAGCCGTCGTTTCATTTAAAAATGGTTGAGTTCTTCGTCAAATTTTCGCTAAGCGGTGCGAAGAGGTCGGTTAATAGGGTAAGAAACTCTGATATAGATGGGACAAAGGTCCAAGGAATAAGGTGGGCCGGTTGTAATGGATAAATTTTCACAACCGGTAGGTTTAAGGTTTATGGGTTAAGGCATACAGTTCGCGTGGCATTAGGTTTGTTATTTAAGGCCTTACACCGTACACCTTATACCGTACACCGTATTCTACCGTACACCGCTGGGTATATAGGGGATAGGCCATGGGTGGAGAAATTATTGTGGGTTTGGATATTGGCACGACAAAGATTTGTGCGGTTGTGGGTGAACTGCGACCCGATGCCATAGAAATTATCGGGATTGGAAGCCATCCTTCCGAAGGTCTTAGAAAAGGTGTCGTGATTAACATCGAAAAGACGGTAAATTCCATTAAGGAAACCATTGAAGAAGCAGAAACCATGGCAGGCTGTGAAATCAGTTCCGTATATGCGGGTATCGCGGGCGGTCACATCAAGGGCTTCAACAGCCATGGGGTCATAGCCCTCAAAGAGAGGGAAGTTACGAAGAAAGATATAGACAGGGCGATTGAAGCGGCCAGCGCGGTAGCCATTCCAATGGATCGTGAGGTTATTCATATCCTCACCCAAGAGTTCATAGTCGATGAGCAGGACGGCATCATTGATCCCCTCGGCATGGCGGGTGTTCGATTGGAGACAAAGATCCACATTGTCACGGGAGCCGTCACTTCCGCACAGAACATTATCAAATGCGCCAACAGAGCGGGGCTGGATGTCTGTGATATCGTCCTTGAGTCCCTGGCTTCCAGTGAAGCGGTGCTTTCCGATGAGGAGCGGAACCTTGGGGTTGCTCTCATCGACTTCGGGGGAGGAACAACGGATATGGCGGTCTTCTCACGAGGGACCATAAAACATACATCGGTTTTGGCCCTGGGCGGAGATAATCTCACATACGATATTTCCATAGGCCTGAGGACTCCGGGAAAGGAGGCGGAAAAAATAAAGATTAAATATGGATGTGGGCTCACCTCCATGATCGAAAGGGATGAGACCATCGAAGTACCGGGTGTTGGCGGCAGGAAGCCAAGGGTTTTATCCAGACAGATTTTGGGTGAAATCCTGGAGCCAAGGGTGGAGGAGATATTTACCCTTATACACAACGAACTGGTACGTTCCGGTTATGTGGACCTGATCAATTCGGGTGTGGTCATCACCGGTGGCTCGGCGGAACTTGCAGGGATTCCGGAGATGGCGGACCAGATATTTAATGCACCATCGAGGAGGGGTTATCCTAGGGGCATTAGCGGCTTGGTAGAAGTGGTCAACAAGCCGATGTATGCGACAGCGGTTGGGCTTGTCCTCTACGGGGCCAAAAGGAGCAAGGAAGGTAAAAAGTTTAGGATAAGAGATACCAATATTTTTGGTCGTGTCATGGAAAGAATGAAGAAATGGTTTAAAGATGTAATTTAACAGACCGGCAGAACTCTCGGCCCAGTTGATTTTCGATGTTGTCGAGGGTATTAACCGGGAAACTAAAAAAGGAGGGGCATTTATGAAATTTGAATTTGTGGAAGAGAAAGAGAGGTACAACGCCAAAATAAAGGTTGTAGGCGTTGGGGGAGCCGGCGGTAACGCCGTTAACAACATGATAGCCTGCAAACTCAAGGGAGTTGAGTTTATCACGGCGAACACGGACAGCCAGAACCTCGAACGTTCCGGCTGTCCAAACAAGATACAGCTTGGGGCGACCGTAACAAGAGGACTCGGTGCAGGAGCAGATCCCGAGATAGGCCGATTGTCCGCCGAGGAAAGTATTAACGAGGTTCGGGACGCCATTGGAGAGGCCGATATGGTCTTCCTGACGGCCGGCATGGGAGGTGGAACCGGCACGGGTGCAGCCCCGGTGCTTGCACGCGAATCCAGGGAAAGCGGTGCCCTCACCGTTGCTGTCGTAACCAAGCCCTTTGTTTTCGAAGGGGAAAAAAGAATGAACAGAGCACTGGAGGGCATTGATAAATTGAAAAGGGAAGTGGACACCCTGATTATTATTCCCAACGAGAGACTTAAAGCCATAGGGGATGGGAATGTTACATTCAAAGATCTCATTATCCGTGCCGATGAAGTGCTCCTCAACGCCGTAAGGGGAATTTCCGATCTGATTATGAGTAACGGATTTATCAACTTGGATTTTGCTGATGTAAAGAAGGTCATGGAGCAAATGGGAACCGCCATCATGGGGACAGGGAGAGCCAGTGGAGAGGGCCGGGCCTTTGAGGCGGCCAAGGAATCGGTCAACAGTCCCCTCCTAGAAGACATCTCTATCAGCGGAGCCAGGGGCCTTTTAATGAACGTGACCGGGCCTCCCGACATGACGATGGAAGAGATCGACGAAGCATCCGCTTATATCAAGGGTGAAGTGGACAGCGATGCGGAGATCTTTTGGGGTGTGGTTTTTGACGACACCATGGGAGATGAGATTCAGATAACGGTCATTGCGACCGGTATTGATAAAGACCATCACCATAACGTCATAAGATTGAGAGAAGTGACCCCTGAAGAAGCAGAGGACTCCTGGACCGTAAGGGTGAATGGAGAAGGTAAGGAAACTCTGGACACCCCCACATTCCAAAGGCTCAAGAAGGAGCCGGAACCCGTTCCCTTCATGGAAGAGGAAGTGCAGCTGAATGAGAGTAAGAAGAGTTTTTTTAAGCGCCCCTTTCTTAAAGATAATCTGGATTACCCTACTTTTCTCAGGGCAAAAGCGGATTGATTGAGGGGCCTTGAAGAGGCTTGCAGAAAGTCTTGCCAGAGGCGTCAAGAACGCCTTATAAGGCAGGGTGACCCATAGGGTGGATTTGAAAAGGGCATTATTTCCTGCCGGAAAATTGGAGCCAAGTCGGTGTCTGAAAAGATTGTTTCCCTGTACCGGCGGAGACTTGCTAGGGAAAAAGGTCCCATAAAAAAGGATTGGGGTGGGAAGATTTCCATAGGCCTCGCCTACCCGAATCATTACCGGACAGGTATGTCCAACCTGGGATTCCATGTCCTTTACTCCCTTTTTAACAGAAAGGACAATGTTGTAGCGGAGCGTTTCTTTCTCCCCGAAGGCAAAGAAATGTCCCTCTACCTTGAGGGGGGAAAGAGCCTCCTTTCCTTGGAATCCCAGGTCCCTATGGGCAAGTTTGACCTTGTCGCTTTTTCCCTATCTTTCGAAAATGATTATCCAAATATCCTGAAAATCCTTGATCTGGGTAAGATTCCCCTGCTCGCGGAAGCCAGGGATGAGTACCATCCCTTCGTCATGTCTGGGGGGATTACCACTTTCCTCAATCCGGAACCCATCGCCCCTTTTTTTGACTTTTTCCTGTTAGGTGAGGCGGAAGCTATCCTGGATGAATTCACGGCTTCTTTCGCTGAGATCCTCCGTACAGATCCAGGGAGGCAAAGCCTTCTCATATCTCTGGCTCAAGAGGTAAAGTCACTGTATGTCCCTTCATTGTACAGGCATGAATATCATAATAAGGGCACCCTCAAATCCGTAGAACCGATGGAGGCCTCAATTCCAGAGAAGGTGAAGGTAGCCTGCCATATTTCTTCGGACCCCATTGTAAACAGGACCATGATTCTGACACCGGACACTGCCTTCGCTGAGAGAGTACTGCTTGAACTGGGCAGGGGGTGTGGGAGGTCATGCCGGTTTTGTGCCGCCGGGTACGTATACCGGCCCCCAAGGGTCCATGAGCAGTCTAAGATACGGCTTCCATCGACGAAGCCATGGAGGACTCGAATCGTATCGGTCTCTTGAGCCCGGCCGTATCAGACATTCCGGGCATCGAGCATATCACTGGCTACATCGTAAAAAAGGGGGGACGGTTTTCCGTCTCTTCTCTGCGAGCCGATTCTCTCACCGAAGCTTTAATCGAGGATTTGAAAAGTGCGGGTCAGAAGACCCTGGCCATCGCCCCTGAAGCGGGTTCGGAAAGGCTGAGAAAGGTCATCAACAAACATCTGACGCAGGATCAAATCATCGAGGCCGCAACAACGATTGGGCGTGTGGGGGACTTTGCATTGAGGCTCTATTTTTTAATCGGCCTGCCTACGGAGGAAAAAGAAGATGTGGATCGGATCGTGGAGCTTGTTAAATCCATCAGGCACCATATCATCAAAGAGTCAAGAACCCGAGGAAGGATCAGGCAGATAAAATTGAGCCTCAATTGCTTCGTCCCAAAGCCTTTCACACCTTTTCAGTGGTTCCCTATGGAGAACATTTCGACCCTCAAGGAGAAACAGAAGCGGTTGAAAAAGACACTTGAGAAGGAGGGAGGTGTCCAGGTGAATTTTGATGTCCCCAAATGGGCCTATGTCCAGACCCTGCTCTCCATGGGGGACAGGCGCGTGGGATCCATCCTGCTTCTCAACCATGAATTCAAGGGGGATTGGAACAAGGTATTTCGACATTCAGACCTCAATCCCGATTTTTTTGTTTACAGACCCAAAGGGCTTGATGAAATCTTGCCATGGGATGTTGTCGATCACGGCATCGATAAGGCTTATCTGATCAAAGAATATAAACTGGCTCTAAAAGCCAAAGAATCAGATGAATGCCAGGTGGGAGAATGCGAACGATGCGGGGTGTGTCCCGTTGAGTAAATTTTTTTAATCAAGTTTCGTACCCTAAACAAGATGAAGCCCTAAATATGCAGGGTTTCCTTACGGTCCTGAGCGGCCGGTTGCAAAGGCTAATTTTCACAATCGACATTGAAAGACTTTCGCAGGAATGACGTGCGCTCGTCTAACTTGTCATTCCGGCGAAAGCCGGAATCCAGGAGTCCTGAAATACGAATACATATCTATTTATGGTTGAGAGCCCATTTCATGACTATCTTGTTTGACAGATCGGTATGAAAATTGCTATTAAAGTTCTCGATCAAATCAAACTGCGCCGCATTATGGCTATAAGAAATTAAAGTAAGGGGATAATGATGAGTCGTCCGGATTTGTTACTTCTGCATGGTGCCTTGGGAGCAAGCACTCAATTTAAAACGCTGATTCCGCTGCTCAGGGACAAATATGACGTCCACACGCTCGATTTTGAAGGGCATGGAAGTTCGCCTCCAAAAAATAGACCGTTTAGGTCAAAACATTTTGCAGAAAACGTGCTGAATTACATGAAGATGAATGCCGTGAAAGCGGCGGACATTTTTGGGCACAGCATGGGCGGACATATCGGCCTCTATTTGGCAAGATTTTACCCTGAACGGGTCAAACGTGTGTTCACCCTGGGTACCAAGTTTCGGTGGACACCCGAGATTGCTGAAAAGGAAAATCTCTTTTTAGACCCAAATAAGCTCACAGAGAAGGTGCCTCAATATGCGACAGAATTGCGACGAAGGCATTCTGCCACCGGCTTTGAGAAGATTCTGGAAAAGATAAGAGAGATGAATGTCAATATAGGACAAAAAAATACGTTAAATGACGAGGACATTCAGAAAATAAATAAAAAGGTGAGAATCGGTATGGGCGACCAGGATTATATGGTCAGCATTGAGGAAAGTGTCGGTGTTTACCGGTTGCTCCAATATGGCGAACTGCAAATTTTTCCCGATACGCAACATCCGCTTGAAAGAGTATCATTTTCAAACTTAGCCTATTCCATTTTAAACTTTTTTAAATGAATGCCTACCAAATGACCAGAGGCATCTCAATCCGGCCGATTTAATCCTATCGGTCATCCCAATTCCGGAATATTTTAGTTCATTCAAGGCCTCGACCCATGATAGAGTGCAGGGCGGTCGAGCCTTCTTCACACTCATCCCAAAAACGTATTATCTAAGGAAATGAAGCATTCAAGATATGGAAAACAAAAGAGAAAAAACTAATTCTAACCCGGGTCGAAAATCCGTTGTTCGAGCCCTGCGGCATCGAAATTACCGACTGTTCTTCGGAGGCCAAAGCCTTTCCATGATTGGTACCTGGATGCAACGAATTGCCATTCCTTGGTTGGTCTATCGATTAACGGACTCCACTTTTCTGCTCGGGGTTGTCGGATTTGCAGGACAGATTCCAGGATTCCTTTTACTCCCATTTGCCGGTGTCTTGGCCGATAGGTGGAATCGACAACGTATGCTGATCCTGACCCAATGTCTTTTAATGGTACAAGCCTTTGCACTATCTCTCTTGGTCCTCACAGGCACCGTTGAGGTTTGGCATCTCGTTGTATTGAGTCTGTTCTTCGGTGCCGTCTTTGCGTTTGACATCCCAACACGTCAGTCCTTCTTAATGGATATGATAGGAGAAAAGGAGGATTTAGGAAATGCTATTGCCCTAAATTCATCCATAGTAACCGGGGCCCGTTTATTGGGGCCGACCCTGGCAGGGATTCTGATTGGATTGGTGGGGGAGGGAATATGCTTCTTAATAAATGGGACCAGTTATTTGGCTGTCATTGCCGCATTACTCGCTATGAAAATTCCGCCAAGAGATTTGCAGCCGCAGAGTTCGAGGGTATGGGACGGACTAAAAGAAGGCTTTGTTTATGCCTCCGGTTTTGCCCCTATCCGAGCTATTCTGATTCTGCCCGCCTTGGTGAGCCTTATGGGAATGCCACATATGGTACTTATGCCTGTCTTTGCTAAAAATATCCTGCATGGGGGTCCCCACGCGCTCGGTTTTCTCATGGGGGCGGGTGGCCTGGGAGCCATGCTGGGTGCCTTTTACCTCGCTTCCAGGAGCACAGTTCTCGGACTGGGGAAAATAATTTTAATTTCGGTAATTCTTTTTGGACTCGGGCTTGTTGCTTTCTCTTTTTCAACTGTTTTGTGGCTTTCTATGGTATTGATTTTTATATCCGGCCTTGGGCATATGGTTCAAATGGCATCGAGCAACACCATCCTGCAAACCATTTCAGAGGACGACAAACGGGGGAGGGTGATGAGTTTTTACGCCATGGCATTTTCGGGTATGATGCCTTTCGGTAGTTTATTAGCCGGTTTACTGGCCAGCGAAATAGGAGCACCATCTACGGTATTAATTGGTGGAATCGCTTGCTTGTTGGGTGCCGCCCTGTTTGCCCGTAGACTCCCGGCGTTGAGGAAGATGATTCATCCCATTTATCGAAAAATGGGGATTATGTCTGAACACGGTAGTCTGATCTGATATCCGATTTGAAAAACGTGGTTCTCATGTCCTTAAGGGAATTCCGCGAGAGTGGGCTTTGTTCGCGGTAAAATAGGGGAGCACTGGTATGCCGGGAACATGATAACTCTGATGCGACAGCTCGGCGTTGTGCCGCAGCCCGGATAGAGAGGAAAAACCTAGTAGTGTTCAGACATAATCCCCATTTTTCGATAAATGGGATGAATCATCTTCCTCAACGCCGGGAGTCTACGGGCAAACAG
>PVMS01016678.1_pt1 | contig 16485 bp, 15 predicted proteins | sample 1853461 | NCBI WGS metagenome assembly PVMS01 (sample SAMN08582032, study PRJNA380276) | Marine sediment metagenome, whole genome shotgun sequencing project. | isolation source: ocean sediment barecode stripped | collected 2017 | reverse complement strand
GGGTCGGGCGAAGCTGTCGAAAACCTCCTGTCCCGCGCTCACCAAGCACGACCCAGGACGCCGGCCCCGTCCCCGATGGTTCGGTACGCGCACCGGACCTCTCATTGACAGGGCACGGGCAAAATAACCGCGGCTGAAAGGGCGGGGATAAGGTTTTGTAAAATATTTTTCCGGGGCGCGAATTGCATAAAGACTGCTCTAGCCGATGATCGCGAAAGGCTCGCCGGGATAGCGGAACTCTTGCAGATTATCGTGGCTATCGGGGTCGGCTCCACCGCGATCGACGACCAGAAAGTCGCTGACGGCGTCGAGTGCCAGCAGCGGGTGGTGCCAGATGTTTTTGGCATAGTTCACGCCCTGATCGCCGGTCGCCAAATAAGCCTGTGGCGTGCCAGGCCGGCTGTCCTCGTCGGGCGCCACGATAACCAGATACGGCCGCTTCGCCAGCGGGAAGAAGGCCTGCGAGCCAAGCGGATGCCGCTCCATCATCGCGATCTCGACGGGAAAGGCGAAGGGTTGGCCGCGAAAGATGCTGATCAGCGGCCGGCCGCCCTGACCGGCAACATCGATCGCAGCCAGATCGTGGAAACGCGTCGTCGTGCCGGCATTGATCAGAAGCTGTTCGGCGCCGCTGGTCTCGATCACATCGCCGAAGCCGGCGAACTCTGCCTTGGCCAGCGGCCGGGCCGCAATCCGCCGCGCCATCATGGCGCTTTCCGGCCAAACAGCCGCAGCCGGCTGATGCCGCCGTCGGGGAAGATGTCGAGGCGGATATGGGAGACCGGACCGGTCTGCGCCAATCCGTCGACGAATATGTTCGGCCTGTCCGGGCCGAGCGGCTGCGCGGCCAGCAGCTCCGGCCAGCCGGCGCTGATTTGCGCCAGGGCCTCGGCGCCGGGTTCGCGATCGAGCAGAACCGCGCGCAGGCTGGCGCGTTCGGGAACATTGCCCTTGAAGAACGCGGTTGCGATCTGCGCCAGCTCGATGGTGCCGGGATGACCGAGGCGGATGACACACCAGTCGTTGCCCGGCCCGCGCCGGCGCGCGGTCTCCCAGCCATCGCCCATATTGATCGCCGGCCACGGCGTCAGGATGTTGGCGGGCCTGCCGTAATGGGCATCGCTCCAGGCGCAGGCGACGCCGCCATTGACAGCGGCGGCAAGGTCGATTGTCTCATCGGCGCCAATGCCCGTCCAGTCCTTGGCGATCTCGCCGAAGACGCGCAGCCGCGCGATGCCGCCATCGGGATAAATGTTGAGGCGCAACCAGCGCCAGACCCGGTCGTCCTCGACATTTAGCAAATGATGGGCGTCCGGCCGCAGATCGGTTTTGCCCACCAGATCCTGCCAGGGAGTTGTCTCGCCGGGTTCCTCCTCGCCTTCCCAGCCCTCAATGGAGGCTTGCGGGGGGTAGTTGCCGGTGAAAAAGGAGGTGTCGATGTCGAAGGCGCGAATGCGGCCCGGCACGCCCAGCTTGACGATGCACCAGTCATGGCCGGGCACGCGCTTGCGGCGGCTCTCCCAGCCATCCATCCACTTGCCGTTATCGTCATAGCGCTCTGGATAGAAGACCGGCGTCGCCGGATCGATCAAGCGGTCCCTTGGGGCAAAGAAATCGTCCGTCGCGAAAGTGACCGCGGTGCCGAAGCGGGGATCGGCGAGATCGATCAGATGGGCGGCAATGTCCTCGGGCCTGGGGCCGGGCGGCGCGGTAATGGAGAGTTCACTCATGGCGTTTGCTCATCAATTGGTTCCGGCACAAGGTTCTGAAGACGCAACAGGGCGATGCCTTCGACCTCGCCGCACGCCGTCGCGAATTCGGTTTCGCAATCGTTTTCGATGCGGGTCTCGAACGCGGCGAGGATTTCGCCCGTCGACCTGCCCTTGATCGCAAGGATGAAGGGAAAGCCGAATTTCCGCTGGTAGGCCTCGTTCAGCTCGGTGAAGCGGGCGAGTTCGTCTGACGTCAGGCAATCAAGACCGGCGGAGGCTTGCTCCAGGGTCGAATCGCCGGTCAGGCCGCCGGCAAGCGCAAGCCTTCCGGCCAGGTCGGGATGGGCGCGCAGGACGGCAAGCCGCTCCCTGTCCGAAGCGGTGCGGAACACGCTGCAAAGCGCGCCATGCAGCCCGGCCACGCTGCTAAATTCCGTCGGGTGCGTCCGGTCGAACGCCCGTTCGGCGATCCATGGCGAATGTTCGAAGACACCGCCGAAACGGGCAATGAAATCCGCTCTCTCCATCGATCCGGGCCGGTTCATTTCGCCGCCGCCGGGTTGGCGCCGGGGGCGTGACGGGCATGCCAGTGGCGGGCAATATCGAGCCGCGTTGCGATCCAGACATCGTCGCGGGCCTCGACATGATCGAGAAAGCGCGCCAGCGCCGCCGCCCGGCCGGGCCGCCCGGCCAGCCGGCAATGCAGGCCGACCGACAGCATTTTCGGCGCGCCGGCTTCCCCTTCGGCGTGGAGCAGGTCGAAGCTGTCCCGCAGATAGGCGAAAAACTGGCCGCCGGAAGTGAAACCCTGTGGCGTGGCGAAGCCCATGTCGTTGGCATCGAGCGTATAGGGCACGATGAGCTGCGCGCCATGTTCGGTGTCCCGCCAATAGGGCAGGTCGTCGGCATAGGAATCGGCGGCGTAGACAAAACCGCCATCCCCGGCGACCAGATCGAGGGTGTTCATGGAACAGCGGCCGGTATACCAGCCCAGCGGCCGCGATCCGGTGATGTCCGTGTGAATCGCGATCGCCTCGCGCATGTGTTCCTGTTCGGCCTGTTTTGAAAAATCCTTGTATTCGATCCATTTCAGGCCGTGCGAGGCGATCTCCCAGCCGGTCTCGCGCATCGCTGCGACCTGGTCGGGCGACCGCATCAAGGCGGTGGCGACGCCGAAGACCGTGACCGGAATTTTCCTGCCGGAGAACAGCCGCCACAGCCGCCAGAAGCCGGCGCGGGCGCCATATTCGTAAATCGATTCCATGTTCCAGTGGCGCTGGCCGGGCCACGGCGCGGCGCCGGCGATCTCCGATAAAAAACTTTCGGAAGTCGCATCGCCATGCAGGATGCTGTTCTCGCCGCCTTCCTCGTAATTGATGACGAACTGGACGGCGATCCTGGCTTCGCCCGGCCATTGCGGGTCAGGCGGCGTGCGGCCATGGCCGTGCATGTCGCGGGGATAGGTTTGGTTCATGTCGCGGCGTTCTCTTTCGATTTTGCCACAATCGCCAATTCATGGCGATTTGCAATCATCGTGAGGTTCATCCGGCGCTTGTCCTGGCGATCCTTGCGGCGTGCGGCGATTGTCAGACCGCGTTCATTCGATCATCATGCCCTGTTGGCGATCCAGCTTGCCAATGGCGATTATCGGATGGAGCGGCGATGACCGGCCGATTGACGACACATGTGCTCGATACGATGGCCGGCCGGCCGGCCGCCGGCGTGCCGGTTTCACTGTTCCGGCTGAAGGATGGCGAACGCCAGGCGGTGACCACCGCGCGAACCAATGCCGATGGCCGCTGCGAGGCGCCGCTGCTTGAAAAGGGCGCCATGACGGCGGGCACCTATGAGCTGTGTTTTCACGTCGCCGATTATTTCAGAAGCCGCAATGTCGAACTGTCCGATCCGCCGTTTCTGGATGTGGTGCCGGTCCGCTTCGGCATCGGCGATGAGAGCGCCCATTACCACGTGCCGCTGCTGATCTCGCCCTATGGCTATTCGACCTATCGGGGCAGCTAGAGCATGAACGCCATCCGCTTCCTGCTCGGCGGCGAGCCGCGGACGATCACCGGCCTGCCGGTGACGACGACGGTGCTTGAGTATCTGCGCCAGCACGAGCGGCTGACCGGCACCAAGGAGGGTTGCGCGGAAGGCGATTGCGGCGCCTGCACGGTGGTCATCGCCGAACCCGACGGCGCCGGCGGTCTGGAACACCGCTCGGTCAATGCCTGCATCCAGTTCATCGGCTCGCTGCATGGCCGGCAGCTTCTGGCCGTGGAACATTTGGCGCAATCCGATGGATCGCTGCATCCGGTGCAGCAGGCGCTGGTCGATCATCACGGCTCGCAATGCGGCTTCTGCACGCCCGGCTTCGTCATGTCGCTCTACGCCGCCTGGCGGACGAAGGCCGTTGCAAACCGCCAGGAACTGAAGGACTGGCTGTCGGGCAATCTGTGCCGCTGCACGGGATACGGGCCGATCCTCGATGCCGGCGAGGCCGCGCTGAAGACACCGGCCAGCGATGGCGACGACAGCGACGCCGTGCTGGCGAAACTGGCGATGCTCGATGACGGCAAGACGCTGGAATTCGCCCATGGCGACCAGCGCTGGTTCGCGCCGCGCAATGGCGACGATCTGGCGACGCTTTATGCAAACCATCCGGACGCGATCCTGGTCGCCGGGGCGACCGATGTCGGGCTGTGGGTGACCAAGCAGCACCGTCATCTGACGAGCCTGATCGATGTCTCGCGCGTTGCCGAACTCGCTACGATCGAGGAGAGCGGCGAAACCATCACCTTCGGCGCGGCAGTGAGCCTTCGCGCCGCGACGGCGGTTCTCAATGCTCTGCATCCCGATCTTGGCGAGATGATGCGCCGGTTCGCCTCGATTCCGATCCGCAATGCCGGCACGGTCGGCGGCAATATCGCCAACGGATCGCCGATCGGCGACCTGCCGCCGCCGCTGATCGCGCTGGGCGCCAGGGTAACTCTTCGCCATGGGAAAAATCGCCGGACCTTGCCGCTGGAGGATTTCTTCATCGCCTATGGCAAGCAGGACCGGGCGCCGGGCGAATTCGTCGAAAGCCTCAGCCTCGAAAGGCCCGGCGCGGATGACCTTTTTGCCTGCTACAAGATTTCAAAGCGCTTCGACCAGGATATTTCCGCCGTCCTTGCCGCCATCCTTGTGCGGGTCGAGGCCGGGCAGGTTGCCGATGCGCGGATCGCCTTCGGCGGCATGGCGGCGACACCCGGCAGGGCGCGCCGGGCCGAGGCGGCGCTGATCGGCCAGCCCTGGAGGGAGGAAAGCGTTGAAGCTGCCTGTTTGGCGCTGAAAATGGATTTTTCGCCGATCGACGACATGCGCGCCTCCGCCGCCTACCGCATGAAAGCGGCGCAGAACTGCCTCAGGCGGTTCTGGCAGGAGCGCGGCGCGCCGGCGGGCGAACCGACACGCGTTCTGGAGCTGGCCGATGGCTGAGGCGCGCATTGCAGGCGCGCGCGCGCCCGCGGCCAATGCCGCGTCGATCACTGGCGGCGTGCGTCAGGCGATGGTCCATGACAGCGCCGCCAAGCATGTCAGCGGCGCGGCGGCCTATGTCGACGATATTCCGGAATTGCCCGGCACCGTGCAGGTTCTGGTCGGCATGAGCGAGCGGGCGCATGCGCGCATCCTATCCCTCGATCTCGATGCGGTGCGCGCCGCGCCGGGCATTGTCGCGGTGCTGCGCGCCGCCGACATTGCCGGCGTCAACGACGCCAGCCCGGTCGCCGGCGACGATCCGGTGTTCGCCGAGGCGATCGTCGAATATGCCGGCCAGTCGATCTTCGCCATCGCCGCCGAATCGATTGCCGAGGCGCAAGCGGCGCTCAAGCTGGCGCGGGTCGTCTATGACGACGAGCCGGCCGTTTTGACAATTCGCGCCGCCCTTGACGCCGACGCCGACCTGTTGCCGCCGCACACAATGACGCTTGGCGACGCCGAAGCCGCTCTTGCCGCCGCCAGCCACCGCCTTGCCGGCGAGATCACTGCCGGCGGGCAGGATCATTTCTATCTGGAAGGCCAGGTCGCCTATGCCGTGCCGGGCGAGGATCGCGACATGCTCGTCCATTCCTCCACCCAACATCCAAGCGAGGTCCAGCATGTCGTCGCCAAGGTGCTTGGCCTTGCCGATCACGCGGTGACGGTGGAAGTGCGGCGCATGGGCGGCGGGTTCGGCGGCAAGGAAAGCCAGCCCTCGCTGATCGCCGCGATCGCGGCGCTGGCGGCGGCGAAAACCGGCCGGCCGGCCAAGCTGCGGCTCGACCGGGACGATGACATGATCCTGACCGGCAAGCGCCACGACGTGCGGATCGGCTACGATGCCGGTTTCGACGAGACAGGGCGCATCGCCGGCGTGCGCTTCGAGCAGACGCTGCGCTGCGGCTATTCGGCCGACCTCTCGGCGGCGATCGCCGACCGGGCGATGTTTCATGCCGACAATGCCTATCGGCTCAACAATGCCGAGATTCGCTCACGTCGGATGAAGACCCATACGGTCTCCAACACCGCCTTTCGCGGCTTTGGCGGTCCGCAGGGCATGATCGGCATCGAGCGGGTGATCGACGAAATCGCCTTCGCGCTGGACAAGGATCCGCTCGACGTGCGCAAGGCCAATTTCTATCCGGCGGACGGCAGCGGCGTCACGCCCTACCACATGAGCGTCACCGACAGCGTCATCGCCGAAATCGTCGATGAACTGGAGACAAGCTCCGATTACCGGGCGCGGCGGCAAAGCGTGCGGGCCTTCAATGCGGGCCACCGGATCCTGAAGAAAGGCATTGCCCTGACGCCGGTGAAATTCGGCATCTCCTTCACCACGTCCCATCTCAATCAGGCCGGCGCGCTGGTGCATGTCTACAAGGACGGCTCGGTGCATCTCAATCACGGCGGCACGGAAATGGGGCAGGGGCTTTTCGTCAAGGTCGCGCAGGTCGTCGCCGAGGAATTCCAGATCGACATCGGCAAGGTCAAGATCACCGCGACGACGACCGGCAAGGTGCCGAACACCTCGGCAACGGCGGCCTCGTCAGGCTCCGACATCAACGGCATGGCGGCGCGCAACGGCGCGCGCAAGATCAAGGACCGGCTCATCGCCTTTGCGGCGGACGCCTACAAGGTGCCGGCCGACCAGGTGGTTTTTCTTCCCAACAGGGTGCGGATCGGCAATGAGGAAATCGGCTTTGCCGAGCTGGTCGCCCAGGCCTATCTGGGCCGGGTATCGCTGTCGGCGACCGGCTTCTATGCCACGCCGGACATTCACTACGACCGCGACAGGGCGCGGGGCAGGCCGTTCTTTTATTTCGCCTATGGCGCCGCCGTCAGCGAAGTGGTGATCGACACCCTGAGCGGCGAAAACCGCGTCCTGCGAGTCGACATTCTGCACGATGTCGGCAAGTCGCTGAATCCGGCCGTCGATATGGGCCAGATCGAAGGCGGGTTCATCCAGGGCATGGGCTGGCTCACGACCGAGGAATTGTGCTGGGACGATGCCGGACGGCTGCAGACCCACGCGCCCTCGACCTACAAGATCCCCACCGCCAACGACCGCCCCGACGATATGCGCATGGCCATCTGGGGGAGGGGCGAAAACCGGGCGGAGACGATCTACCGCTCCAAGGCGGTCGGTGAACCGCCCCTGATGCTGGCGATCTCGGTGTTCTGCGCGCTGAGCGAGGCGGTCGCCGCCGCCGGCGAATACAAGGTCTTTCCAGCCCTCGACGCGCCGGCGACGCCGGAACGGATTCTGATGGCGGTCGAGGATGTCCGGGCGCGGGCCGCCTCCGCTGGCGGCTCCGCCGGGGGCGGCGCGTGACCGTGCTGGCCAATTTTCTGCGCCAGACCCTTGAGGCTGGCGAACCGGCGGTTCTGGTGACGGTGACCGGCGCGCAGGGGTCGACGCCGCGCGAGGCCGGCGCGGCAATGCTGGTTGCGGCAAGCCGCATCGCCGGCACGATCGGCGGCGGCGAACTGGAATGGCGGATGATCGCAAAAGCCCGCGACATGATCCTTGCCGGCGAGGACAGCGCGGCGGTCGACCTGCCGCTCGGCCCGGAACTTGGCCAGTGCTGCGGCGGACGCGTGGCGCTGACGCTGGCGGCGGCGGACCGCGGGACGCTGTCGCGGCTTGAAGCCGCCGAGGCGGCGGAGGTGGAGAACTGGCCGGCGGTGCTGATCTTCGGGGCAGGCCATGTCGGCCGGGCGCTGGCCGCCGCATTGGCGCCCTTGCCGCTTGGCGTGAGCGTGATCGATACCCGGCTCGACGCCCTGGCCGGTCTGCCGGTAAATGTCTATACAATTAATTCCGCCTTGCCGGAAGCGCAGGTGCGCGACGCGCCGGCCGGATCGGGCTTCGTTGTCGTCACCCATAGTCACGGGCTCGACTTCACCATCACCGAGGCGGCCCTGGCGCGCCAGGACGCGGCCTATGTCGGGATGATCGGGTCGCGTTCAAAAAGGGCGCAATTCGAACGCTGGTTCGCCGGGCAGGGGGGTGACAAAGCCATGCTAGAGCGGCTTGTCATGCCGATTGGCGGGAGGGTCAGGGACAAGCGGCCGGTGGTCATCGCCGCGACGGCCGCCGCCGAACTGGCCGAGCATCTGCTGGGCGAAAGCGCTGGCGAAGACAGTGCCGCCCGTGCGCACCCGATTGCCGATACCGGCTAACCGCGGCGCGATGATGAACGGGGGCAGCCGATGACAATCGTCCTGTGGGACTGGCTGGGGTTCGCCGTCCGGTGGCTGCATGTCATCACCGGCATCGCCTGGATCGGCTCGTCGTTCTATTTCATCGCGCTCGATCTTGGACTGCGCAAGGCCGACCGCCTGCCCGAGGGGGTCGATGGCGAAACCTGGCAGGTGCATGGCGGCGGCTTCTACCGGATGCAGAAATACCTCGTCGCGCCGCCGGAAATGCCGGCCCATCTGACCTGGTTCAAATGGGAATCCTACGCCACCTGGCTGTCCGGTTTCGCGCTGCTGGCGATCGTCTACTATTTCGGCGCGGAGCTTTTCCTGATCGACCGGTCGGTGCTCGACGTGCCGGTCTGGGGCGCCGTTCTGATCAGCCTTGTCGGCCTGTCGGCCGGCTGGATTTTCTATGACCTCCTTTGCCGTTCGGGCCTTGGCGAGAACGACAACTGGCTGCTTGGCGTGCTGTTCGTCTTTGTCGTCGCGGCGGGATGGGGATTCACGCAGGTGTTTTCCGGCCGCGGGGCCTATGTTCACATCGGCGCTCTGATCGCCACGATCATGACCGCCAATGTCTTCTTCGTCATCATCCCCAACCAGAAGATCGTCGTCGCCGATCTGATCGCCGGCCGGTCGCCCGATCCAAAGCTTGGCAAGGAAGCCAAACAGCGCTCGCTGCACAACAATTATCTGACCCTGCCGGTGCTGTTCCTGATGATTTCCAGCCACTATCCGCTGGCTTTCGCGACCCGGTGGAACTGGCTGATCGCGGCGCTGGTGCTGGTCATCGGCGCGCTCATCCGGCATTTCTTCAATTCCATCCATGCCGGCAAGGGCAAGCCGTGGTGGACGTGGGCGCTGGCGGGCGCGCTGTTTGCCGTCATCGTCTGGCTTTCCACTTTTTTCGACGACCAGCGCGACGCGGACGAGGCGTCGATGGCCGGCCGTGATCCCTCGATTGCCGCATCGCCGGCCTTCGAAGAGGCCCGCGATGTCGTTTTGAGCCGGTGCAGCATGTGTCATGCCCGCGAGCCCCTGTGGGCCGGTCTTGGCGTGGCGCCCAAGGGGGTTTTGCTTGAACACGACGGCGATATCGTCCGCCAGGCGCGCGCCATTGAATTGCAGGCGGTCCGCTCGCGCGCCATGCCGCCGGGCAACGTTACGCAAATCACGCCCGAGGAACGCCGGGTGCTGGCCGTCTGGCTGGGCGTTGCCGGCGATGCCGCGGCCGGCCAATGAGGAAAAGTGCCAATTTACGTGCCATTCGCGGCCGGCTGTTGTGGTTTGACGACGATCCGGCGCTCGCCGGCGAGGATGCCGCGACGCGCTATTTCGAGGATGGCTGCCTCGTCGTCGAGGACGGCATCGTGCGCGCCGCCGGTGAAGCTTCGGATGTCCTGAAGAAAATTGCCGATGACATTCCGGTCGATGACTGGCGGCCGTTTCTCGTCATGCCCGGTTTCATCGATCCGCATCTGCATTTTCCGCAAACGCAGGTGATCGGGTCGTTTGCCGGCGAACTGCTGGAATGGCTGCACACCTATACGTTCGTGGAGGAGCAGAAATATGCCGATCCGGCGATCGCCGAGGCCGCGGCGCGGTTTTTTCTCGATGAATTGTTGCGCAACGGCACGACGACCGCCGGCGTCTATTGCTCGGTCCATCGGCAATCGGTGGAGGCGTTTTTTACAGAAAGCGAGCGGCGCAACATGCGCATGGTCGCCGGCAAGGTGATGATGGACCGCGACGCTCCGGCCGCCCTGCTCGACACGCCGGAGAGCGGCTACCGCGATTCAAAGGCGCTTTTGCAGCGATGGCATGGCCGCGGCCGGCAGCTTTACGCCATCACGCCGCGCTTCGCCGTGACATCGAGCGAGGCGCAGCTTGAGGCGGCCGGCGCGCTGGCGGCCGAATATCCCGACTGCCATATCCAGACGCATTTGTCGGAAAACCATCGCGAGATCGCCACCGTCGCCGAACGGTTCGCCTGGTCGAAGGATTATACCGGCGTCTATGAGCGTTACGGTCTGGTTCGCGCCAAGGCGCTGTTCGGCCATTGCATTCATCTGAGCCAGAGCGAGCGCGGCCGGCTTGGCGCGGCCGGCGCCACGGCGGTCCTGTGCCCGACGTCCAACCTCTTCCTGGGCAGCGGGCTGTTCGATCTGGCGGCATTGCGCGCCGCCGAGCCGCCGCCGCGGATCGCGCTTGCCACCGATATCGGCGGCGGCACGAGCTATTCGATGCTGGTGACGGCGTCGGAAGCCCACAAGGTGATGGCGCTGCGCGATCAGCCCCTGCCGGCGCTTGCCGCCTTCTACATGATGACCCTGGGCAATGCCCGGGCGATGGGTCTTGCACAGCAAATCGGCTCGTTCGCGGCCGGGCGGGAGGCCGACCTTGTCGTGCTCGACACGCGCGCGACGGCAGCCATGGGGCAGCGCATGGAGCGGGTGCGGTCCCTGGCCGAAGAGCTGTTCGCGCTGATGATAATGGGCGACGATCGCGCCGTCGCCGCGACCTATGTGATGGGCGAACCGGTCTACAAGAAGACAGGCTGACCGCGAATTGCGCGCCATGCTGCCTCGGCGCCGGGCTTTGCCGGTCCCCGGCAGCCGCCAGATTGCCGATGACGGCAATGTTCACGGGCTAGAGCATTCTTAACCGAATTAAACATTATTGAATAATACGCGTTGATTTTTTCCATTTATCGAAATAATATGCCCTATGCGTCATTGTTTGCATTGTTCCGGCCCATTGGTGCCGGTAAAACTCGCCTGTCCCGATTGTGGCATGGTCTATGCGGGGAAAATGCGCGCGCCCCGGCTGGCGCGGCTCAGTCCCGAGGGTCTCGACCTGGCCGAGCGGCTCATTCTCGCCGGCGGCAATCTGAAGGACGTCGCCGGCGATGTCGGGATCAGCTATCCGACGCTGCGGCGGCGGGTCGATACGTTGATTGAAGAACTGGAAAGCCTGAGACAAGGCGATCAGGATGCCGTGGACGCCATATTGTCGGAGATTGAAAACGGCGCCTTGCGGCCCGGGGAAGGCGCGCGGCTGATCAGGGAAGTGCATGGATCGCTCTAACGAAGACAGGATTGGGCGCATGGCCGATGACGGCGTGATAAGCCGGCGGCAGGCCGAGATGTTGCAGGCAAGCCTTGGGTCCGGTGATCACGGTGGTGATGATCGCGGTGGAAAACGGCGCGGCGCGGGGCGGCGGCGCCATGCCGGCCTGGTCACATGGGGCGTTGCCGCCGGCATTGTTCTTGGCATGGCGGCGCTCATTTGGATCACCGGCGGAAACGGTGATGGAACAGGGGCCGGACCGGCTGAAGTCCAGTCGGTCGCCCAATCCCTCAATCAGTCCGATGGAGCAGGGCAGATGAACCGATCGGTATTGGCGTTTTTCGTCGCCGCACTGTTTGCCGCGGTGGCGGCGGGCATCGGGCTGTGGAGCTATAATGGCCTTGTCGCCAAGGAGGAGCGGGTGTTTTCGGCCTGGGCGCAGGTCGAAAGCACCTTGCAGCGCCGCGCCGACCTCATTCCGCGGCTGGTTGAATCGGTTTCGCGATTTATCCAGCATGAGCGCGAGACGCTGCAGGGCGTGACGGAGGCCCGTGGCGGGCCTTCGGCCGACCTTGCCAGCGCGATCGAGGATCTGGCCAGCGCCGGCGCCGCCTCGGCGGATGTGCTCGCCAAGGGCGGCGAGGCCATCGTCGAAACGCAGGATATGCTGGCCAGCCTAGCCGAGGCGCAGGCGCGCATGGGCCGCTCGATCCACACCCTGCTGGCGACGGCGGAAGCCTATCCGGAACTGCGCTCCTCCGATCAGTTCCTGGAATTGCAGGCCCAACTCGAGGGCACGGAAAACCGCATCAATGTCGCGCGCCTGCGCTTCAACGAGACCGCCGGCATCTACAACGCCGTGATTCGCGCCGTGCCGGGTGTGTTTATCGCCGGTCTGGGCAATTTCCGGCGCAAGGCCTATTTCCAGACCGACGAGGATGCCCGCAATGCAGCCGAGCTCAACTTTCAATAGGGCTCTCGACAGGGCTTTTTCGGCACTGCTCCTGACGCTGGCGGCGGCATCGGGCGCCTGCACCTTTGCGGCGGAAACGGAGCTTGTCGCCGATACGGCAAAGCTGATGTCGGCCGAACAGCGCCAGCGCCTGGCCGATCATCATGGCTTTCTCCTGGCCGACCATGGCATCGACTACCGGGTTGTCACCGCCCGCGGCACCGGCGACATCGTTTCCTACGGAGTGAAGAAGTTCAAGGCCATGGAAGTCGGGGTTTCAAGCGGTACCGGGCGCGGCCTGCTGCTGGTTATCGACGCCGGGCAGGATCAGGTTCGCCTGGAAGTCGGGCTGGCGCTGGAGGGGGTTTTTACCGATGCCTTCGTCGCCTATGTCGAGCAGCGCCAGATGGTGCCGTTCTTCCGTGCCGAAAGGGTAGCAGACGGCATTTTGGCGACCACCGAACTGATCGTCACCCGGGCCCAGGAGGCAAAACGGCGGCAGGCTTTCGACGCGCCGGCGGGGACCACCGGATCGGCCGGCGGCGGCGCCACGGCGAAGGCGAAGATCGGCGCCGGCGCCGAACCCGCGGCGGCCCCGGGGGGACCGGTCGCGGCGGCGGGGTCGTCGCCGGAAGAGACTTTGCAGGCTTATTTCGCCGCGATGGCCGGCCGCGACGAGCGCGCCGATCTGCCGATTTACTCCGCCGCCAGCCAGCGCATGCTCAAGGGTTGGGTGGTGACGCCGGCGCAGATGGACAACGTCGTGCGCAGCTATCGCCGCTGCCGGACGGACCGCTCGCAGGCCAACCGGTCCGGCGATCGCGCCGTGATCCGCTACCGGGTTTCGGACCGCGCCTGCGCACCGTGGTTTTTCCGCATTGAAGGCGGGCGCTGGCGTCTCGACCTGACCTTGATGCAAGGCGCCATTCGCTTTGGCCGCAGCAATGCCTGGCGTTTTGCCGACAAACCGCCGGCCGATTACGCCTTTGCCTTTGGCGACTGGGACTTTGACCGCAATGGCTTTCCCAAGGCGCGGAAAGACCAGGCTGAGGATTACCGGCCAGTTTCCGGTAGCCTTTGCAACGCGGTGGAACCGGCCGGTCGCGGCGCCAGCGCTTGTCATCGGCGCCGTTGACGCGACCGATGCGATGGGCGAACGGGCATAGCGAAAGGCGGGCTGACCGAATTATGCGCGCCATGGGCAACAGGCGCCGATCGGTTTAGGATCGTCACCGGGCGATCCGTTGCCCGTGGGGGATCAAGAAAAACAACCATGCCGATGCGAAGGCGCAACAGGATTATCGCCATAATCGCGGCCGTGGTCATCGCCCTGGCGGTCGCGGTGTGGCTTGTTGCCGGCGAATTCGGCCTGATTTTCGCCGATCTTTCCTCGCCGCAGGATCTGCGGGCCTTGATCGAGTCCACCGGCCCGTGGGCGAAGCTGGCGTCCGTTGCGCTGATGATACTGCATTCCCTCGTGCCGTTTCCGGCCGAATTGCTGGCGGTCGCCAATGGCGTGGTTTTCGGCCTGGCGACCGGCCTTTTCCTGACCTGGTCCGGCGCCATGTGCGGCGCCTGGCTGGCCTTTGCCCTGGCGCGCTGGGCCGGCGACAAATGGGTGCGAGGGCTGATCGGCGAGGCGCGCTGGCGGACGATGACGGACTGGATCGAGGAGCGCGGAACCGGCGGTCTGCTGGCCGTGCGCCTGACGCCGGTGATCTCGTTCAATCTGGTCAATTACGCCGCCGGGCTTGCCGGTGTCGGCTGGTGGAAATTCACCTGGACGACGGCTCTGGGCATCCTGCCGATCGCCGTTGCCAGCGTGCTCGTCGGCAGCCATATGATCGAGGCGCCGGCCTGGCTATGGGTGGTCGTCGGCGCCGCGGCGATCCTCTTTGTCCTGAAGGACTGGACCGGCCTTTTCCAGCGCCGTCCGGCCGAAGACGGCTAGAGGATGAAGTAGAGTCAGGACCTTTGGTATTAGCGCTGTTCGGTTTGCCAGCGCGGATGGAACCACGGTTGCAGACTGGCGCCGGGCAGGGGGTCGCGGCCGAGAATATGGTCGGAGGCCTTTTCGCCGACCATGATGGAGGGGGCGTTCAGATTGCCGTTGGTGATTTCCGGAAAGATCGACGAATCGGCCACCCGCAGGGACTCAACCCCGATCACCCGGCACTCAGAATCGACAACGCTCAGCCGATCGTCCCGGTCGCCCATCCGGCAGGTGCCGCAGGGGTGAAAGGCGCTTTCCACGTTGTCGCGGACATATCCGTCCAGGGCGTCATCGGACTGCGCCGCCTCGCCGGGGGCGATTTCCGGGCCGCGATAGGGATCGAAGGCCGGCTGGGCGATGATCTCCCGCGTCAGCCGGATCGCGGTGCGAAACTCGCTCCAGTCCTCGGCTTCGCTCATATAGTTGAAGCGGATATCCGGCGCCGCCGCGGGATCGGGGCCGGCCAGCCTTATTTGGCCGCGCGACCGTGACCGCATCGGGCCGACATGGACCTGAAAACCGTGCGAGGCCGCCGCTGCCCGGCCGTCGTAGCGGATCGCGCCGGGCAGGAAGTGCATCTGCAGGTCGGGCCAGGCGATGCCGGCCCGCGAACGGATGAAGGCGCAGGATTCAAAGTGGTTGGTGGCGCCGTCGCCGCGCCCGGTCGTCAGCCATTGCAGCCCGATCCGCGCCTTGGCCAGCAGGCCCAGACGGGCATTGAGCGTGATCGGCTGTGTGCAGACCTGCTGGACGCAGACCTCAAGGTGATCCTGAAGATTGCCGCCGACGCCGGCGCGCCCGGTGAGAACGTCAAGACCCATATCCCGCAGGTGCGCCGCCGGGCCGATGCCGGACAGCATCAGCAGTTTCGGCGAATTGAACGCCGAGGCGGCGAGGATGACCTCGCGGCGGGCGCGCACCGTCTCAACCTTGCCGGCGCGGCGAATGCGGACGCCGATCGCGCGCTTTCCCTCAAACACGATGCGCTCGGCCAGCGCCCGCGTGACGAGCTCGACATTGCGCCGGGCCAGGGCCGGTTTCAGATAGGCGTTCGCCGCCGACCACCGCCGCGCCCGCCAGACCGTCATTTCCATCGCGCCGAAGCCCTCCTGGCGCGCGCCGTTGTAATCGGCGGTGCGCCCGTAGCCGGCCTCGGCGCCGGCCGCGACGAAGGCGCCGTAGAGCGGATTGGCCAGCTTGCCGCGGGTGACATGCAGCGGGCCGGAGCGGCCGCGCCAGCCCTCTTCGCCGCCATGGCTGGTTTCCATGCGCTGGAAATAGGGCAGCACCCGCCGAAAGCCCCAGCCGGCCGCGCCGGCGCTCTCCCAGCGGTCGAAATCGCCGGCATGGCCGCGCACGAAAACCATGCCGTTGATCGAGGACGATCCGCCGACGACCTTGCCGCGCGGGCAGGCAAGCTGGCGGCCGCCCAGATGCGGCTCGGCGGCGGTCTTGTACCCCCAGTCATAGAAGCTGGTGTTCATCGGGATGGAAAACGCCGCCGGCATCTGGATCAGCGGGCCGGCGTCGCTGCCGCCATATTCCACGACGATGACGCTGTTGCGGCGATCCTCCGACAGCCGGTAGGCCAGCGCGCAACCGGCCGAGCCGGCGCCGATAATGACGAAATCGGCCTCACGCATCGGGCCGGTCCAGGGCGCTGAATATTGCCTGCTCGACAAGTTCGACGGCGGAGTCCGGATCGGCGTTCTGACGGAAAAGCGAGCGCCGTATCCACAGCCCGTCGATCAGCGCCGCCGCCATTTCGGCAATCCGCGCAGCGTTTTCGTCGCCGGTCAGTTCGCGCAGGGCATGCAAGAGGTTGCTTTCCAGCCGGCGCGCGTAAACGCGCAAAAGCCGGCGTGCTTCCGGGTCGTTCTGGGCGGCGACATAAAATGCGAGCCAGGCCGAAACGACGGCCGGACGAAACTGGCAAGCGGCGAAATTGCCGCGGACCACGGCGCGGATTCGGTTCTCTGGATTTGCCGCCTCGGCGAGCCGGGCCTGGATTTCGCCGCCGAGTTCGGACAGCAAGT
>PVMS01072207.1_pt1 | contig 16491 bp, 17 predicted proteins | sample 1853461 | NCBI WGS metagenome assembly PVMS01 (sample SAMN08582032, study PRJNA380276) | Marine sediment metagenome, whole genome shotgun sequencing project. | isolation source: ocean sediment barecode stripped | collected 2017 | reverse complement strand
GAGCTCGGAGGATCCGGTCTGGCGCCCGATGCGGCCACCTACCTGTCGGCGGGCGTCGGATTCTGCTTCATGACCCAAGTCGGTCGGTACGCCGCCATCACCCGTAGACAGGTCGACGGGTACCGCATCGTCCAGGACACGCATCTGTCGGCAGGCGGTGCAGGTGGTGGCGGGCAACCGGCAATGGCAGATCCGGTGGAGACCCACGTCTATCTGGACACGTCCGAAGACGAGGAGTTCGCCCGCACCACGCTGGATATGGGAGAGCAGACGTGTTTTCTCCACGCCACATGCCGGACCGACCTGGATGTCGTGACTCGGGTTTCGGGCATGGACGGTGCTGCCTAGGAGGGCGCGCCGTCGATCTGAGTCGACAGCACACCTTCCGTCATCAGCCGACGGTACCGGCATGAATGACGCCATAGCGGACGAAGGCGGTCCCCTCGGCGAGTCGGCGGGCGGTGCGGTGATACACGGCCTCCTCGACCGCCCAGGCGTCCCCGTCACGGTCGACGCGGGCCCGCACCGGCATCACGCCGCTGGTATGGCCGATCCGGATCTCACCGGAGCGTTCCTGTCTGGTGACTTCGTGGACGGTCGTCCCCGGGATACATGCGGCGACTCCGGTGGTTGCGGCCAGCGTGCCCGGATAGGCCTTGTGCAGGACCGCAGGGCGACCGCCGACCACCCTGGCGACCAGGTCGATGTCGTCTGGTGCCACCGGGTCTCCCGTGCCATAGCTGTTGTAGCGGGCCGGCGGGGAGACGACCGCAGGCACCGGGATCAGACCATCGATTGGCATGCCGAGGAGCTTGGCCGCCGCTTCCTTGACCGCGGTGACCGCGCCGAGGTGCTCGTCGCTGAACTGCTCGGGTCCTTCGGTTCCTGCCATATCCACTGCGGCGGCCGGGAAGAAGACGGTGAGGTTGGCCAGGTCGACGATGGTGGCCTCGACGGGACCGATGGCGGTGTCGAGCACGTCCGACTCGTTGCCGGTGGGCAGCAGTCTCCCGGTGATGCCTCCCGCTGTCTGACCGAAGTCGAGGCCGATCGCCGCGCCGGTCCCCGGCACGCCATGAACAATGTGGTCACCTTCGACGGCGGCGGCCCCGTCGAGAATCGGGACCTCCGCCAGGAGGATGCGTCCGGTGTTGGTGTTGTGGATCCGGACCCTGGTGACGGGCTCTTCCACCTCGACCAGCCCCTCGTCGACGGCATAGGCGCCGACGGCGGCGGAGATGTTGCCGCAGTTGATGTCGAAGTCGACCACGGGCTCTGTGATGCTCACCTGGGCGAACGTGTAGTCGAGATCGGCATCGGGACGGGTCGGCGGATCGATGATGGCCAGCTTGCTTGTGAGCAGGTCTGCGCCGCCGAGACCATCGACCTGGCGGGGATCCGGGCTCCCGAACACGGAAAGGATCAGGGCGTCGCGCGCCGCCGGGTCCCCGGGCAGGGAGCTTCCGCGCAGGAACACCGCCTTGCTCGTTCCGCCCCGCATGAGGACGAACGGAATCCCTGCCTGCTCCCCGAGCCCTGCGGTCAACGAACCAGGATCTGGACGGTGCACGCTGCTCCTTCGATACCGACGGCCTTGCCACCCCGGCAGTGGGCGAGGCCCACTCGAGCGTTCTCGATCTGGCGATCGCCGGCCTCGCCGCGCAATTGCCGCACCAGCTCGACGACCTGGGCCACGCCGGTCCCGCCAAGCGGGTGACCTTTGCCGAGCAACCCCCCGCTGGGGTTGATGGGCAGCCTGCCCTCGATGTCGGCTTCGCCGCGCTCGACCGCCGCCGGGTACTCACCCTGCTCGAACAACCCGAGGCCCTCCACCCGCAGCACCTCGGCGATACTGAAGCAGTCGTGGACCTCGGCGAAGTCGACGTCCTCCGGGCCAATACCCGCTCGCTCGTAGGCGTCCTGTGCGGTCGCCCAGGTGAGCGGCTCGAACGTCATCGATGTCGGCTCGACATCGACCGTTCCCGAGCGCAGCGCCGAAGCGGCGAGGCGGATGGGCTGGCCGTTGCCGTACTTCTTGGCAGCCTCGTCGCTCATCAAGATCACCGCCGCCGCCCCGTCGGTGACCGGCGAGCAGTCATGCAGGTTGAGGGGGTCGGCGATCGGACGGGATTCCAGGACGTCCTCGACCGTGATCGGTTCGCGGAAGTGGGCCAGGGGGTTACGCGCTGCATTCGTCTTGTTCTTCACCGGGATCAGCGCCAGCTGCTCCCTTGTCATCCCGAAGTCCTCCATGTAGCGCCTCGCCCGCATGGCGTAGACCCCGGGCATGGTTGCCCCGACGGCGGCTTCTGGATCGCTCTTGTCGGGGGTCAGCGCCCCGCGGAACCTGCTGGTGAGATGTTCGGTGCCGACGGCCAGGACGACGTCGTGCTCCCCCGCCCGAATGGCGAGCGATGCCTCCCGGATTGCAGTGGCCCCGCTGCTGCACGCATTCTCGACGTTGGACAAGGGCAGGCCGGCAAGGCCGACCTGGGCGAGGATTCGCTGTCCGGTGACCATGCCCTGGAACACGTGGCCGCAGTAGACGGCCTCGATGGCGCGGGGGTCGATCCCGGCATCGGAGACCGCACCGCGCAGGGCCTCGGCGCCCAGGTCGGCGGCGTCGGCGTCTGGATGTTTGCCGAACCGAGTCATCCCGACTCCGAGTACATGAACGTCAGTCACTGCTTGCCTCCGCTGGTCGGAATCGGTAACCGGTCGTGGGATTTCCCTCATCGTCCTCACCGAACGGCTCGAGCGACAGGACCATCGGCATGCCGATGTGTATCTCATCGAGCTCGCATCCGCTGATCTGGCCCATGATCCGTACGCCTTCGGGGAAGTCCACGTAGCCGAGGGCGTAGGGGACCTCGAAGGCGGGTGTCGATTGCCGTACCACCGAGTAGGTGTACAGGGTTCCCTCCGTCGAAAACCTGACCGTCTCCAGCTCGTCGCTGAGACAACCCGAGCAGGCCTGGCGGACCGGGAAGAAGTGTGCGCCGCACGAGCGGCACCGACTGCCGAGCAGATTTCCTGATCCGTCTGGGCGCACTTCCAACTCACCAGGACGGAAGGACACTCCAACCGCTGATTCCGTCAATGGTCCTCCTTCCAATTCGCTTGGCGGCATCGGCCATGGGCCAACCGTCCGGCCGTTCGGTCGACAAGCTGAGTGTCCTCCGCAAGGGCTTGTTCCGTCAATGAGCTACCGGCTCCATTTGTCTGATGCATTGGGCTCATGGGCCCGTCGGAGGGACCGCTATCGCAGTCCCGGTCGCTCAGAAGTGATGCATTCGCATCAGAACAATGATGCAGGGGCCGGATTGTCACCGGGGGGACTTGCTGAGAGTCTGGACACGAGCCAACCGACCGGCCGGACGGGTGTACCCGCGCAAGGAGACGAACGTGGCACAGGGAGAGACGGCAGCAAGCAGGGAACGGGAATACCTCCACGACTGGAATCTGATCGGGGAGGAAGAGATCGACAGGCCCGGCACCGTGGAGATCGACGACGAGACGCTACGCGACGGTCTGCAGAGCCCGTCTGTGCGCCAGCCCGATCTGAGCGAGAAGCTCGAGATCCTCCATCACATCGAGGCGCTCGGCATCCACGCCGCCGACATCGGGTATCCGGCCGCAAGCCCGAAGGTGCTCGACCACGTCGTCGCGCTCGCCGAGGAGATCAGCAATGAGGGTCTCAACGTCGAGCCGAATTGCGCCGGCCGCACCCATCCCACCGACATCATGCCTATCAGCGAGGCGCAGCAACGCTCCGGTGTTGCCATCGAGGCTGCGTTGTTCCTCGGCTCGAGTCCCATCCGCCAGTTCGTCGAAGGCTGGGATGCCGACTTCCTCGTCGAGACGACGGAGAAGGCGGTCACCCTCGCCAGGGACGAGGGCCTCGAGGTCATGTACGTCACCGAGGACACGACCAGGGCCCGGCCCGAGGTCCTGCGCCGCGTGTACACCACCGCCATCGAGTCCGGGGCACGCCGCATCTGCCTCGCCGACACCGTCGGCCACGCCACTCCCTGGGGGGTCAGAGCGCTGGTCGCCTTCGCCCGCCAGATCGTGGCAGACAGCGGCGAGGATGTGGCGATCGACTGGCATGGCCACCGTGATCGCAACCTCGGCGTGATCAACTCCCTGGCCGCGCTGTCGGCGGGGGCGGATCGCGTCCACGGCTGCGGCCTCGGGATCGGGGAGCGGGTTGGGAACACGCCGATGGAGATGCTGCTGGTGAACCTGAAGCTGCTCGGCTGGCTCGACGTCGATCTGCACGGTCTGCCCGCATACTGCGAGGCGGTGTCGAAAGCGACCGACACGCCGGTGCCGAACAACTGTCCGGCCATCGGCAAAGATGCCTTCGAGACCAGCACCGGGGTGCATGCCGCCGCCGTGCTCAAGGCGCTGAACACCGGAGACACCTGGCTTGCCAACCGCATCTACAGCGGGGTCCCCGCAGACGAGCTCGGACGCGAGCAGGAGATCACGGTTGGCCCGATGAGCGGGAAGGCCAACGCGGTGGCCTGGCTGACCAAGCGCGGCCACGACTGCGACGAGGAAACGATCGACAAGATCCTGGCGGCCGCCAAGGCATCCAACAAGGTCCTTGTCGAGGACGAGATCCTCGGGATTCTGAGCACGTCACACACACAGTGACCACAGACACCGCGCCCCGCTCGGCCGTGGGATCGAGGGTGCTGCTGTCCGGCAACGAGGCCGTTGCCCGCGGCGCCGTCGAGGCCGGGGCGCTGCTTGCGGTGGGCTATCCGGGGACCCCGAGCACCGAGATCCTGGAATCCATCGCGGATCGCGATGACATCGACGTCCGGTGGGCGCCAAACGAGAAGGTGGCGCTCGACGTGGCCCTCGGCGCATCGCTTGGCGGTGCCAGGGTGCTGGTGACGATGAAGCACGTGGGGCTCAACGTCGCCGCCGACACCCTGATGACCGCGGCCTACACCGGGGTCGGGGCCGGTCTCGTGATCGTGAGCGCAGACGATCCCGGCATGCACAGCTCACAGAACGAGCAGGACAACCGGTCCTACGCCCGGATGGCCGGCGTCCCGATGTTCGAGCCGAGCGACAGCGCCGAGGCCAAGGAATACACGGCGGTCGCCTTCGCCATCTCAGAGGAGTTCGATACCCCGGTGCTGGTGCGGACCACGACCCGCGTCTCGCACAACCGCGGAGTCGTCGAGCTCGGCGAGCGTGTCGAGCCGCCGGTGACGGGTTTCACTCGCGATCCTGCCAAGTACGTGATGATCCCCGGTCACGCCCGTGCCCGGCGCCCCGTGCTCCTGGAACGTCTCGAGCGCCTCACCGCCTATGCCGAGGCCAGCCCGCTGACCGTCGAATCCGGTAATGGCACAGACTTCGGGGTGGTGACCTCCGGCATCGCCCACCACTACGTCCGCGAGGTCCTTCCCGACGCCCCCGTCCTCAAGCTGGCCCTGAGCTACCCCCTTCCCATGGACCGGATCCGGACCTTCTCCGAATCGGTCGACCGGCTGTTCGTGGTCGAGGAGCTCGACCCGCACCTGGAAAACGCCATCCGGGCCGCCGGCATCGCGGTGGAGGGCAAGACCTTCTTTCCCCAGGTCGGGGAGCTCAACCCCGACCTGGTCGCCGCGGGGTTCGCCACCGCCGCGATCCTCCCCCCCTGGGATCCCGGCGAGGCGGCCCCCCCGACCGTGGTGCGCCCGCCGCTGCTTTGCCCCGGGTGTCCCCACTCACCGCCCTTCCTGGCCCTGAAGCGGATGGGCGCCGTCGTCACCGGCGACATCGGCTGCTACACGCTCGCCGCACTAGAGCCGCTCACGGCGATGGACACGTGTGTGGCGATGGGAAGCAGCATCGGTATGGCGGTTGGCATGGCGGCATCGGGAGGCGCCGAGGGCCCGGTGGTCGCCGCCATCGGCGACTCCACGTTCCTGCACGGAGGAATCCCAGGCCTCATCGACGCCGTCTACAACCAGGCCAACGTCACCGTGCTCATCCTCGACAACGGGACCGTCGCCATGACCGGCGGCCAGGAACATCCCGGCACCGGGGTCACCCTGCAGGGCTCGGACACGACACCCGTGGACCTCGTGGCGTTGTGCGAGTCTGTCGGTGTTCGCGATGTGAGCGTTGTCGACCCCTACGACCTGGCGGCCACCTACGGCGCTCTCGAGCGGGCAGTCGCCAACGTCGGACCATCGGTCGTTATCACGAACCGTCCCTGTGTCGAAGCTCCGGTGAAGATCAGAGACCGGCCCTTCCAGGTCATCCCGGAGGCGTGCACGGCGTGCCAGGCCTGCATGGCCCTGGGATGCCCATCGATCGTCTGGGCCGACGAGACCCACGAGGGCAGGCGCAAGGTCGTCATCGACCCTGTCACCTGCACCGGCTGCACCGTATGCGTCCAGCTGTGTCCGCCACTCGCCATCGTCCCGGTCCCGGATCATGTGGAGGCCGCCGGTGTCTGAGGGATCGCGCGGCATGCTGTTGGCGGGGGTCGGTGGCCAGGGCGTGGTGCTGGCCAGCATGATCGTCGCCGACGCCCTGCTTCGCGCCGGTCATGACGTCAAGCAGAGCGAAGTCCACGGGATGGCGCAACGCGGCGGCTCGGTGTTCAGCCACATCCGCTGGGGACCAGACGTCGACAGCCCCCTGGTCGCCTTGGGGAGCGCAGAGGTGCTTGCCGCCTTCGAGTGGGCGGAGGCGATCCGGTGGGTCGAGTTTGTTCGCGAAGGCGGAGCCGTCGTCGCCGACATCCGCACCATCGTTCCCCCCGGCGCGTGCAACGATCGAAGGGCCTGGTCGACCCGATACCCCGGTATCGACGCCGACCTCTTCAAGAGCCGCCTCCTCAAGACCCGGCTGATCGATGCCGCAGCCACCGCGGCGGAACTCGGCAACGTCAGGGCCGCCAACAGCGTCATCCTCGGCTCGGTGGCCCCATTCCTCGACATCGAATACGACCACTGGGAGTCGGCCATCACGGCACTCGTGCCCCGGGGCACCGAGGCCGTGAACCTCGCCGCGTTCCGCGCCGGAAGGGAGGTCGCCAAGGCGGAGGTGCCCCGCCCGCCGCTCGACCCCGGGGGAATCACCGGTCCCTACGAGATCGAGATCCGGCAGGACTGGTGCAAGGGATGCGACATCTGTTCGAGGGTCTGTCCCGAATACTGCCTTGCCCTGAACCTCGACGGGAAGCTGCGGATCGTGGATGCCGAGGCCTGCACCGGCTGCCGGCTCTGCGAGATGCTGTGCCCCGATTTCGCCATCGCCATCCAGCCTTCCCGGGCTGCTGCGATATCGCCATGAGCGCACCGGAGCTGGTCCAGGGCAACGAGGCGTGTGCCCGCGGAGCGCTGGCGGCGGGATGCCGCTTCTACGGCGGCTACCCGATCACCCCCTCGTCGGAGATCGCCGAGCACATGGTGCGGCTCCTGCCGGAGGCAGGTGGTGTGTTCGTGCAGATGGAGGACGAGATCGCCTCGCTCGCCGCGGTCATCGGTGCCTCGCTCGCCGGATCGAAGGCCATGACCGCCACCAGTGGGCCCGGCTTCTCGCTGATGCAGGAGCACATCGGCTTTGCCGCCATGGCCGAGGTCCCGTGCGTTGTGGTCGACGTCATGCGGGGCGGCCCCAGCACGGGGCTCCCCACGTCGCCCTCCCAGGGCGACGTCATGCAGGCTCGCTGGGGCACCCACGGCGACCACCCCGCCGTCGTCCTCGCCCCATCGTCTGTGGGAGAGGTGTACGAGCTCACCGTCCGCGCCTTCAATCTGGCGGAGCGCCTCCGCACCCCGGTCATCGTCATCTACGACGAGGTCATCGGTCATACCAGGGAGAGCGTCGTTCTCCCCGGCTCGGTCGCCATCGAGGACCGCGCGCACCCCAATGGAGACCCCGCGGACTTCCGGCCAAAGGCGGCCCCGGCCGACGGCGTGCCACCGCTGCCTGCCTTCGGAGATGGGTACCGGTTCCACGTGACCGGGCTCACCCACGACGAACGCGGCTTCCCGACCACCGATGCTGGGGAGGCCGAGGCGCTGATCACGCGCATCCACCGCAAGGTCGAGGCCCAGGAGATCACCGAGGTGGAGCGCTTCATGTTGGACGATGCGGACATCGCGATCTTCGCCTACGGGATCGTGGGCCGATCGGCTCGGGAGGCGGTGCTGCGCAGTCGCGAAGCAGGCGTCAAGGTCGGCTTGATTCGCCCGGTCACGCTGTGGCCCTTCCCGAATAAGGCTGTCGCCGAGGTCGCCGACCAGGTCGACACATTGGTTGTGGCCGAGATGAACCTGGGTCAGCTCATCGGAGAGGTGGAGCGAGCCTCCGCCGGACGGGCCGAGATCGTCGGGCACCTGCGCGCAGACGGTGAACCGATTACCCCGGCCGAGCTCGTAGACGTGGTCACCGCGCTGCAAGGGGGCTTGTCATGACCGATGTCACGAACTACCTCCGCCAATGGGCAATGCCCCATGTGCTTTGCCCAGGCTGCGCCCACGGCATCGTGCTCAGAGCCTTCCTGGAGGCCGTCGATCAGCTGCAGCTCGACCAGGACAAGCTGGCGATAGTGGCCGGGATCGGCTGCTCGAGCCGGTTGGCGGGCTATGTGGATTTCTGCACCCTGCACGGAACCCACGGCAGGGCCCCCGCGTTCGCCACCGGGCTCAAGCTGGCTCGACCCGAGCTCAACGTCGTTGTGGTGACCGGGGACGGAGATGGTCTCGCCATTGGAGGCAACCACCTCATCCATGCCGCTCGCAGGAACATCGACCTGACCGTCCTCCTGCTCAACAACTCGATCTACGGGATGACCGGAGGCCAGTCCTCCCCAACCACTCCCGCAGAGGCAGTGGCATCGACGACACCGGCAGGGAACACCGAGCCGATGTTCGACGCCTGCAAGCTGCTCACCGGAGCCGGAGCGTCCTTTGTGGCTCGCGTTCTCGCCGCCAACCCCATCGAGATGACGAAGATCATGGCGGACGGCATGACCCACCCCGGCTTCTCCTTCATCGAGGTGATCAGCGACTGTCCCGAGTACTACGGGCGCTACAACAAGGTCGGCGGCGGCGCCAACATGCTGACCTGGATGGCGCGCCGCGACGCAGGAGTGGCCGTTCCGCTGGCCTCCAAGGGTTTCGTGAACCACATCCCCTCCTCGCAGACGCCGGCGGGAATGGAGACCGGGGTCCTGCTGCGCGAGGTGCGGCCGGTGTTCTCCGGTATTCGAAGGGTCGAAGACGATGAGTCGTAGCGAGATCCGGATCGCAGGCGCCGGTGGCCAGGGTGTGGTAACCGCCGGCCGGATCTTGGCAGAGGCCGCGATCTTGTCGGGGAGCAACGCCACCCACACCCAGGTCTTCGGGCCACAGTCCCGTGGTGGTGCCAGCCGCTCCGACGTGGTGATCGACAGCGGCGAGATCGGGTTTCCCCTCGCAGATGCCATCGATCTGCTCGTGGTGCTGAGCGCCGAGGCCTTCTCCCGGTACCAGCCAGAGCTCGGAAAGCACGGTCGCCTCATCGTCGACAGCCGCTGCGCTCCCATCTTCCTCAACGGCAACGCAGACCGTTTCCCCGTGGTCGATACGGCCCGCGCCGTCTCCGGTAGCCTCCTCGTCACCGGAGTCGTTGCCCTCGGCGTGTTGCACGCCGTCGCCGGCGTCGTCGAAGGGGACGCCCTGCACCGGGCGGTGTCGGCAGGCGTTCCCGCCAGACACCGAGATACCAACCTCGAGGCGCTGCGCGCCGGGATGCGGCTCGCCGGTGAGGAAACCCCATGACGAGCGCACCCACCACCAAGGAACGCATTCGAAAAGAGGCCGCCGCTCTCTTCCGCAGAAAGGGTTTCAACGGGACGAGCATGGCCGAGCTGGCCAACGAGGTGGGGATCACCAAGTCGAGCCTGTATCACCACTTTTCGAGCAAGCAGGCGCTGCTGTCCGAGATCATCGAGGTGACGGTGAGTCGCGTCACCCCGCTCCTGGAGGCGGTCGCAGAGTCGGATCTGCCGATCGTGGAGCGGTTGGGCAGGGCGGTTGCTCTTCACACCGTTGAGGCGATCCACGACCGCGACGCCGTCGCCTGTTTCATCGAGGAGGGCCGCTACCTGGCGCCCGACTTCATGGCGGCACACGTGGCCAAGCGTGATCGCTACGAGGCCATCTTCCGGCACATGTTCGAGGAGGGCATCGCGTCCGGCGAGTTCGTCGAGCAGGATGTCGGCCTTGCCGTCAAAGCCATCCTCGGCATGTGCAATTCGGCGGTCCGCTGGTATCAGCCAGGGGGTGGCCACACCCCGGAGGAGATCGCCTCGGAATTCGCCCGTTTTGCTGTGGGCGGTGCAGCCGCGCCGAAGCTTTCCCCGCTGGTCGAGGAATTGGCGCAATGAGTGGAGCGCTCGAAGGCATCACGGTGCTCGACCTCTCTCAGGGAGCGGCAGGGCCGACCTGCGCCATGTTTCTCGGCGACCTTGGCTCGAACGTCCTCAAGGTGGAACCCCCCGGGGGTGAGTGGGGGAGGGGCCTTGGCCCTCCGTTCGTCGAGGGTGTGGCGGCGGCGTTCCTCGGCATGAACCGCAACAAGCGCAGCGTCGTGGTCGATCTCAAGAAGCCGGGAGGCTCCGAGGTCGTGCTGCGCCTCGCCGAGCACAGCGACGTGGCACTGGAGAGCTTTCGCCCTGGTGTGGCCGACCGCCTCGGTATCGGCTACGAGGTCATGGCCGCTCGCAACCCGCAGTTGATCTATGCAGCGATCTCCGCCTTTGGCCAGGAGGGGCCCTGGCGGGATCGTCCGGGCGTCGACGGAGTCGCCCAGGCCATGGGCGGAATCATGAGCGTCACAGGAACCGCCGATGGACCGCCGGTGAAGGTCGGAGTACCGGCCGCCGACATGGCAGGGGGCATGTTTGCCGCCCAGTCCATCCTCGCCGCCCTTTTTGCCAGGGAGCGGACGGGTCGCGGCCAGCGGGTCGATGTGTCGCTGCTCGATTCGCTGCTGGCCTACCAGGTCGTGCCGCTTTCGATGTTCCTCGCCGGCGGAGAGTCCCCCAAGCGTTTGGGAAGTGCGGCTCCGTATGCCGCCCCCAACGAGGCATTCGCCACCAGCGACGGCCACGTGATGGTCGCCGCCTACACCATCAAGCGATGGCCGGGGCTATGCGATGTCCTCGGCAAGCCGGAGCTGGCAAACGATCCACGCTTCGACACCAACGAAAAGCGGGTTCGCGCCAGGCCTGCACTGCGCGAGGTGCTGGAGCCGCTGTTTGCCACCAGGACCACGGCCGAGTGGATCACCGTGCTCGACGAGGCAGACATCCTGTGCGGCCCGCTGCTGTCGTACCAGGAGCTGGTCGCCGAGGAGCACGTCGCCAAAGGGGGCGCGCTTGTGACCGTTTGGCACCCCGCGATCGGCGAGATCAGCGGACCGGTGTTCCCGGGCCGGCTCTCGGACACCCCCGGCGACGTCTCCGGCCCTCCGCCGCCGGTGCCCGGAGAGCACTCACAGGCGATTCTTGGCGAATGCGGGTTCGAAGAGGATGAGATCCGCGACCTGCTCAGCAGCGGCGTGGTGGGGTCGGCGGAATCGATCAGGAGAGGAGAGAGCAGTGACGGATGATCAGGTAAGCACCGCCGAGGAGCACCCGGTGCTGTACGAGCGCGATGGGGCGGTGGGGGTTCTGACCCTGAACCGGCCGGAGGCGCTCAACTCGATGACCGTGGCGATGCTGGAGACGATGGCAGAGCTTCTCGACGAGGTCGAGGCCGACCCCGACACCAGGGTCCTCGTAGTGACCGGAGCGGGAGAGAAGGCATTCTGTGTTGGAGCCGATCTGAAGAGCCGGGGCAAGGAGTTCGAGCCCGGCCTGATCCACGACCCGCTCGGGCTGCTGGTGCGCAGCGTCTTCGGCCGCCTCGAGAACCTGCACCTGCCGGTCATCATGGCGATCCGCGGCTACGCCCTCGGCGGCGGCCTCGAGCTGGCCCTGGCCGGTGATCTGCGAGTCGCCGGTGAGGGGGCCCGGCTCGGCTTCCCTGAGGCCAAGGTGGGGAGCCTGCCCGGGGCCGGGGGGACCCAACGTGCCACCCGCCTGATCGGGCCGGGATTCACCAAGGAGCTGATGTTCACCGCCGACCACGTCGGTGCCGACGATGCGCTCCGCATGGGCCTGGTCAACCGCGTCGTGCCGGACAAGGACCTGATGAAGGAGACGATGACGCTGGCCCAGCGCATCGCCGAGCGCGCCCCGCTCTCCCATGACCGGGTCAAGGTGTTGGTCAACCGCGCCACGGATACCGATCTCGAATCCGGCCTAGCGCTTGAGTCGACCAGTCATGCGGTGCTGCGCGCCAGCGAGGACCGCGACGAGGGCATCCAGGCCTTTATCGAGAAGCGACCACCCGAGTTCAAGGGCCGATGACACGAGGGAGCAAACATGAACGTGAAGAACCGAGTAGCGATCGTCACCGGTTCGGGCCAGGGGATCGGTGAGGGCATCGCCAGGGTCCTCGCCGGAGCCGGCGCCAGAACCGTTATCAACGACATCGAACCGGAGAAGGCCGAGAAGGTCGTCGCCGAACTCGAAGGCTCGGGCCTAGCCGCCACCGGCTATGTCGCCGACGTGGCCACCGCCGAGGGCGCAGAGGGCCTCATCGACGCCGCGCTCGATGCCTACGGCAGGGTCGACATCCTGGTGAACAACGTCGGCACCGCCAGGGATGGCTGGCTGGCCAAGATGAGCGAGGACGACTGGGACACCGTCCTCGAGGTGAACCTCAAGTCCCAGTTCCTGACCTGTCGTGCGGTGGCGCCGTCGATGATGGAACAGAAGTACGGCAGGATCATCAACATCTCGTCGCGCGCCTGGCTCGGCGGGCCGGGTCAGGCGAACTACGCCGCCTCCAAAGGGGCGGTGATCAGCCTGACCCGCACCCTGGCCCTCGAGATGGCTCGCTACGGGATCACCGCCAACTGCATCGCTCCGGCGCTGGTCGACACCCCGCTCTTTCGAGGGCTGAAGGAGGAGGTCCAGGAGCGGCTGGTCAAGACCATCCCTGCTGGTCGAATCGGCACACCGGAGGACATCGGCAACGCCGCGCTGTTCCTGGCGTCCGACGAGGCCTCTTATGTGACCGGCCAGACATTGTCTGTCTGTGGTGGCAGAAGCCTCGGGGCAGGATGACGGAGGTCACGGCACCATGGGCATGACGCTGGCGGAGCGCATCCTGGCCGGGGCGGCCGGGGTGGAGCAGGTCACCGCCGGGGAGTTCGTCGTCGCCGATATCGACCTCGCCCTGCTCCATGACATCTTCGCCGCCCGGGTGTTCGACCTGCTCCGTGAGGTCGGTGCGGACGACCTCTTCGATCCCGACCGAACGGTGGTTGTGATCGATCACCTGGTGCCCGCCCCGTCTGCCGAGGCGGCTGCGGTTCACCAGAGGATCAGGGATCACGTTTCCCGCCTCGGCATCGCCGCCTTCTACGACGCCGGTGAAGGCATCTGCCACCAGTTGCTGCCGGAGCGGGGCCACATTCGGCCCGGGGCGCTGATCGTGGGAACGGACTCTCACACCACCACCTATGGGGCGCTTGGCGCCGGGGGCACCGGAATCGGCACTTCGGAGATGGTGTATGCGTTGGCCACGGGACGGTTGTGGTTCCGCGTGCCTGAGACCATTCGCTTCGATCTGACCGGTGAGCTGCTGCCCGCGGTCTCGTGGAAGGATGTGATCCTGTACCTCGCCGGACGCTTCGGCGCCGACGCCGCCCAATACCGTTCGATCGAATTCGCCGGCCCGGCAGCACACGCCGCCGATATGTCGAGCCGGCTCACCGTGTCCAACATGGCGCTCGAGATGGGAGCCAAGTTCGGCCTGTTTGCCGCAGACGACGTCACCGACGCCTACCTGCGTGATCACGGCGGCACGGGCTCTGAGCCCTTCGCACCCGATCCCGATGCGCGCTACGAGGCCATCCATCGGATATCACTTTCTGACCTTTCACCGCAGGTGGCGATGCCACACGAGGTCGACCGGGTCGTCCCGGTCGCCGACATCGAAGGCCTCGCCATCGATCAGGCCTTCCTCGGCTCCTGCACCAACGGAAGGATCGAGGACCTGCGGGCGGCGGCGGAGGTGCTCGACGGGCAGCACATCGCACAGGGAGTTCGGCTGGTGGTGGCACCGGCATCCCGGCACGTCCTCCAAGAGGCCATAAGCACCGGGATCCTGGCGTCGCTCGTCGATGCGGGCGCCTCGGTGCTCACTCCAGGATGCGGCCCCTGTTTCGGCGGACACAGCGGGCTCCTCGGGCCCGGCGAGCGCTGCATCGGCACCCACAACCGCAACTTCATCGGACGTATGGGAAGCCCTGAGGCCGAAATCTATCTCGCCTCACCGGCGACCGTGGCGGCGTCGGCGCTGGCCGGGCACATCACCGATCCGAGACAGCTGGTGGCCGCCGATGCCTGACGTCCTGTGCGGCCGGGTGTGGAGATTCGACCACGACATCAGCACCGACCTGCTGTCACCCGGTGCCTACGCCGTCGACTCCGTCGAGGTGCGCAAGCTGCACACCCTGGAGTCGATCAACCCGGCGTTCGCTCCCGGGGTGCGTTCCGGCGACATCGTCGTGGCGGGGCGCAACTTCGGGTGTGGGTCGAGCCGGGAGACGGCTGCGGAGAATTTGAAGGTCCTTGGAGTGGCCTGTGTCGTCGCCGAGTCCTTCTCGCGGCTCTTCATGCGCAATGCCGTTGCCGTGGGGTTGCCGGTGCTGGTCTGCGCCGGGGTTCATGCCGCCTTCGATGACGGCGACCGCATCGAGATCGACCTCGCTTCCGGCGTGGCTCGCAACACCGGGAGCGGCACCGAGCTCCAGGGGGATTCCCTACCAGAGGAGATGCGCCAGATCCTGGCCGCAGGCGGGATTCTCGGCGTGCTCGAGAGCCGGGGAGGTGCGTGAACCGATCCCTGTGCGAATGCGGGCTTCCCGTCTACAGTCGGTTGCGCCTATGAGCAGCGGGATCGTGTTAGCACCGGAGGTTGACGGTTCACTTGCCGAGCTGCTCGACGTCCTCGGCAGGACCACTGACGCCATGGTCGCCATCGATGAGGGTTACCGCATCATCGGCTGGAATGATGCGGCCACCCAGCTGCTCGGCTATGCACCGGACGAAGCCGTCGGGCAGCCGTGTCACGAGATCCTGTGCTGGCGGGATCGCACGGGAGATGCCGTGTGCAGCGGGTTCTGCCCTGCGGTCCTCCCCGCCGAGCCGGACCAGGTGATCGAGACCCAGGACGTCCTCGGTCGCTCCGCCGCCGGCAAGACCCTCTGGTTGAGCGCCTCGACCATCGTTCCCCCTGTCGAGCTGCGCGACCGGTGCCGGTTGGTGCACTTGATCAGAGAGGTGTCGCTGCCACCCGAGCTGGAGCGGGTGGTCGTCGAGCGGCTTGGGGGATCGAGCCCCGCCACCGACGACGGCGATGATCCCCTCGACGTGCTCACCCCGAGGGAACGGGACGTGCTGCAGCTCCTCACCGAGGGTCTCGATGGTGCCGCTATCGCCCAGCGACTGTTCCTGTCGCCGGCGACCGTGCGCAACCACATCCAGCACATCCTCGCCAAGCTCGAAGTCCACAGCCGGGTGGAGGCGGTCGCCCTCGCCCTACGCCGTCGCTAGCTGGAGGCGCCTTCGATGATCTCGCCGCCAAGACGTTCCAGATCCTGCAGCGTCTGGCCTTCGAACCGCCGCCGGCAGACCTCGTCGTAACGGGAACACAGATCCGCGCAGTTGGGTCCGACGATCATCCCATCGGCCATGGTGAACAGGACGTTGTCCTCCTTGCTGATGTGAGCGACGATCAGATCCACGAACTCCTCGGCGGCGGTCCGCAGATCGTGGCCCGCCGCCTCGTCTCCGTCGATGGCCTCATCCAAGGATGCGGCCATGGTTCGCACCAGCGCTCTGCCTTGCTCGTGCTCGTAGAGCATCACCGCGATCGGACCGGCGTCCCGCGGCATGCCCTGGGCCTCCAACTCCGGGAACAGCAGATCCTCCTCCTTGCCGTGATGACAGGCATCGGCAAACAGGCGGAAGAAGGTGATGCATCGAGCCACGGTGTCGTAATCGAGCGGTTCACCCTCCCGCTCGGCATCGAGCCTTGCTGCCAGCGCACCGGCGACCCCGAGGATGAGCTGGTGCTCCTCTCTGAGCGCCGCGGTTGCGGTGGGGGTACTGGCGTCGGTCATCGTGCTCCGGCTTCCGTCAGTTCTCGGTCAGGATCGCCGCCACTGCGGTGCGGTCGATCTTTCCCGTCGGCAGCTCAGGAAGCGCCTCGACGCGCAGCCATTGCTTTGGCACCTCATGGGTGGGAAGAGCGGCGCGGGCCCGGGCTCCGAGGGCTTCCTCGTCGATCGGCTCGCCCTCGATCACCGCGACCGCTGCCTGTCCCCAGTCGTCGTCGGCGACACCGACCACGATGGCGCGGT
>PVMS01147093.1_pt1 | contig 16494 bp, 16 predicted proteins | sample 1853461 | NCBI WGS metagenome assembly PVMS01 (sample SAMN08582032, study PRJNA380276) | Marine sediment metagenome, whole genome shotgun sequencing project. | isolation source: ocean sediment barecode stripped | collected 2017 | reverse complement strand
TGGATATCGTTTCGGGGAAGGACAAGTACAGGTGAGTCTAATTGCTGGATGTCATGCCGATGAGCCCACCGGCTCTATTGTTCTGAATCATTTGAGCAACTATCTGGGATCGCTACCGGAAGACCACCACCTCATCAGGCTATTTCGATGGTACATAATTCCATATGCCAATCCTGATGGCTCTCAAATAAACCGGCGCTGGTATCATAATCCCCATCAAAGTTTTGATTTTGCCTTGAACCTGCAGCATGCGGTTAGGGAGTTGCCAGGTGATGATATGGAATTTGGATTTCCAACAGAGACAGTAGAAGCGCTAAGACCAGAAAATACCGCTATTTACAACTTTTGGAAGAGTGCCAAGAAGAAATTTGATTTGCATGTTTCACTTCACGGAATGAGGATCAGTTACGGTCCTTGGTTTCTCATTGATAAGGATTTTATTTCAGAAGTTTCTGATATACAGGTATCCTGTAAGAATGAGGTTGAATTACTGGGATATCAAATGCACGATGTGGATAGAAATGGGGAAAAAGGGTTCTTCCGTTTCGGGCCGGGGTTTGGTTCAAGACCCGACAGTGAGGCTATGAAACAATATTTCAAAGATCGAGGTGATAATGAAATGGCCAGCAGGTTTCATCCCAGCTCAATGGAGAGCATTAGAAATCTTGGTGATCACTGCCTGACCCTGGTTACTGAAATGCCTCTTTTTATTGTACCAAAAAAGCATCATGGATTACCGTGGCCTGACCCAACCTTGGATTTCTGGACAGAAAAAATGAATCAGTGGAAATCGGATTTACATCAGGGCCGAAAAAAGACCGCACAGGTAAATACCGAAGCATCTGAACTAGGACTTATAGCGATGCCCATAATAGACCAAATGCAACTGCAGTGGACCTTCATTTGGTCAGGGATAATTCATCGGTTATCTCAAGTGGATCAATAGTTTGATATGAATAAATTTTTCACTATTTAGCAGCCCGAAAATGTTAAGTCTTAAAGGAAAAACCGCGGTAATTACCGGGGGCGGAAGTGGTATCGGGGCCAGCATGGTCCATAGATTTGCTCAACAGGGGGCGCAAGTAGCCTTACTTGAGGTAAACCTACAAAGTGCACAGCAATTGGTTGCAGAAATTGGTGATCCTTCCTTAAAGATAAGTTGTTATCAGGTCGATGTTGCGGACCAATCGATGGTAATACAGACCATGAAGCAAGTGATTGCGGATTATCAATCAATAGACATATTGATCAACAATGCCGGTGTATCACAAATCGGATCGCTGGACCAAACTTCGGAGCAGGATTTCGACCGAGTTTTTAGTGTTAATGTCAAAGGAGCATATAATTGCCTGTATGGAGTCATTGAGTTTATGAAATCACAAAAGCAAGGGGTGATTTTGAATATGTCATCTGTGGCAGCAACAGTTGGTATCCCTGATCGCTTTGCATACAGCGCTACCAAAGGGGCGATCAGGGCTATGACATTTTCAGTAGCAAAGGATTATCTTTCCTACAACATAAGATGCAATTGCATCTCACCAGCCAGGGTGCATACGCCATTTGTGGACCACTATCTTAAAACCACTTATCCTGGCAGAGAGGAAGAAATTTACCAACAGTTGGCAGCTACTCAGCCTATTGGAAGGATGGGTACCCCCGAAGAGATAGCCAATTTAGCATTGTATCTTTGCTCCGATGAAGCGGCCTTTATTACTGGTACGGACTATCCTATCGATGGAGGGTTTATTAATCTAAATACATAAAAATTTATATGAAACTAATCAGATTTGGGAATAAAGGACATGAAACGCCAGGTTACTTGGACGATTCTGGAAACAGGAGAGACTTGAGCGCCTTTGGAGAAGATTTCACCCAGCAGTTCTTTGGAAATAATGGTATACAGCGATTGACAGAGTGGTTGGAAAGTCAACAGCAGTCGCTACCTGTTGTGGATAGTCATATTCGTTGGGCCCCACCGGTAGCCATGCCAAGTAAAATCATTTGTGTAGGCTTGAATTACAGTGACCATGCTGAAGAAAGCGGTATGGCCATTCCTGAAGAACCGGTACTTTTTTTCAAAGCAAGCACTGCCTTAACCGGTCCCTATGACCCCATCGTGATTCCCCCAAATAGCGAAAAAACAGATTGGGAAGTAGAACTGGCACTGGTGATAGGCGAACAAGCCTCCTATGTTAGTGAAGAAGAGGCTGGTTCACATGTGGCAGGGTACACAATTATGCACGACGTAAGTGAAAGGGCTTATCAGTTGGAAGGAACAGGCCAGTGGGTAAAAGGTAAAAGTTGTGATACTTTTGCACCACTGGGTCCATACCTGGCAACTGCCGATGAAGTAGCCAATGTCCATGACCTTGGTTTGTGGTTGAAAGTAAATGACCAGTTTAAGCAGCAGGGCAATACGGAGACATTGATATTCAAGATTCCTTTCTTAGTAAGTTATATCAGCCAGTATATGACATTACTCCCTGGCGATATCATATCTACGGGAACCCCTTCGGGGGTTGGATTTGGCTTTAGCCCCCCCCAATACCTAAAAGCTGGTGATGTGGTGGAATTGGGGATTGATGGACTGGGCACCTCGAAACAAAACGTGGTTAGTTATGAAGGATGAGGGATAAATGATGAATGATAAGTTTGGAGTAGGCCGTTTGTGTTGCCGACAAATCTAGAATCGCTAATCTAATGGTCTATTAATCAACTGTTCCCAATCCTTCGTCCCTGATTTACCCCTGACCAATATCTTCAGCCCAAAGCTCCGGATGTTCCTTAATGAATTGCTGCATCATGTTAATGCAACCCTCATGTTGGATGTCAATCACTATTACTCCATGTTGCTCCATGAACTCCCTGGCTCCTGAAAATGTAACTGATTCTCCCACAATTACTTTTGGTATTTTGAACTGCACAATAGTGCCGGCGCACATATAGCAGGGCATCAAGGTAGAATAGATCACTGTATCCTTGTAGGTACCCAGTCGGCCGGCATTATTCAGGCAGTCCATTTCTCCATGTAAAATGGGATTTTGCTCCTGGACCCTTTTGTTATGGCCCTGTGCAATAATTACTCCGTTTTTAACTAAAACCGACCCTATAGGAATACCGCCTTCACTACGGCTTTTTTCGGCTTGCTCAATGGCAGCTTCCAAAAATCTATCCATAGTCCTTCACTCCTTCAATCCTTCACTCCTTTGAAGCCAAGCGCTACTGAGTTGATGCAATAACGCAGACCGGTTGGTTGTGGACCGTCATTGAAAATATGGCCCAAGTGACTATCACAACGGGCACAATGGACTTCGATACGTGTCATACCATAAGAACGATCCTCCTCTTTACCTACATTATCCTCTGAAACTGGTTGAAAAAAGCTTGGCCAACCGCTTCCCGATCTGAATTTTGTTTCTGACTCAAACAGCTCATTGCCGCAGGCAGCGCAAATGTAGGTGCCTTTTTCTTTATGGTTGTGATACTGGCCGGAAAAGGCATATTCGGTGCCTTGTTGCCTTAATACCTGATATTGTTCAGGAGTGAGGATTTGTTTCCATTCCTCTTCACTTTTCACAATTTTATTATTCATTTCTATATTTGTCTGCGAAAGTTCTGTTATTGGATGATTCTTTACCTCCTGAGCGCAGCTGTTTATACCTAAAAATATGAATAGTAAAATCATTAAAATATTTTTCATAAGCAGTTCATCTGTCAATATCTATGGAACATTATTCAAATTTATTAGTTTCATACTAGTATTAATTTACATTAAAATGTGCGCAGTGTGTTAAAACCTTCTTTTTATTTTTTTTTGGCTGCTTTACTGGCCCTTGCGGGATGTCAAGTACAGGGTATGGGCCCAACCAATCCTGATAAAAAGGATGTAACCCGAAGAGACCTTTATAGGGCCGCCAGGTCACAACAAAGAATACTTCTGGTAGATGGCTGGAAGAACAATGATTTTCGGCACCAGGTAAGGAACTTAGTGAAGGAGTTTTATTCTGAAAACTGGGAAGTTATCGTCAAAGGTCATGATGAGGTATCCGCTGAAGAACTGACTTCGATTCCAATAATGCTTATTGGAACCCCGGATCAAAATCCCTGGATTGGGAAGATTATGTCTGGGTTACCATTTGAAGTGAAAAGAAACAAAATTTACCTTGCTGATCATTCTTTTGAGGCTAGTAGCCATGCAGTGGTTCTTTCATACTACCCAAATCCGCTAAACGTAAAGATGCCCATAGGGGTGTTTACTTCCGACAACGAATCTTTAATCTGGGAACTGGTAAATGAAAGGATTACTAGCTTCCTTAGGGGTACCTGGAATTACGAGGTACTTAAAGAAAACCGCCGGGTTTTGCTGGGGAACTTGTCACAAAAGCCTTCCACCCGCTGGGAAATTGATGATGATCAACAAATAGTGTTACCCCGGGAAGTGGCGCACCAATGGGAAGCGGGACCTTTTGTATTTCACAGTTTTGATGAGGCCCTGACACCAGAAACAATGCGGCCGTTGCAAGTAGAATGCCTCCAGGAACTGGCCCGAATAATGAAAATGTATCCAACCAATCACTATCCGGGACCAGTCAATTACTACTTGTATCCAAGTACTGAAGTCAAGGGTCTGATGACAGGATCCACCGATCAAAGCCACATTGATTTTGCCAAAAATGAAGTTCACACTGCTTTCGACGAGCATTTCAACGACCGCTATTATGGAAAAGAAATCCAATTAATTCTTAGACATTTGTTGGGTAAGGCGGAGTATGATGCCCTCGAAACTGGTTTGTCGGTTTATTTTAGTTCTCATTGGGAAAAGCAGGGGTATCAATATTGGGCCAGACACCTGATTGAAGGGGGAAATTCTATGACGGTCCAACAATTACTGGATAGGGAACACTTTATGAGCTCTTCACGTTTGATAAGAACGGCGCTTTCCGGTAGTCTGGTAAAATTCCTTTTAGATAATTGGGGAAGAGACAAGTTCTTAAACAAGTATACACATTGGCAACCTGACGAACAGGAGATGCAACAAATTACGGATTCATGGCGGTCGACTTTGAAGGCTATGGATATTGTTTATGCTCCTGTTGTAAAAAATGACTTGCCGTACCTTCAGGGTTTTAATTTCACCCACGAAGGGTATCAGATATTCAATGGCTATGGTTCGAAGATGGCTGCCAAGTCATTGGAACGAGTTCGTGAACTGGGATCCAATACTGTTGCCATAGTACCCTACAGTTGGATGCGAAACCCTAAGGTTCCTGCAAAGCTGCGATTCAGCCAAAGAGCTGGAAGTGAAAATGACGAGAGCGTAATCCACAGTATTAGTGGCGCAAAGAAACAGGGCTTATTTACCGTGCTTAAACCTCATGTTTGGATTTCCAATAGTTGGCCTGGTGAAGTGGAGATGGCCTCTGATCAGGACTGGGATTTATTTTTTGAAAACTATTATCAATGGATTAGCCACTATGCCTTGATGGCCGAGATGTATGAAGTTGATATTTTATGCATTGGTGTAGAATTTTCTAAATCGACATTGAAACAGGAAGGCCATTGGAGGAAACTGATTGAAAAACTACGGAATGTATATAGCGGGAACCTTACCTATGCTGCAAACTGGGGTGATGAATTTGAAAATGTGACTTTTTGGGACCAGTTGGATTTGGTTGGACTAAACTGTTACTATCCTCTTTCAAATAATAGCCTGGCCAGCCACAGTGAATTGCAGCAAGGATTTGCCGAGGTGTTGAATAGACTAGAAAAGGTCAAGTCCAGGTACAATAAGCCATTGTTGATCACAGAGATTGGTTTTCGAAGTGTTGAGGCACCTTGGATACATCCTCATGAAGAGGCTGGTGATAAGAATTTCAGTGATGAAGACCAGGCAAAAGCATACGCTGCGGTTTTTCAAGCGTTGGCAAAAACTCCTGTAATCGATGGGATTCTTTGGTGGAAATGGCCTACCAATATGGAGTATGATAATGAAGAGGACCGGCGCTTTGTCCCATATGGTAAAAAGTCAGAAGAGGTTATTGATCATTGGTTTATGCTTAAAAACCATCCGCTAAAAAAAACCCCGCCGTAAGGCGGGGCTACCAAAACTAAAAAAAATAGACGGGCAAGGACTTGGGTCAGTTGCGGATCAACTCTACCGTCCTCTTCTTACTCATCTTATCATACACCAATGATATGCTGTTATCAATGTAGTTTTCAATTTTCCATTTTTCTGCCAGGGGGCCCATTACACTATTGGTATCTATTTCGATAACTATGTATTCGCAGTCATGGATCGGATACCAACTCCCGACTATTTCGTTATTTGAGTTCCAGGTGGTTAGTTTTCCGTCTTCCTCGAATTGAAAATAATATCCATCAAATCGCGGGTCGTCAACTTGCCCATTTTCCGAATAACTTTTAACCGTCCATTCACTCTGGACAAGGTAATCGATCAACTCCATGCACTTGGTAGTCAGTTCTGGTTTCCCCATTTTCAAGTGCAATTCCATACGAAGGGTACCCTCTTCATAAACCAAAGTGATCATTTCATCTTCGATATCTAATATGACCCATTCTCTGCTCAATTCCTTTAACTGTCCCACTGGTATGTTGAGTATAAGTTGGTCACAGTCTCCCCTGAGCACCCATTCACCAAGCACTGCGGGACCCACCACTACTTCTGTTGCCAATTGATTGTTCTTCAGGAAGGTAAACCCGGTACCATTGAAGTTGTCACTCACATCATCATTATTTATTGCCATGAAGTCGATAAACCAAGAGGTATTCAACAGACTTGATTGTAATTCAGCACATTGAGGATTGCGTCCTTTAGTAATCTGTAAGCTTGCTTCACCGGTCTCATTTTCGAAGGAAATATACTGGTGATCAGTTTGCTGAATGAACCAGGTGTTATCCAGTCGACGATATTGATCTGAAAGCATTAGTTCATTATCCCACTGGATGACCAGTGTTTGGCAGTTATCCGTAATGGCCCACAAACCAATTAGTTCCTCATCTTCAACATGAAGTACTACCATTCCATTTTCCTTGAAATCCAGATACGAGCCCCTGGTTTCCCCGGTTACATCATTAGCGCCTCCGGTTAACTTAGTGATTGACCAAACACTATCAGTAAGGATGTTGGTAAAATTATCACAGGATTGGCAGCTGAGAGATTGAAGTGGGGCCACTTGAAAATGGAATTCCTCATCGCCTTTATCGTCTTGTTCAATTATATGCATCTCTGAGTCTGTAAGCCAAGTAATTACCCATTCATCTTCTAGTTGACTCAGTGGCTCGGAGATACCAGGGATTCGTATAACCAACAGAGTGCTGTCACTAGATAAGATCCACTCACCTTCAACGATCTCACATTCGCTAGTAATCTTAAATATGGAATTGGCACGAAACTCCAGAAATACATTCTGAAACAATGAGGTTCTATCTTGCCCGTCATCCTCAAAATGAGTTACTTTCCAAACCTTAGTTAGTATTAAATCAGCACTAACCCTCATTCCGGGTCTTTCTTCATCACCTATTTGAACACACGATGTAAATCCGATGAATAGGAGTGCTATTAAAGTAAAATGTGAGTAAAGAATTATCTTCATAGGGCTGGAATCCGTCCGCCTCAAACTTCCCCCACATGACGCAATAGGTGAGTGTAGTGGTTGCCTGTAACTTTGAGCATGATTTTTGCGGTTACCAAACTTCCAGCCATCGTATATATAAAGATGATGATCAGGCAACCAAAACCTTAGTTAAATGCGTCATATAAGTGAAAAATCGGTCTACTTGGATCTTGACAACAAACAGGTAATTGATCCTATACTTAAAAAATGCCGAAGCGGGGATCGACGGGCACAAAAGAAGCTATTTCAGCTCCTTTACCCATATAGTATGAGCATCTGTTTACGTTATGCACATGACGAGGATGAAGCCATGGAGGTACTGAACGATGGATATTTAAAAATATTCTCCAAAATAGATCAGCATAATCCCAACCGATCTTTCAAAGCCTGGGCTAGAAGAATATTTATAAACACAGCTATTGACCACTACCGGAAAAACGAAAAACATTATCATTCACTGGAAATCGAGACAGTTGATACAGGGCATATACAGCCGGATGTGCTGGAGCGATTGGCAGCATCAGATATCCAGGTGATGGTAAGTCAGTTACCTCCGGCATATAGATTGATATTTAATCTATATGTTATTGAGGGATATAATCACCGGGAAATTTCGGAAAAGATTGGGATCAGTGAGGGAACCAGTAAATCAAACTTATCTAAAGCCAGAGTTCGATTAAGAAAAATGATCAGCCACGCCAATATGGAAGGCAGCAGTAGTTATGGATGATAAGCAGTTTGATCATATTGTAAAAAACAAACTGGAATCACTAACACCTCCTTATAAAGAGGAAGCGTGGAAGGCCCTGGATTATCGGCTGGACCTGCTGGCTCCTTTGCCTTGGTACTCGCGTTGGAGGAGCCTTTTAGTAGCCAGTACTTTAGGGGTGATCACCCTACTTAACATTGGCCTATTGTATAAGGTCGATAGTGACCAAGACCAGTTAAAACAACTGTTAAAGGAGATTAGTGATCAAAGCAAAGCAGCTTCGGGAGTTGATACGGTTTTTGTTGCCACCGAAAGCTATCTTGGTACTTCCTTTTTAAGCTACGCCGGTACTAATGCCTTGGCTATTAGTAGTACACTGGATTTTCTTGATCCTTTGACCATCTATAAGATCAGTTCAGGAGCCGGAGGCGCTCGGACAAGTGTATCGGAGCCTGGCAGTCTGCCAGAGAAAACCTCGGTCACTACCGGCAGCCATAATCCTTTTAAATTAAACAGGCCAGTTACCCATGTTCAAGCTCTTGATCCATTTGATCAGGCTTATCAATTAGAGGTCCCCAACGGAGATGAGATGTATGTAAGGGGAGTAGTGTTGCCACCAACCAAAAAGAAATGGGACCATCCTCTGGATCCACGAATTGGCCTGTCTATAGGATATTTAATTCCTGACCCTGATGTGGGTGAACGATTTGTTACCTCAAGACAAAGTTTATTGATCGAAACTCCGGTACGAGGCAATTTTCGCATATTAAGCGGTTTGTCATTCCAGGAGATCACCTATAAATTGGACGATGTAGATGACAATAATTTCGAAAGGACAACTTTATTGAAGTATCCGGATTTTGGATCATTTACTACCTCACCAGATGAGATCATAGTTGAAAATAAAATGTTGCAAATTCCACTTTACTTCCGGTATTACAAACCATTGAACCGCAATTGGTCAGTATTTGCCGGAGGAGGCCCCACCATAGATATATTGCTGAATCAGAAATTCACCTACAGTTTTCTAGAAATCCGCAATGAACAATTGGTCAAATTCGATGAAATTAAAGAATCTAACCAGGTAAAGGTCAGTCTGGGTACTCTCTCTGGTAACATTGGAATTGAGCACTATTTCAGTCGCCGATTTTCTGCTCAGATGGAGTTGAACTACCAGTATGGACTGGGAAAAATTGGCCTGGAAGGTCGCTCATTCAACTCCTTCGGGGTAAGTGGAGGCCTGTTTTACAAGTTGAACTCCAACCGAATGCGATAGGTTTTTTCACCTATTTTGATTGTTTCCTGTTTTTACTCTTACTTTGGATAAGATATTTTTTAACATTATCTTATAACAAACATGTAGCAAAACATGGCCAAAAAGAAAGAGTCAACCCCCAGAAATAAATACCTCACTGAGATAGCATGGGAAGTTTGTAATCAGGTAGGTGGTATTTACACAGTAATCAGAACCAAAGCCTCCAGTATTGTAGAAAAGTATGGTGATAATTACTGTGTAGTTGGGCCATACGTACATCGTGATGTTAAAGCTGAGTTCGAACCATCCGAAGACCTTAAGGGACCATTTGGCATGGCAGTTGCCAAGATGCGTGAATCAGGGCTGACCGTCCATTACGGTACATGGTTGGTTGCAGGCAGGCCAAAGGCGGTGTTGTTGGACCCTAAGACGGCAATGGATAGCCTGGAAGAGATCAAATATTTTATATGGGAGAATCATTACATAGGTATTCCGGAAAAAGATGAATTGATAGATGGAGTGGTGGCTTTTGGTCATTTGGTAAAGATCTTTCATCAGATTTTGGCTGAGCAAATTTCTTTAAAAGACGAACTGATAGGGCATTTTCACGAGTGGATGGGAGGGTCAAGTATCCCTGATCTAAGAAAAGAGAAGGTAAAAATGAAAATTATTTTCACCACTCATGCCACCATTCTTGGACGGTATCTGGCAATGAACAACCCCACTTTTTATAATCACCTTCCCTTTTTTGAATGGGAAGATGAAGCGAAGCGATTCGGGATAGAGACCTTGGTCAGGTTTGAACGGGCAGCTGCCCAGCAATGTGATATTTTCACTACTGTAAGTGATGTAACCGCCCGAGAATGCGAATATTTGCTGGGCAGAAAACCGGATGTTATACTACCGAATGGGATAAATATCATGAAATTTGATGTTCAGCACGAGGTTCAAAATATCCATCAGGAATATAAGGACGAGATTCATCAGTTTGTGATGGGGCATTTTTTCCAAAGCTATAGCTTCAATTTGGACAAGACCTTGTACTTTTTTACCTCCGGTCGTTATGAATATGTAAACAAAGGATTCGACCTTACTCTTCAGGCCCTGGACATCTTAAATGAAAGGATGAAAAAGGCCAATTCAGAAATGACCGTGGTGGTGTTTTTTATCACTAACAAAGAGGTCCATTCCATCAATGCAGATACTTTACAAACCCGGGGTGTGATGGAGGAGATACGACAAACTTGTGACGTGATTATCAAAAAAATCCGTGATAAACTGTTTTATTCCACCGCGGCCAACGCCCAATACTACCTTCCGGATCTCAACGCGATGGTTGACGACTATTGGAAACTACGTCTTAGGCGGACCATTCAAAGCTGGAAAACCGATAACCTACCACCTTTAGTAACCCATGATCTGGTGGATAGCCAAAACGATGATATTCTAAAATTCCTGGATCAGTCAGAATTAAAAAACCGCCAGGAAGACCACGTTAAGATAGTTTATCATCCACAATTCATTAGCCCAACTAACCCATTGTTTGGGATTGAATATTCACAATTTGTTAGGGGATGTCATTTAGGAATATTCCCCAGTTATTATGAGCCTTGGGGGTATACACCAATGGAGTGTATTGCCAGCGGGGTACCAGCCATCACCTGTGATTTATCAGGTTTTGGAGAGTTCATAGCCAGGACCATACCCAACCACGAAAATTCCGGAGTCTATGTGGTGCGAAGAAGTAAGCAAACCGATGTGGTTTCTGCTGAGCAATTGGCAGATTTTTTACTTTCCTTTATTCACTCCAGCAGACGTAGTCGCATTACCATGCGCAACGAAGTGGAACGGTGTGCGGAAAATTTTGATTGGAAATACTTGATATCTAATTATTTGAAAGCCTACCGCATGGCCAGTAAAAAAGCCCCCAAAGTGGTATGATTCTGCAATTTTTGGGCACTGGTGATGCTTTTTGCAGTGGAGGTAGATTTCAAACCTGCTTTCTGGTTAAGGTACCTGATTACAGTTTTCTTATTGATTGTGGCGCCACCTCGTTGTTGGCCATGAAAAGCCGCAACATCGACTCAAATCTTATAGACGGGATAATAATTAGTCATTTTCATGGAGATCATTTTGGTGGCTTACCCTACTTTTTACTGGATGCTAATTTTAACAGTAAAAGAACACGACCCTTGAACATTGCCGGCCCTCCCGGGGTAGCGGCCAGGGTAGGGGAGTTGTTGGCTGTTTCATATCCAACGGTTGATATTGACCACCTGACATTTGCAGTGGAGTTTATTGAATTCCGGGAAAACCAAAATATTGCCATGGGCCCTTTACAGCTTGAGACCTTTCCAGTGGTGCATGTCCCGGCATCCCTGCCGCATGGGATTAGGGTAAACCACCATAACACCACTTTGGCATTCAGCGGAGATACAGGTTGGACGGATAATCTTTATAAGATTGCAGATTCCACTGATTTGTTTATCTGTGAGTGTAACTTTTTTTCGACGGTGTTACCCTCCCATTTGAATTACCAGAAAATCATCTTAGAAAGAGATAATCTTAAATGCGAACGTATTATTCTCAACCACCTGGGAGCAGAAATGCTGGACAATATGGATGCCTGCAAGCTTGAGTGTAGCAGTGATGGGATGATTATTGAGATCTGATTCTGTATTATCTAAGAAAGAATATAATCACGTGATTAATAACGTGATTAAGTCAATCATCCAATTCATGTTTAAGAATATTTTTAATATTTGCGAAACGGTTACATGTAATATTACGTAAGTACTTACATATAAAAGTAATTATGGATGTTTTCAATCAACTTGGAGAACTGGCATTAGGTAGTCGACTAAAGCGACTGAGTGATCAGATCATGCGAGATGGAGCCAAAATTTACAAAGAAAGCAATATAGATTTTGAGCCTCGGTGGTTCCCGGTATTTTATTCTTTAAGCCAAGAATCGCCCAGTGGTGTTACCGAGATTGCCAATGATTTGGGGGTAAGTCACGCTGCTGTAAGCCAGGTAGTTCAAGAATTATTAAAAAAAGGCCTCCTGGTAGCAGTAAAGGACCAATTTGATGGTCGCCGGAAATTACTTTCCCTTTCTGAAAAAGGAAAAATTTTGCTACCCAAGATTCAGAAGCTTTGGGCTGATATTGCACTGGCTATACATCAGATGATCAACCAGCACCAAACCAATATAATTGATAGCATCCGGGAGGTAGAAAGATCATTTTCTGAAAGTAACTTGCACCAACGAGTGGCTAAAATTACCCAGGAACGTCGCATGGATCAGGTTGAGATTGTGGAATACCAAAAAGAATACAAAAAGTACTTCAAATCCCTGAATTATGCCTGGATCAGCAAGTATTTTAAGGTAGAGGAAACCGACCAGCGGTTGTTGACCAACCCAGATAAAATTATCATGCAGGGGGGAGCGATACTTTTTGCCAGTTTGAATAATCAAATTGTTGGAACCTGTGCATTAATAAAAATTGATGATGGTAAGTTTGAACTGACAAAGATGGCTGTGGATGAAAATTACCAGGGACGACAAGTTGGCAAAAAATTAGGCCTGGCTGTAATTGAAAAGTCAATTGAGCTTGGTGCAAAGAAATTGATTTTGGAATCCAATAAAAAGTTAATCCCAGCACTCAATCTTTATAAAAAATTGGGATTCGTTCCGGTATGCTCCGATCATCACAAATCCATGTATCAACGGGTTAATATAACTATGGAGATGAGTTTGATATGACTAATAGAACTAAGGGAATTTCATACGCCCTATTAGCGGCGTTTGTGTGGGGGTTTCTGGCCATAAGCTTAAAGGTGGCCTTGGATTTTGTGCCCCCCATTAACTATCGTATGGTTACGATTCTTAGTGGCCTTTATAGTTTTGTGGATGGTTCTTTTATTTAAAGAAAGGTCCGGCTTGAAAGTTCTAAACAAGCCACCGCTGCTAGCGGTAGTAGCTGCGGTGGGACTGGCGTTTAACTATATAGGATACATAAAGGGACTGGATTTAACTTCTCCCAGTAATGCCCAGGTGATAATTCAATTGGCGCCGTTATTATTGGTAGTAGTAGGGTTAGTAATATACAAAGAGAAGATTAGTGCCAGACAATCCCTGGGTTTCGCAGTGTCACTGATAGGTTTCGGCGTGTTTTACCGGGACCAGATTAGTCAGTTTTTAGGCTCCCCTGATCACTACAATGCAGGAGTTTTCTGGGTGATAGGGGCAGCATTGGCTTGGGTACTATTTGCCAGTATACAGAAGGGACTGGTAAAAAAATTACCTGCTCAGGGACTAAATCTGTTGATCTACCTGGTGCCCAGTATACTACTTATACCATGGGTAGATTTCAATGCAATTGGTTCCTTTACCTGGCACTTATGGGCATTTATGATCTTTTTAGGGCTGAATACCATACTGGCTTACGGGGCTATCGCGGAAGCCTTTAGATTTATTCCCGCAAACAAAATTGGGATTATTCTTACCATAAATCCCATAATTACCATTGTGACCATGGGATTTCTAACTTCCATTGGCGTTAGTTGGATTGAACCGGAACGAATTTCATTTTACGGTTTCTTGGGGGCAGCGCTGATTTTGATTGGTGTTATCAGTGCTATTATAGTACAAAGGAAGCCCAGCTCTAACAAATTTGTAGCCCGTAAGTGGCGATTAGGACTTAAAAGATAAAATCATGAAATCATTAAATGTAGAACAGTCAATTCCGCCCGATCTTCTTCGTGAGCTTTTAACGGATGCATTGTTGGGAAAAAAAGCCCATGTAACTGCCGAACGCGCATTTGAGGGAATAACCTGGAGACAGGCGGGACTTACCATACCCAGGTCTCCCCATACTATTTGGCAACTGCTCAAGCATTTGAATTATTGGCAGGACCGGTTAATCAGCCGGATCGAAGGCATGAAAGTATTGCCCGCTAAAACCAGTGATGATGGCTGGAAATTTGATTCATCACCTCCGGATGAAGAAACGTACAAACGAGATTTAGGAAAACTGCTCATTAGCATTAACTATATTACCCAAACTATGCTGCCTCAGTTGGATTGCCTTAAAGGCTCAATGGGTGATTATCCACATGGCTTTGCGGTTATTCAATCAATGGCCTCCCATATAAGTTATCACTTGGGTGAAGTGGTACTGTTGCGCCGAATGTTGGGTATATGGCCTCCGCCATCCGGCGGTTACTCATGGTAGATTTGAGATCTCAGATTTCAGATCTCAAATCTATCTCATATTTTTCAAAACGCGCTGCGCCGCCTCTTCTTTTAGTAGTATGTAAAAGGTCGCCGGTTTCATCATATATGGTCAATACAATGTCCGGGCCTCCTTCGGTGAATGACTCCAGGATATTCTTCACAAACTGCTTTTTACGATATAAAATGGTAAAACTTCCATCCATGGCGGTTTCACCTTGTCCCAAAAAGTCATCCTCCGACAAAAAGTCAACATCAAAGGCTTTTACTATTAAACCTGACATAGGTTTATCTTGGTTACTGGTAATGGTTCCTGCAATTAAATAAGCGTATGGCATGGCATTTAAGAGAAAGCTCCAAAGGTAATATATTATATTATGACGCCCTAGGCGATAAACTTCAAATTCTCTTCAAAAACCATCCCTATCTTTGTGAGTATGAAAGTACTTGTGGTTGAGGATCACTCGGAGTTAGCTGAAAATGTGCATATCTATTTGGAAAAGGAAGGATATGTATGCGAATTATCTGACTCATTTGAACATGCCATGACCAAACTAGGCGGTTTCAAGTACGATTTGTTGGTACTGGACCTGATGTTGCCTGATGGAAGCGGTTTAGAAATATTAAGATGGGCAAAACAGACGCATCCGGACATGGGCGTATTGATCTTATCAGCTAAGAACTCCTTGCAGGACAAAGTAAAAGGGCTGGAACTAGGGGCGGATGATTATCTGCCCAAACCTTTTCATTTTGCTGAACTAAATGCCAGACTAAAGGCAATTTATAGACGGAGACAATTACATGGCAGCAGGATTATCTCTTGTCAGGATATACATATCGATACTGAGACCATGGAGGTAAGGGCTTCCGATAATGTATTGGATCTTACCCGGAAAGAGTATGAGCTTTTATTATACTTTGTGGTAAACAAAAACCGGGTGTTGACCAAGCAAAGTATTGCTGAACATTTATGGGGAGACTATATCGATGCATTGGATTCATTTGATTTTGTCTACCAGCACATTAAGAACCTAAGAAAAAAACTGTCTCAGGCAGGAGCCGAAGATTCTATACAAACAATGTACGGCTCGGGATATAAATTTACAGTTTACCAATGAGGCTCATTTTAAAGTTTACTTTGTTGTTCCTCCTGATATCATTAGGAGTGTTCTTTCTGGGAGCAGTGATCACCTATCGAGTAGTTAAAAAAGAGATCGACCTGGAACAGGAACGTTTCTTAAAGGAGCGCCTTCAATATATTACCCGAATGATTGAAAGACGTCAGCCGACCGAAGAGATTATATGGGATAAAATTCAAATATATCCTTTAGGAAACCTGGCAAAAGAAACGGAAATCCAGTACTCAGATACCGTGGTAATGCACAGTACCCTGGAACGGCTTGAACCGCATATCAAGTTAGATGTCACCCTCGAAGTAAAAGGTAAATTCTACCGCATTTCTATGTATGATCTTATGGTGGAATAGGATGATATTGTGGAAAGCGTCAGGGAAGCGATGATCAAGTTTTACCTGTTACTTACGGCAATTATGTTTATGGTGGGTGGTGTGGCCAGTATGTATCTTTTTAGGCCCTTTAACAGTACCCTGGAGAAAATAAAGAGTTTTCGTCTTGATCAGGAACAGCCCATGCGGCTTAAC
>PVMS01079762.1_pt1 | contig 16495 bp, 13 predicted proteins | sample 1853461 | NCBI WGS metagenome assembly PVMS01 (sample SAMN08582032, study PRJNA380276) | Marine sediment metagenome, whole genome shotgun sequencing project. | isolation source: ocean sediment barecode stripped | collected 2017 | reverse complement strand
CGGGTATAAATCGCCAGGCCAGCAGGGTGCCAGCGATGCCGATGGGCAGATTCACGAAGAATATCCATCGCCAGGAAAATGCCTCAATCAAAAGCCCGCCCAGGGTTGGCCCGATGACAATTCCAATTGAAATGATAGAACCAGAGATACCCAAAGCGCGACCTCGCTCGGCCGCCGGGAAGGACTCTGTTATGATGGCCATGCCTAGGGCAAGAAGCATTGCTGCCCCAACGGCCTGGAGAACCCGGAAGCCAATAAGCCAAGAGATAGTTGGCGCCAGCCCACACAAGACTGAGGCCAGGGTGAAGATAACAAAACCGGTTGTGTAAATCAGCTTCTTACCGACCATATCGGCCAGGCGGCCGATGCTCAGCAGTAGCGTGGAGATAGCCAGGAGATAAGCCAGTACTACCCACTGAACGACCGCAAAATCGATCTCAAAGTATCTGGCCAGGGTGGGCAGGGCTACATTAACAATGCTGCCATCGATAGTGGATAAGAAGATCCCGGCGCCTACCGCGACCATTACGACCCATTTCCGTTTGTAATCGATAGCGGGGTCAACGACGGTAGGGTTGGATCTTTCAGTCATCAATTCGAACTAGATAGAAATAATTTTATGCTCAAGATTATTTTGAGCCGGCATAATCATTTTAAGCCTGTATAGTTATTTTTAACCCTGATAAACGTTATCAGGCCGGACCATGACAGCATCGACTCGGTCTAAGGTTTCATAATTATCCAAGATAGATCCTCAGATCGGCAGTCCCTCCCGTTGCATGATCTTTAGAGCGTTGGTGGTAGGGCTGGGGCCCGGTATTAAGTTGTAGGAAAAGACCATCACACCATCGGACAAATCATCCCGGAAATGAAGATTAATCAAACCGGGGACCTCTTTCTCCAGCTTGACCAGCTCGAGATCATGGGTGGAGAGGAGTCCACTTCCATTCTGACCAGATAAGGCGCGGATAAAAGCTCGGCTGCCAATGAGACGTTCCCTATTGTTCGTTCCCCTAAAGATTTCATCAATGAAGTAAAAGAGTGGTAGACGATGGTCCGATTCCAGTTCGTCCAGCAGCGATCTTAGACACTTAACCTCAGCATAAAAATAGGAGATACCATCGGTTACCGAATCAGAGATGCGGATGCAGGTATGAATCCGCATTGGCCTGGAATTCCAGGCAGCGGCATCCACGGGCCCGCCGGACTGACCAAGGGCAAGATTTATCCCTAGAGTTCGCAGAAAAGTGCTCTTACCCGACATGTTTGAGCCGGAAATTAGAACGATGGCGCCCAGCCTATCTATGGTGAAATTGTTGCAAACTTTCTCGCCAACCGGAATAAGCGGGTGCCCCAGGGCTTGTGCCGATAGGACTGGCCCAGAACTCGATTCGGGCCGCAGATCAAAGTTTGGAAAGACGTATTGGGGATTGATATAGCTGAGATTGGCCAGGCTGCTCAGGGCCTCTACCTCATACCAGATGTCCAGCCAGCGGGGCAGATGCTCTGCCAGGTCAGCCTTACTGCGATCGAGCAGCCAGGCTATTAGATAGTCCCAGGGAAGGGCAGCGTTCAAGACAAGCCAGAAGAAAGGATTGCCGCGTATACCAGCCGCAGAAATAATTCGTCGAATCTTAGCTAAATGCCGGGAAGGTCTGCTGGCATCGTCCAGAAAAGGCCGGCACAGGCGGCCTAACAAAGGCGTAGATGAATAGCTGAAGGATTCCAGCCGCTGAAAGACAGATACCAGCTGTTCTAAACCATCGCGTAGCAGGGCAGCGTCCTGAAATGGTTCTCCCAACTCACGAGAACGGAGAAGAAAGAGGACAACGTAAACGAGAAAAGACAGTTGCCACAGGGGAGGGATCAACTTGGCCAAATTAAGGGCTAAAAAGAGGAGATTCACTACTGCCAGTAGGGACAGCAGCAGGAGCCAGGGGTAGATGGAGCCTGGCAGCCTATGACCAGACAACCAATTTAGCAGTCGATCCGATGACCAGTCGCCTCCTTCCTGTTCAGCCAGCTGGGCGGAGAGGGAGAGACGGTCACGGAATAAAGAGAGGGGAGTTAGCTCTTTAACCAAGGCCTGGCGATGGGCGATACGCTCCGGATCTGGAACTGTCGTCGATAGCCAATCAACCAGTCGAAGGCCGCCGTTAATTGATACGGCCGTGTTGACCAGCCGGTGAAGGGAGTATTCACCTGTTAAGTCTAGATCGAGTTCCATCGGCCGGCCGTAGCCAACCTCTGGTGGAGGCAGATCAGCCCAATTAAGTTGCGCCCTGGCAACCTGCGTACGCTTTATGCCTAACCACAGCCGGTGCCTGAGATGGGCCCTGTCGACCTGTCTGTGCCAATAGGCGATAATGGCGAAGATTATCAGGGTGATGGCTAATGCGCCGCCAAAAATCGGCAGATACCCCAGGAAAAAGAAAATGGCGCTCAGGCTGATACCCCCGAAGAAGACCGCCAGTCGCAGCCATGAATAGCGTCTGCTTCTCCTCTCCAGTTCGATCAGGCGCCTTTGGAGACGAGCGATCTGCCTCTCTAAGGCCCAGAGCCTCTTTTCTCTCTTCATAAGGTGTTAATTGTAGTTTAGGGCTGTCAACAGATAAATGGGCCATACAAGCGACCGGAACAAGTATCCTCAAGCTGGTTAACAGCGCAATGTATAAGAGGCAATCTACATCGGAATGACGAATGAGAGCGCATTCCTTCCCCCCCTTCGGCAGGCTCAGGGCAGGCTCATCGCGCATCTCAGTGTCACAAAGATAGCAGGTGCTGGGGCTAAACCTCCGATAACCAGGGCGCCCAGCGCAGGACGGGGATAAACTAGACTAGGATCGGTAACGTAAAATAAACCAGGTACAAAATCCGTAGTGCAAGCTGTACCAACATCGTATTAACTCCTTTCTGATCCTTGGGTTACCAGTTTAGCTTTAGTTTGATCTGCATATCTAGGACCCGCTTATGGCGAACTAACAAGAAGGCAAGGTATGGATCATTAACCAAAGTTCCTAGGAACTATGCCAGCACCAACCGGATCATTGAGAATAGGGATGAACAACTCCGTATTGCCTGGTCCTTCAAGCTTAGAAAGCTGAGAGCATCAGTTTTGATGCGAATACGGCAGGCCTACAAGAGATCCTCCGTACTGGCTAAAGCGGCCGCTTGATTAGGGCCAATCGCTAAGACGATGTGACTGCTTAACGATAATGTAGATAGACTTCCCATGGTTGTCATAGCTTTATCGTGTCCAAAGCCGCCGGCAAAGTTTAAGCTCAGTACATGCTGTATGGCGGCAGCGTGTCCCCCGTTAATACATTATCAATTCCATCAGGTAATTCGCTTAGTGGGACCGGGCCGGGCATGTAAAATGCCTCACCTCGGGCTGCTCCAATCATGGCACCGAACCATATCGAGCGCGCCTCCAGAAATTGCATAAAGCCATGGTGGCTGATTGCTGTTTTTTGATCCTTTCCACCAGACTGAAATTGGCTCATATATGCTTCCATCGCTGCCATTTTCCGATTCCAAACGGCCGAAATATCCAGCACAAAAGACGGTTCGAAGGGATGGGATAGCATATAATGGTATATTCTAGTAGGGCGGTGCCGAGTACCCTCTCCTACTTTACCGACCCCGGCAAGAAAACAGGCATCACGCACAAGTTTACCTGCTGCTGAATGATCCGGATGTCTATCCTCGTAATAAGGCGCCAGCACCATCCGGGGTCTGGTTTCCCGAATAAGCTGAATAATCGGAAGCACATGGTTCGCGTCACTCCCGATCTGTGTATCTGGTAATCCCAGCGTCCACCTATTAGAAAGCCCCAAAATTTTTGTAGCTTCGCTCGCTTCCCCTTTTCGCTTGTCAACTGTCCCACGTGTTGACAATTCAGCATAGGTAAGATCAGCAACTCCAATGGCCAATCCTTTATCTGCAGCAAGGATCAAGCTGCCGCCACAACCTATTTCGATGTCATCTGGATGTGCGCCAAAGGCCAGAATATCTAATGACATGTTCATCTCCTGGCCATGGCAAGCGCCGTGGGAAAGGATTCAAAATGAATTTTCGGTCGTTTTTGACTAGCTACAGCATTTGTACGCGCTTCGATAAATTCACGATACAAAGTTTCATACTCCGGAATAATTTTATCATGGCTGAATAGAGATGCGCGTCGAATTGCGGTAGCACGCATTGCTGCATGCTTGGCTGGATCGGATAATAAGCCCACAGCCTCACGCACAGCTGTTTCCTCGTCGCCAATTTCAAACAAAATTCCTGTCTGTCCATCTACAACAACTTCAGGCACTCCACCCACTCTTGTTGCCAGCACTGGCACACCACAGGCCATTGCCTCTAGCGCAGTCAGACAGAAACTCTCAGCAAGGCTGGACATCAACAGCAGATCTGACTGTGCCAGAAGAGTGGACACATCGTGTTGGAGTCCCCAGTAGCGCACCCGGTCCTCTAACCCATTCTGCTGAATTAAGATCTTTACCAACTCCAGTTCTTCGCCATCGCCAACAAGCCAAAGTTCCGCATCGATGTAGTTGCTAATTTCCAGGAATATCTTCGCGATGCTTTGCGGCTGCTTTACCTGTCTGAAGTTGGACACATGGATGATTCTTGGTCTGGTCAAAATCCGAGAATTGATCTTCCCATTACTAGAGGGATGGAACTTGGATAGATTGACAAAATTGGGAATAATTCGAGGTGAGGAAGGTAATCCCAGCACGTCGGTTGCCAACTGTGCATGGTTGGCTGACACAGTTGTCAAGGCATCCATCCGCTGTAACACGCGCCCCAGCCGAGGTCCGGTGAATCGATTTCTACCATGGGTGCTCACATCGGTGCCATGTAAAGTTCCTACTATCAAGGGAGCTGCTGAACCGCACTGCCGTTTTACGTCAGCAGCTATGGAGGCGAATGGCACTGCATAATGAAAATGAAGGACGTCAAGTCCGTCTGAAGAAATCACATCCATGATGCTGGATAGGTAGGCTTGAATTTCTTCAGGGGGCCAATTGATATATAGGTCAGCCGGAGCAGCATCAACTTCATTCGATGGCACGATCTGGTGTCGAGTCAAACCCTCCAACGTCTTCAATTGACCAAATGGCGTTGAACGAGTGAATAGGTGAACCGTGTGATCTTTTTTGACAAGAGCAATCGCTAATTCAATAGCTATACGAGCGCTTCCGCCCAAACTAGAATGACACATAATACCAATACGCATAATAAATTACTCTTCCTCTGGCTCCTGAAACCTCATTACTAGCGACAAAGAGTTCTCACAACAATAAAAACCCTCCCACTTCTTTTGATTCGGAAATATGCTCATACAATCTAGTCGCTATCTTCGCCCAGCATCTCTGTTGGCATATCAGCCAGCCTCCTGACCAACAAGCGAATAACCCTATACGACATACTTGGATGCTCGAAAATCAGAGACTGGAAATGTGAACCTTCAAGCACCAATAAGCGTGCGTCACCTTTGGCGCGCATAGCAGCTACACGCGGGATACTTTCGAGCACAGCCAGTTCGCCAATGCAGGACCCTTCTCTATCAGTGTGAATGATCTTGCTTGCGCCATTAGACTCGTCGATGATATCGACTTCGCCCTGGACTATGATATACAATTCATTACCCTTATCACCCTGGTGACAAAGATATTCACCATCCTCTACCCAGCGCTCAGTCAATAGTCGTGCTACGCCATGCAACTGTTCTTCAGTCATAAATGAGAAAAGAGGAGCCTTCCTGAGAAAATCCACGCGCTCGAGTAGTAGGGCGGCTGGCAGCGCCAATATGTTAAAAAAAAGACGGAAGGCGCCCTTAACCCCGGCTGGCAGCTGGCGGAAGAATGAATAGCCTGTATACAGATAAGTTCCTCGGCCGTAGCTAGCAACTATCAGCCCACCGGTACGAGGGGGTTCACCCGAATCATTGCTCGATAAGATTGGTTCGTAACGCTTGTCCCATTTGCCAAAGAAGTAAAGCCCGCGATCATGCACCCATCCGTCAAAATCATCTTGTGTGATGATGTTTGGTTGATTTAGTAAAACGTGGTTTGGGCTTAAGAACTTAACCTTCGCATCCGCATTCGTGACTCGATCGTGTGGTTGACTGTACTCAATAGGATAGGGGGAGAAATCCTTGTTCTGGTACCCGTATCCCTGATACTGAACAATCAAAGTACCGCCTTGTCCCACATAGTCCCTGAATCGCGATGCATTTTTTGCCATTTCGTCTCGTACCAGATAAGCATTTGGCCCGACGATGATCGCATCATAATGGCTAAAATCGGTATAGCCGATGTCTTCCTCGGCAAGCAAATCAATGCTGAGGTCAAATGACATCAAGGTGCCTAGAAGTTCTTCACCAACACCCTTGATATAAGCGTATTTAAGTCCCGGCACGAAGCTGGCGTCGATAATATGAACGGCTATCCAGGCCGGAGTGATGACGAATTCTTCCTTAATACAGTTGGTCGAATCTGGCAGTTGAGGCAGCCCTGGCGCTCCCATTCTTACCGGATTGAGAACTAATCCATAGTCGCGATCGCCAGAACGCACCACATATTTCAGTTGATACTCGCCTGCGGGTGTACTCTCCGGAACGAGAACTTTGAGCCGAATGCTTTGGGTATCTCCAACTTCGTTCAAAGAAATGTGGACATTGTTTGGCTCTACCTTCCAGCCCGGAGGTGCGTTCAGCGACAATGTCCCTTCAACAGTGCCAGACTCTTCATTGCTGCGCGCCACCACCTGCAATTCCAGTTCTTGTGGTTCCGAGCCAGCTTTCATGAACTGCTGGCGGACCTTTGGAATTAGAGAGATTGGCGGAACTATCGCTAGCGGCAGCTCCCTGAAGCCACCAGAAAAGGCCTCTCTTAGAATAGCCGGTTCGCGAAGGGTGAGCTGGTATTGGCCAAGCTTGATATCACACTCCACCTCAACCAGAGCTGGGCCAAAGGGCTGGCTGCCTGGTGCACCATCCGGCCATGTATAGCGAAAGGGCTCATGCGCCTCAGCAAGCCAATATGGGCTGGTCAGACTGGCACCTCTGGGTACGATGACCTCGTGAACTATTCTTGCTTGGTGCAGCTCTAAGTCGTCATCCAAATCGTCTTTTACACAAGCTTCCCATCCATTTGGCAGGTGCAATTCAAAGGTAAGCCTGTCAATCTGAACTCCTCTATGATTCCAGATGCGCGAAGCAAAACGGAGTTGTTGACCAGGAGTTACGTGTGCTTGGTAAGTCAGGCATTCCAATTGGATTCCCAGGCACTGCGCTGCTACTTCCTCAAAATCGCTGATCTTTCGATTTAAATATGATTCAAGATTTTGCATCATCAGCGGATCAAAATCCTCTTCTGCGATGGTCTTTTTTAACAGTTGTAATACCGACAAACCATCCAGAACGGCCGTAGCAGCCTCGTCGGGATCATCCATTCGGAAGGAGTGGTACGCTCTATCAGCATACATCTTAACTTCCTTTAAACTATTGTGGACAATTTCCGATCCTGCCCCTGGATAGTCAGCCAGACAGACGATATAGGGGTCCAGGCCGCTGAAAAAAGGCATGCTCTCAGCGTCATCTGAGACAAGGCTCTTGTGCAGTGTGTAGTAGTAATAATAGTCACCCTGGGCTGGGATGAAGCCCATCGCCTGGGTATGATGTTTGTTAAATGCGAGCCAGGCTATTTCTTGATAGGTTCTGCCGGCGATCGGATCGAACTCTCCGGTATTTATCCGAACCACACCATTTCGCTCAAGTTCTGGTTTGATCTCGCCAAAGGTACCCTCTTCGCCGGGTTGCCAATCACCACCGGTGGACTGGTAAAGCTTAGAAGGTTGCCAGGGCACAAGCCCATGATCAACAAGCTCGGGAAATTGGTCTGGATCACCGGCCGCTTCAAAGGCTTCCAGTGTCGCGGCGCCGACCGCCTGATGATGGCCGTGCCCGTCGCTTTCTTTGCCCGTCCAACGGCCAATGACCACCTGAGCTTGAGTCAATCGAATAACCCTGACGATTTCCCTTACCAAATCAGCCCGGCCCCACTTAGCCAGCGCATCTTTGCCTGTCTTGCAGTAGCCAAAATCATAAAAAGGGCCGAACAAGGCCTCCCCGCCATCTACGACACGTGCATCAAGGCTTTCCCAAGTTCGGTAGATGCCCAGTGCTTCTCCCTTGTAGGATCCAATCCTATTCTGGCCACCTTCCCCGCGTGTGGCAGACCAGTAAACCATACGTACTCCATACTTCCGAGCCATGTAAGCAATCAAGCCAACATCTTCGTCGTCAGGATGAGCGCCAATATGGAGGATTGTTCCCCCCATGCCCAGTCCGCGAAGACGATAAAGCAAATCACGGTTCTTCAGGGGAATATCGTAGGTATTAATAATTACTTTCCTGGCCAAAAATAGATAATGCCCAACAAGAACGCCGATCGTCGATAAGATAATGGTTATTATTCGGCATTAAAATAACTGTAAATTAAACTATCAATCTGTTCTGGGGAATTGTTTGGTTCAGCCAAGCTCTCTGGGACCAGCACAGGCACGGGAGATTTACCCAAAACCCGCCTCAGGACCGCATTCAGCACGATTAAGTAAAGAGCCGAACTCCGGCCAGCAACAAAGCCACTTACCATATCATTAAAGAATCCTGGCAAAAAAACGTCGGGGCTCCATCGGCCGGTTTGCACAAGCGAGTCGATAGATAGAATGTCCTCTCCAAGGTAAAACTTGTGAATATGCTGGGAGCTACAGGCGCCTATTGCAAAATGGGCATCGCCTTCCATGATATGGTACAGCCTGAACCTCTGGTCGTCTTGATCGCATGAATAAAACAGGGGAAGATAGTCCTCCTTTCGGGGCTTTACCTGCGGGTCTATCCCTTTTTCCACCAGAGAATCAACTGTTTCATTAAACACTCTGATAACGTCAGTTATGTTATTTAGGAGCAGATTGATCTCATGTATGACAAACTCGTTATTAATGATCTCTGAAGTGATGACCGAGCGAGGGCTAAAATCAAAGTGATCGTTAAAAAGAATACTTGTGATTTGATGATTGAAATGACTTAATGTATTAATTTCCTCATCGATGAATTTTGCCCGAAGCTGCTGGTACTTATCCTTAGCTCCTTTCCTATTCACTTTAGATTGGCGAAGATGAGTACCTAATTTGTCAATCGCTCTCCTCAACTGCGCCGGATCAAGCTCAACGAACCTTAGCTCAATATCTCGTGTTCTGGATGGCGCTATACTGACAGGGCCCTTCTTGCTGTTTGTCGGCCATGCAAATTTCGTGATCAAACTATCTGAGCCTGACCTGTCCGTATCAATCCATAAGAAAAAAGCGGATAGGTCGCTATCCTGTTCAAGATCGCGCACAGTCGACACTTTGCTTAAAACCGATTGGCGGTAATCGACGTAAAGCTGCTGCCCTGAGCATACAAGTTTCTTGTTATTGTCTAAGCCCATGGCGCTTGCCAGAGCCGAATTAGCCGGAGGTTCTAACCTTGCCTTGTACGCCTCCTGAGACACCAGTACGCCATTCGACTCCAGGAATTCCTGTCCCGCAGGAGTTTTAATCAAATCGATCAACGTCAACATCTTAGGAGAGGCCCCTTTGTTTGCCTACTGGATCTTGGTTTACCATACTCTTAAGCCAGAAGAGTTCAGATGGCATCACAGACAAACTCACTATCACGGCCGCCCGCTGAACGTTAGCATCGTGCCGAATCTGGGCGGGCCGGCTGGTCATTAAATACATAATTTCCAGCAACAAAATATCTGTCACTTTGATTCTCCTTATTAGTACTGCTAACGAAACACAGGAACCAGGCAGGCACTTGCCTGTAACTCTTGCCAAACGGATTCGATTGTTCTCGTGTTAAACGATGACTGTAGAGTTTTTCTGTCTTGTGCAAGTCAAAAGGACTCGAGTAATAGTTTACGCATATATGATAAAAAATCAATCTTGATAGTAAACCTATTTATCTTGTACTCACCAGCCACGGGAGCGGCGACTATAAAGGTGGGATAATTCGAGATACTTCGTGGCGAGCTCCCGCGAGAAGAAAAAAAGTGCAGAATTACCTAGAAGCGTCAGCCGCGATTGGCCAGATTAGCCAGATTCCTATCGCGGCTGAATGGGCACAAAAGCACGTTAACCGGCAGGTATTCGGCCCAGACATCGATTCAAACGATACAACAGGACTATTGCTCTTTGAAATGCTCGGGGGTCGTTCCTAATTTGAGATATACATACGAGCTGAACGGAATAATGAAGGCGTTCTAATCGATAAACTTTATCAGTCTGGTCGGGCCAGCAAAATGCGCAAGGCTCCAGATAGTACCCGGGCGTGGTAACTTTCCAGCACTCTGGGAAGCTGTTTGATTGTGGTCAAGAGCTGATCGCTGCCCAATCGGACCGTATCGCGTTCATACTCTTCAAATACCAGCACGCCTCCTCTCAAGGCCAGTTTTATCTCGCGTAAATAGCGTTTATCTTCAGCATCCAGCAGAGTACAGTAATCTTTGACCAATTTTACCGACGGGTCATCCTCGTCTGGATTGCGCTCAACAATATCGTCAATTCGTTTTTGCAACTCGTCGCTCACATGCTTGACAGTATCGGCCTCCTGGCTCTGGCGAATGTGGGCTAATTCCTTTTTCATCCAACGCACATCCTGGTTCTGGGCACAAATGCCGCTGGTAACAGCCCATAAATTTTCCAGAACCAGGTCAGTGGTTCCAGCCAAGAAGTTAAGCATGAACCGGTCGTGTACTTCAAGTAAATACTGTAACTTAATCGGTGGATAAGCATCGGGGGGGGTCGTCGGCAATGATGGTTTGTTCTTTCAGGAGATAGTCGTTATAAAGAGCATTCTCCATTTCAACCACGTTGTAAAGGAAGCGAATCCAGGCCCGGTATATGTCGGCCAGCGACATAAAGTGCAGACCGTCCGGCCCAGCTACCACTCCCCATTCCATTCCAAAGTCCAGGCGACGAACCACACCGATCTCGTACATGCCAAGCATCGAGTCGACTTCGGGGTTGGTGTGGTGGAGCACTTTCCTATAGGCTTGGGTGCCATCCATGCCGGCGTAAGCATGAAGAATCTTGAAGCCGCCGGCATGAAGATGCCCAAATTCACTTATGTCATACACACGCCCATTAATGACCATCCAGAAGCCGCTCTTATGATTATTATGCAGCACAATCTCAGAAGTTGGGTAAATCTGTTTTTTATCGATGATCGAACCGGTGTAAGTAGTGAAGATATCCTGAAGGTATCGTTCTTTACCCACTAAACGGTATAGGGTTCTGTTGACCATTTTTTCTTTTTCTTCGTCATTTCCCTCGCTGTAGCGGCGTATAACGCCCTTAATAGCGTCCATCACCGAGCTGGCAAAACCAGTGCGGCCGCAAACGTAAAAATGCGCCTCTTGCCCGCCATCTTTTTTGCTGCGGAGCAGATCCCACAAAACCTTAGCATTTTCTTCGGCTAGAATTTCGTCGCCAATGTAACGTTTCTCGCCTGGCTCAAAAACAAAGCGCCCACCGCTGCCATTTTGTACAAATTTAGCCTCAACCGGATCACGAGAGAAGGCCGCCCGAATATGTAGACCACCTTTGGCCATCATGGCTTCAAATCCTTCTTGAAAGTAAAACTCGGCCCGGGTGCGGGTCCCCATAAAAAGCCAGCAGTCTCCAGATTTCTCTTGGTTGGCCCGGTCTCGGATAAAGCCTAGAAATGGCGCGACGCCCGTCCCTCCGGCAAACATCACAATGGGAGTAGTGGGATCTTCCGGTAAACCGAACCGGGGCGGGCGAACCAATCTTAGCGAGACTTGCCCCCGATCTTCCGGTTTAGAAAAGGTAGTGTCACCCAGAAATTGGGGGCCGTGCCATAGCGATTTTCTACCCGTGATACTTCGGTGTCACGAGTATCATACAACAACCGCCCGACAGTTAAGGTTAATTCTTCGGCGCCGTTGAGCGAACCCTGATCCATAGTTGAGGAAATAGAGTACATGCGGAATGACTCAGGGGGCACAATGCGGCAGATATGAGCACGCTCACCGGGATGGGCCTTCCAGAGACGCCTAGGATCGAAACCGGCTTGTGTTAACACCTTAAGCAGATCCCATAATTCCCACTGATCCTCAGCTCGAGCTTCAACAATGCCCCGCAATTTGCCGTTAAGGCTAATTGCGTAGAGGGCTTTAGCAACCTCCCGCTCGACCGGTCTGATACGTCCAAACTTAAGCAGGGTCCGTAGGGGTAGCGTAGTCAGCTTCTCATAGCCGTATCGTAAATTGACTGCCTCGCGCCAGGCGGCAGTTAAGGTAATTTTCTCGTAGCCTTTTGCTTTGAGAGCAACCAGGGTTTTATCAACTATGTCATCGCTATTTTCAGGTAATATGGCACAGCGATCGCCGGGTAAGTAGCGTATGCCGGTATTCGACACATCAAAGACAACACTTTTTACCCACCTTGTTGTATCGCCCTCGGTATTAGTCAGTTCAATTTTCTTGATCGGGGCATAATGGCTGGGTAGGGGAAAATCATTCTCACGCTCTTCCTGAGAATACATTAACTCGTCAACGGCCAGGTCCCAGACCCGGTCTTTGAACAAACCGCTAAAGCCGCCAATAGTCACGCTGCGACCGACCTTAAAGGCAAGATCTAGATAGCCGTACGCTTTTATCTTGTGCCGGCTCAGGAAGCCGCCTTCACCGGCATAAACCATGGCCGCTTCTTTGTAAATGCCGCTCAGAATGGGATCGCCACGCTTTTCTACGTACTCAGCCACAGAAATTTCGCAAAGAGCTTCAAAAAAATCTTGCCAATGTTTTGGGTACCAATCTCGCATATGGATCATTTCTTTGCCCAGGTGCGTATCGTAGTGATGGCGGCTAAAGAATGTATCCAGCATATGAAAAGCGGGGGCCGAAACACCGCTCGGACCGACGGTACCTTCGGTAATGGGCACGGCAAAAGGGGCCACCGTTTTGGCCCAAACTACCGGGTCGACAAATGTGTCGCTGTGTGGGTTTGGGTTAAGAGCCATAAAGGTTTCATTCCCAAAGTGTTGTATGCCGCTGGTAATAAGAATCAGTTCCCTTTTTAACGACTCAATATCATCCTGATGGACAGCTTCCTGGGCTCGGACAACTGCGCCAATGATCGGGCCAATTTCGTAGTGGGCTTCTACCTGCATCAAGTATAAGACCTTTTCCTCCTGATTATCGACAGTAGAGACCAGGAGCTCCAGGTTATCAATACGAAATGGATTCTCCAGATTTGGATCAACCAATTTCCAGTTATAAAGGATCAGATCGATATAAGAGAGATGCGGAGCCAGTCGGTCAAGCCGGCGGGTAATTTGCTCCCAGGGAAGCTGGACTCCTTCGGGCATGGGATTTTCAGGCGGATCAGCGGAGATATGGTGATATGAGTGCGCAAATACGCTGATAATTACCGAGGCGCGCAGTAAATATTCGTCCGGTAGATCTTCTTTGCTGGCGCTTAAAACAGGCAGATCGTCCAGCGTCTGACGAACCCTAATGGTGCGCCATAGCTCGGGCATGCGTTCGGCTATTTCATCCCAGGCCTCATGGCTGGGCGGCAGTTTAAGGCGTGGGGGAGAGGTGGGTAAGAAGCCAAACGTCTCTGATAAAAAGCCTAGATTCTCATGACCAAGACGCTGGTTGGCTTGCGCAGAAGTATCCAAGATCATCCGTGAGGGTACCATATCCAGATCTCTTGGCCTTGGCCGTGTTGGGGCCATGGTTTGGTCGATCATTAACTCGGCGGGCGCATCATCGCCTGCTAATTGAAACAGCAATGTGCTTTTCCCAATGCCAATTCGGTCACCCGACTTGAGCACCTGCAGCTTGGTAAGCAATTTACCGTTCAAGATGGTGCCGTTGCTGCTATCCAGGTCTTCAATGACATATTCAATGGCCATCCAACTGATGCGGGCATGGCGTCGGGAAGCCAAACGGTCCTTCACAACAACATCCACTACACCGATATCACGACCAATAACGACCTGGTGTTTGGTTAGGGGAGTCGATGTGCCGTCCATTTCCCCTTTTTCAATTATCAAGTTAGCCGGAGGACGATCTTCTCCAAGGGTGGTTTCAAACCCAGCCATAAAATATATCTCCTGTTTCTTTGTTTAGTTAGTCTACAATATGTCCACAATGGCTCGACATACATCGGCGCGGGAGACTGTACCGACCAGCTTGCCATCCTTGACAACAGGTAACAGCCGAATTTGTCTGTTCAACAGGACAGTGGCAGCTTTGGCCACATGATCGTCGGGATCGACGATAATTGGTTCTTCGATAACAAGGGGAGCGATCGGCCGGTCAGACAACCCCTGACCTTTACTCAGAAATATATCATAGGCATCATCCAATGAACCTCCCTCCTCCAAAATCTCATCGATATCGGGCATGGCGGTGCGGAGGATATCGCCTTCAGAAAGAACACCTCGGAAATTATCATCATCATCGATGACCATTAGGTCGCTCACGTGTGATAAAGCCACAATCTCCGCTGCGTATCGAATGTTGGAGTTGTAACGTATACGAGCCGTACGCACCGTCATGAAATCTTTAACTTGTGATTGCTCTGTGGCTGCCATATATGCTTCACTCTCCTCAAGATAGAAATAAAGGTTCGCCATTTATAATAAAATCAATACTCAATCACACTCTATATTAAGAGTGATCGATTGTTAATCGAAGCTCAAATATTTGAAAAATTGGTAACTATTCAAGCTGCCCTCCAATTGCCAAAGGTACGAAGCGATAACCAGCAAAGGCATCTGAAGCGGCATCATTGACATTGATAGATCATGCTCCCGTAGGGTCGATCTGTAACTTGAAATCGCGCAAAATGTTTCAGCTCCCCTGGTTGACCGGTTTCAACTTCAGCTTTGATGTCCAGAAGTGAGCAAGCCATGTTCTCAGCCCGAGTTTGCCAGTACTGCTCTACGATGAATCGCAATTCGCGTAAGCTGTGGACATTGCAGTGGGCGCTGCGGAACGTCTTTGAACGCGATTTCCCTAAGGTTTCCCCAAGTAGATTCATCCGATAACCCTTCGTTTTTACAAAGCTGTGGGCGCAATTTGCTGGAGGATGCTATTCATTACTGGTCGCTACATCTTGGGCATTAAAAAATTCGAAGGAGCCCATCTTTAAGGCATGCTCGTAGGTAATCAGGATGCCGCTCTTTCCAGGTGAAGGGGTGATTATGCCGTCGCCGTTGGCGTCTGTGCCGCTTAACATGACATCCAGCGCAATGTTGAGAGCCTCGGCTGCTAGTTGGGCCTCGGCCGGCGAATCGGAAGCCAGCACGCGGCCAGCCGCTTGGATGGCCTCTTCTAGAAAAACCATGGCATTTTCAGTTCCGATGATGGTGTGTTCGGCATGCTGCTTTACCTCTTCGCTCGCGCCGTCAGCTGCGGCCGCAAGCTGGGCATGTTCTTTGGTCCTTTCCAGGTAGGTAACGAGACCAAAGCCATCGCCGGGATTCTGGGCCTGGCCGTCGCCGTTTAGATCGCCGAAGGCGCTGTTCTCCTCGCCAGCCAGGGTATTGATCACATGCTCCGAATGTCCCTTGGCGCTGGCCAGATTGCTGGCCGCCAGCGCCTCTAACAAGAAGCCGCCGTGATCAATGGCCACCCGGACCTGTTCATCGGCCCCAACGAGATACGCTTTCCCCCCAGGGCTCTCAGGCGCAGCAGCCACAAGCAGGCGGATTTGATCTAACGAGGCGGCTGGTATAAAACCCACGAAAATGGGCTCGCCAGACGGAGCGCCGCCGTTGTGATCATCTGGTTCAACGGTGATAAAGACTCTGTCATAAAGAGCGAGCAGGTTTTCACTGCCATCGCCGGTAATAACGATACCACTGCCAGGCGTTATGGCGCCAAGAAATAGTGTGGCCTGGCCGTCGCTAATCCATAACTCATAGTGACTGCCGGCCGCTGGAGAGCTGGCTTCGGCTATGTTCAACTGAAAGCTGCTGGCTCGAGCCCCTTCATTATCCAGGAAAGCCATAAGTCCCAAACGCCTAGGGGTGGGTGTCGGGCTGGGTTCAGGTGTAGAAGTTGGACTTGGTGCAGTCGTTGGTGCCAGCGTCTCTTTCAAGGCGGTGGTTGCTGTCGTGGTCGGTTCATTTGTCGGTGTTTCTGTAATGGCAGCCGGTATAAAAGCCAGGGCCTCTTCAGTCAGCGCTATCTCTGCTAAAATCTGACCATCGCCATCTCCGGAACGGTTCTGGATAAACAATAAAACCAGCAATCCGCCGATCAGGACAATCGCTCCAACCAACAGCAGCCCGCCAACTAGAGCCCACCGCTTCTTGGAACCGCTGGAAGCCACTTCTGGCAGCGCTCCAGCAGGGGGTGGTCCAACCGTGGGGCGGGCAATGGGTACGCCGGTAGCTGGCGGT
>PVMS01003996.1_pt1 | contig 16496 bp, 17 predicted proteins | sample 1853461 | NCBI WGS metagenome assembly PVMS01 (sample SAMN08582032, study PRJNA380276) | Marine sediment metagenome, whole genome shotgun sequencing project. | isolation source: ocean sediment barecode stripped | collected 2017 | reverse complement strand
TCCGTTACCTGCAAAAATCTCTATTTGGACGCATAATATCGGCGCTTAAGCCAGGAGGCCTGGTCTTTTACAAGACATTCAACATCAATTTACTTGCCAGCCTGGCAAATTGTTATATCATTTTGCCAGATGAATCAGGAGGTGCCAAAGCGGGTGAGTGGGTAAAGGTGCAACCGTTTGACCAGAACTGTTAATCCTGATATCCAGCAATGGAATGAAAAGTATAAGGGCCAGAACAGGGGCGGTTCATTAGTCGTAAATCCGGTCGGAGAGCCGGAGCTTGTGGATTGCCTCCCCTTGTTGCAGGGTACTGGGCTGGCAATGGAAATCGCCTGTGGAAAAGGAGAAAATGCCTTGTATCTGGCGAGCCTCGGATACCAGGTCGTAGCCTGTGATGGTGCGCAATCGGGATTGACCATATGTCAACGATCAGCGAGTCGATTGGACTTGCCGGTTTATCCGCTGCAGTGCGATCTCGAAACCATCGTTCTGCCCGAGAGCAGATTCAGTTTGATCTCTGTCGTCCGTTACCTGCAAAAATCTCTATTTGGACGCATAATATCGGCGCTTAAGCCAGGAGGCCTGGTTTTTTACAAGACATTCAACATCAATTTACTTGCCAACAAGCCTGGATTTAACCCGGATTATCTGGTGCAAATCGGGGAGTTGAATGAAATATTTTCGAGCTTTGAAATTTTGGCGTCAGATTTCAATGCTAAGGGTGTGGCAACGGCTGAGGCAAAAACCACAAGCTTTATATTGGCAAGGAAGGCGCTCGGTTGAGACTTCTATCCTCCATTTTCACAGAAGCTGTGATTTTAGAGGTGACACTAAATTGATATGAACGCAAATTTGCAGATTTTGTCTGGTTGTACAGCGATTGACCCATTATAGGTATGCAGGAATCCTGTTCCGTTAAAACCCTTATCGTCACGGGCGCAAGCCAGGGAATTGGTTCGGCTACGGCTATTCTCGCGGCCCGGGAAGGATGGCACGTGCTGGTTAACTATCGCAGCAATAAGCAGGCCGCTGATAATGTGGTCATGGAAATCAATGATAACGGTGGTATTTCGAAGAGCTTCCAGGCGGATATCTCTGAGCAGCATGCGGTCGTAAAATTATTTGATTATGCGGTTGAAAAACTCGGATCTCTGGGGGCTTTGGTGAACAACGCCGCAATCCTGGAAAGGCAAATGCAGGTAGTTGATATGGACGCGGACAGGCTGGACAGAATCTTTGCAACCAATGTCCGGGGTAGCTTTTTGTGTGCAAAAGAGGCGGTGAAAAGGATGTCCTTGAGCCGGGGAGGCAAGGGGGGAAGCATTGTTAATGTTTCTTCGGCGGCATCCAGGCTGGGCTCGGCGGGGGAGTATGTTGACTACGCGGCGTCAAAAGGCGCTATTGATACCTTGACGATTGGTCTTGCGAATGAAGTGGCAATTGAGGGTATCCGGGTTAATGCAGTAAGGCCGGGATTTATAGATACTGAATTTCACGCCCGGGGTGGCGAGCTAGGTCGTCTGGAGCGGGTGCGTAGTACCATCCCGCTGGGGCGTGCAGGGAAGGCTGAAGAAGTGGCTAATTCGATCCTTTGGCTGCTATCCGATAAAGCATCTTATTGTACCGGGACCATCCTGGATATAGCGGGCGGCAGGTAGTCCCTGCTATTTTTCAATTTCAAATGAACAATACCATACTGTTTTATGTCCACGACCCGATGTGCAGCTGGTGCTGGGGATTTAGGCCTGTTTTACAGCGACTGCAGGTGTTGCTGCCGGGTGATCTGAAAGTAAATAGAGTTCTGGGCGGGCTGGCCCCGGACTCAGGCTCGCCTATGGCCGAAGAGTTGCGACAGTATCTGCAACAAAAATGGCAAACAGTCCAGTCAAAAATTCACGGCACTGAATTTAATTTTGAGTACTGGACAAATTGTACACCCAGGCGCTCTACCTACCCGGCGTGCCGCGCCGTGATTGCGGCGCGGCAGCAAGGTTCGCAGTACGATGAAGAAATGACTTACGCAATTCAAAAAGCATATTACCGGGAGGCAAAAAACCCGTCTGACTACGCAACATTGGTGGAACTGGCAACATCCATCGGTCTTGACCCGGACGAGTTTAAACAAGCCTGTCACTCGGCTGCAACACAGCAGGCGCTGGTGGGTGAAATCGAACTTGCACGACAACTGGGTGTTCAGGGTTTTCCCGGCCTGGTGCTTGTTATTGACAACACTGCTCATCGAATCAAGATTGGCTATACAGACGCCAGACCTATGCTGGACACGATTAGTGCGTATTTGTCGGACTAGACCATTTAACAACGGCCTGATCTTTAGGGTCAATCTGATTAAGCAGGCCGTTTCGCAGTTAGCGTTTTACCAAAACTGGAATACTGGCTTGCCCCCAGCCTTGAAAGTGGCTCGACAGACTGGGGATTGATGGTGAGGCGGCCATTTTCTTTTACTTCAGCGCAGTCATCATCTACAAATATTTTGCTGACCTTTCCTAAAACGAGGGATTGGTGGTTGTCACCAACTTCCTGAATATTGTGCACCTTACACATGAAGGCAATTTTGCAGTCCGCCAGTCTCGGCAGGCGATATCCCTCGACAGCAGTGGTTTGCAGATTTCCTGCTGTGACTTCCGATACGCCGATGGGCAATGTGGCAGAGCTCTGGTTCAAATCCGCCAGTTGATTGCAACTGGCAATATGCACAACGAATTCAGGACGTTCCTGTATATTTACCAAAGTATCTTTCAATTGGCCGTTTTCCTTAACACCAATAGAGATCATAATCAAAGGTGGGTCGCTGCACACGGCATTGAAGTAGGAAAATGGGGCCAGGTTATGGCTTTCGTTCTGGTTTTCTGTGAGTATCCAGGCGATGGGTCGGGGTAATACAGTCTGGGTCATTGTGAAATAAACCTGGGCGGCACTGAGTTTTTCAAGGTCAATGAGCATGGTAATACCGGTGCTGTAAATTTTTGTCTGGCATGGCTGTTTAATGTGCCAGGGCAGTATAAGAGTAAAAGAATGAAAAATATTATTGATCTGGACGATTTTTTAAAAATTTGTATCCATACAGGAACTGTTTTGTCTGCACAGCCGAATGAAAAGGCGAAGAAGCCAGCATTCATAATGGAAATTGATTTTGGTGAAGAGATTGGGCACAAAACCACTTCAGCCCAGCTTACCGAAAACTACCAAACAGATGAACTGGTTGGCAGGCAAATCATCGCAATTACCAATTTCTCTCCGTTGCGTATTGCAGGAGTCAAATCTGAAGTTCTGGTACTGGGAGCGCTCATCCCGGATGGCGTGGTATTGCTTCGGACAGACCAGGAGGTTGGGAACGGACAGCGTATCGCGTGACGCTATAGATGAACGTAATCACGGAATAATTACTACTGAAACAGCCCCTGCAACAGGCCGCTGTAACAAATTTGGCCAGGACGCGAGCAACCACATCTTTATCTGCCTCAAACTGTAAATTCGCAGTTTGGCTTCAAGTCTGCCGAACCAATCGGCCCAGGGTCGGATTGATTTGACCAGCTCCAAAACGGTCGCTCTTAAAGAATGCCGGGTGAATCGCGTACTTAATTATGTTTATCTACTTGGCGTAAATTCACATTTTTGTGTAGCTGTCACCTTATATTTTTTTAGCTCCTAACATCTTCCAACTGGCAGGTAAAATGTAAAAAAATGGCAATCAGTCCTGGAGAAAAATTGCCTAATTTTTATAACGGTGTAACGTTATCTGCCTGGGGTCCTTTTTCCCCATCTGTAATTTCGAAGGTCACTTGTTGACCATCATGTAGTGTCTTTCGCCCGCTACCAACAATTGCTCGGTAATGTACGAAAACATCTGATTCACCTTCTCGTTCAATAAAACCAAACCCTTTGGCATCGTTGAACCACTTTACGGTTCCGTTTACCAATTCACCTGACATACTAACCTCTTACTTCATAAAAAATGAGCCACCATAGTGGCTAAAAATACGCCAGCTTCCTCACAAAGCTGTCTTCGAACAATATCGATTAACTAAAAAACGGCTAAATTCGAGTATCTGGGCGCGAGTGTAGCACCTTTAATTGACCAACAATAAATTTTTTGTAATAAATTCAACGGCACAACCTATTGACTTTTTAAGTTAGTCAACTGGTCGACCAGAGAGTCCAGGGCAAATTCTTTACCAGACCCCAAGGCACAATCATAGACCTCGACAACGCCACGTTCCAGGCTGCGTTCTCCGATAACCAGGCGATGGGGAATTCCAATAAGCTCCATATCTGCAAACATTACTCCGGGCCGCTCGTTTCGATCATCAAATAGAACATCGAATCCAGCATCCTGCAACTGGTGATAGATTTCTCCGGCCTTATTTCGAACTCTCTCTGATTTCTGCATGCCAACGGGAACCAGTGTTATATCAAAAGGGGCAATGGAGTCCGGCCATATAATTCCTTTTTCATCGTGGTTTTGTTCGATAGCCGCAGCGATAACCCGGGTTACCCCAATACCATAACAGCCCATTGCCATCTCGACGGCTTTCCCGTCTTCATCCAGAACGGTAGCCCCCAGGGCCTTACTGTATTTGGTACCCAGCTGAAAAATATGACCGACCTCGACACCCCGGGCGATCGTGAGGGTGCCTATGCCGTCCGGGCTCGGATCCCCTTCAATGACATTGCGAATGTCTGCAACATCGCCAAGAGAAACATCTCGCTCCCAGTTGATTGCGAAGTGGTGTTTCTCTTCAATATTTGCCCCTGCACCAAAATCTGACATTTCCGCCACACTGCAATCTGCAACAAACGGTATCGGTAATCCCACAGGTCCAAGAGAACCCGGTCCGGCCCCAACAGCGGTACGAATTTCGGATTCTTCAGCCATCTTCAAGGGCGTCGCCACCTGCGGAAGTTTCTCCGCTTTTATCGGGTTGAGAGTGTGATCTCCCCGAACCAGCAACGCCACTAACGAGTTTTCGCATTGTTCCGACGCTTTAACCACAAGGGTTTTTATGGTTTTCTCTATAGGCAAGTCGAATTGCTCAACTAGCGCCGCAATGGTTTTTACGCCTGGGGTATCAATCAGTTCCATTTCCCGGGATGGAGCCGAACGTTTTTCAAATGGCGCAGCCGCTTCGGCAAGGTCGATATTGGCCGCATAGTCGCTGCTATCAGAAAACACAATTGTGTCTTCGCCTGACTCTGCCAGCACGTGAAATTCTTGAGAGGTTTCGCCGCCAATACTGCCGCTGTCGGCGGCGACGGCGCGGTAACGCAGTCCTAACCGATCAAATATTGTGGAGTAGGTCTGAAACATTACATCGTAGGTTTGCTGCAAAGAGGACTGGTTGGCGTGGAATGAATACGCGTCCTTCATGATGAATTCCCGGCCCCGCATTACACCGAATCGGGGTCGAATTTCATCCCGGAATTTGGTTTGAATCTGGTAAAAATTAAGAGGTAGCTGGCGGTAGCTTCGTACTTCATTTTTAACCAGGGTGGTAATAACTTCTTCATGGGTGGGGCCGAGGCAAAATTCTCGGTTATGCCGATCTCGCAATCTTAGCAATTCCGGGCCGTACTGCTCCCAGCGACCGGACTTCCGCCACAGTTCCGCTGGCTGGACGCTAGGCAGCAGAACCTCCTGGGCGCCTGATCGATTCATTTCCTCACGCACGATTTGCTGTACTTTATGAAGTACCCGCATACCCATTGGCAGCCAGTTATAGATTCCCGCGGCTACCTGCCGAATTAAACCAGCGCGCAACATGAGTTGATGGGAAATCACCTCCGCACCAGCAGGAGTTTCTTTTAGAGTGGCCAGAAGTAGTTGTGATGAACGCATTGTTTGTGGTTGAAAATTGAAATTTAATTAACTGAACTATCGAAAAGTTCCCTGATCGAATGCAGTACAACGACTGAGGGTACAGTCTGGAGTTCTCAAACGTGTATTTTGGGACGACTGTTACCGGCAAATGTTGCTGTAGGGGATTTACCAGCTAGTTGACTTATACTTGCAAATCATTTGAAACGCAATCACCATGATCTTCGATCTGGACCGGCAGTATCTGGAAACTTTCGAGCAAATACTTATACGTGCCGGCCTGCCTACAGAAGATATCAGGCAAGTTGACTGGTTGGCGCTTATTGGACAGCGAAACCAAACGGCTACCGTAGGCGTGGCGGGTATACAGCAATGCGGAAATCATTTGTTACTCCGGTCGGTTGTGGTCGAACGATCATATCAGGGCAAAGGGCTGGCATCCGTTCTGGTCAATATATTGCATCAACGTGCACAGGATGCAGGATATGCGAATATCTATTTGTTGACGCTGGATGCGGCAGAGTATTTTCGAAAAAAATTTGACTATAAAATAATAAATCGGACACAGGCACCCGAGGAAATTGCACGATCCGGCCAGTTTCTTCATATCTGTCCGGCGAGTGCGATGTTGATGAACAAAACACTCATTGATCCGGTAGTTGCAATATGAATGATGATCAGATGAATCCAGTATTAGCCGATGTTTACAGGAACCAATTTGTTGAGTCCCACCAGAACTGGGTTTTGGGGCTAACGCTGAAAATCGACGATGGCGCGACTCGCGGGAGCCAAATGGCGCCAGGGGCATTGTTGAAAAAGCCTGGTGCTATTGATTCCCAATTGTACCGTCAGCTGGGGGCATATTTTGCGCCAAATATTTTAATTCCCAAAATAAAGTCACGGGGAAAGCTGTGGCATCTTCAACCGGGGATAGTATCGAGTATGAGAAAATTTAAGGAGAGAAATCGAGTTTATTGGGCGCTTTCAACGTTATGTGAAGATTACTGAGTGCCATCCTTTTCAGTCACGGCTCGCAAGCGTTTTTGCACAAAATATCCAAGGGGTATAACGATGAACAAATACAATATCAGGCTCAAAACAACCCTTCCAGAGAGGTCTTGTTGAATTCCGCTTCCAATCATTACAAAAACCACGGTAAGCGGGAAATAACCAATGGCTGACCCGGCAAAATAATGTAGAGGACGTACACCGGTAACCCCGGCAAGCAAATTTACAATGGAATTATTACTGATAGGAAGTGCCCGGATACCAATACTGGCCAGGAAATCATGTTCAATCAACAGCTTTTCAAAATTTTTCATCCGCATAGACATAAGATTTTGAATGATTCCCCTGCCCATGAATCGGGCATAGTAAAAGCTGATCATACAACCTACCAAAGTACTCGCCAGTGCAATCGCCAGTGCCGGAAATAATTCAAACACGAATCCTGCGACGGCGCTTACCAGAAGTCTGGGTACTCCCATTACGGTACCAATTCCAGAAAACAGAATAAACAGGAAAGGTCCGTAGTAGCCAAGTTCCTGAATCCTGATTTTCACCCAGTCGTTATTTCTGATGTTTTCCCCTAGATCAGATTGGCTGAGAATGAACCAGCCGAATGCGATTATGGCCAGCATTACAAAGGCCTTGAAATACGGCCATATACTGGAACCGGTCGGGGTTTTACTCATAGCTTAACGATCATTAATTTAACGGTTTCTTTGATATATCGATAATTCTTATTACAGGATTGGAATAGGCAAAACTCGCGTATTCTGGCTTTATTTCGTGGTAGGGGTACGTCCTGAATATCTCGTCGAATCGCTCTTTGGCCCGATACACTTTTTTAATCTGACCCTTCAGCTCTGCGCCTCTGTTGTAGACGTCATAACCAAAGCTACTGGCAACCGCATACTTGAACCCGGCAGATCGTAAATTATCCAGCCGCGCCTCGTCCAGAGTATATATACGTCCGCTCTGCTTGTTGGGAAGCAGGGTTTGTTTACCAAAATACACCTCGCCTTCTTCTTTTCTCTCACTAAGCCATTGGAACGCTGCAATCCGTGTATCGTCAAGATTGAAATTGGAAATCAGCATAACGCTTTTATAAACTGGAAAGGAGACGACGGCGATCAGCAATGTAGCGCTAAGCGGCGTAATAAATTTTGACACAGAACTTGAGCAGAGGAAATTCCTGATCAGAATCAATCCGGATACGGAAAATATTATCAGAGGCGGTGAAACCGGTACCATGTACCGTACAAAGCCCGGTGACGGCTTCATCGGCGTTAATTCATGGGCGAAATAATAGATCAGTATATAGACTATAAGAACCCGATACCCAGTTGAAATTATCCGCCATCGTAAAATCGCGCTTACAAGGCCAAATATTCCGAGCGCCAATACTGGGGCAGTTAGTCCGGGTAGCAAACTGTTCAACAGGTGAAATGAAAAAAACTGTGGCAAGGGATATATCTTAATGGTATGGCCATAGGATAGATGTCCGGTCTCTTTGGATATTCCCCAGAATAACTGTTCCGGATTTGTAATCGCCGGGAAATTAACGGCGAGGGCAATGACCATCGCCCCTCCAGTCATAATGAACAAACGTTTATAAATATTCTGCCTGTCTATTCGATGGTCAAGTAAGGGATATAACAAAATCAGCGGGATCAATAGCACTGCCTTGTACTGGGCGGACAATGCAAAACCGGTAGCAACACACAGCCAGATCAAGTGCTTGCGAGTCTGGTGCTGCAAGAATTTTATATAAAACAGCAACGTGAACATTGCCGAAGCCGTAAAAACCATATCTTCCTTGAAGTAGTGCGCATGTACGACGATGATGGGTGAGCTTGCAATGAGTATGGTAGCGAACCAGTCGTATTCTTTTTGCAGCACGTGCCGTGCAATAAAAAATCCGGCAATGACAATGCCTACGGTCGCGATTGCGGATACTGTTCGGCAAATTATCATCAGACTTTGATGATCGACTTCCCGGAAGAAAACATTTACCAGTCGAGCCAGTTGTAAGAGCAGGATCGGATGCTTGAAGTCCTGCTCCCCATGCAGTACAAAGTTCAGTTTTTTGATTTCATCGGCATGAAAGTAAAGCGGAAAATCGTTGTTGATCACATAAATAGCGAACGAGAGAATGCAGATAAAGATAAGAACACTGTAGTCTGCCCATAAATTATGTCTGGACCCCGGAGTTTGCATTACGGTATTGAACGAAATCGAATTTGTGGGTCAGTCCAATTCTTCGACTTTTGCGTCATAGCCCTTTTTCATAAGCCAGGTCACGCCCAGCAAGTCCACTATGCCGATCCATAAGCGATTAAATAATCCGTAGTGAGATGTTCCGCTGGACCGGGTACGATGATTCACATCCACTGAAATCACTTCAGCACCGGTTCTGATAAAGAGCGCAGGCGTGAAACGATGCAAATTGTTAGAGTAAGGCAGGGCGAGGTAGGTTTCGCGATGCATCAGTTTTAACCCACACCCGGAATCCGGAATATTGTCGCCAAGCATTCGCGACCTGACCGCATTGGCAATTTTAGATGAAAACTTCTTCATAAACGTATCTTTACGGTTGTCTTTCCTGTTTCGGTTTCCATTTACGATGCGGACGTTTTTACTTTCACAATTTTGTAATGCGGCAACCATTGCCGGTATGTTTTCAGGATTGTTTTGGCCGTCACCATCCAGGGTGACCACCCATGGTGTATTCGCAGCTTTTATGCCGGAAAATATCGCCGCGGATTGACCGCATTGTTGTTGGTGGTGAAGAACCCGTAATTTGGCTATCTCGCCTTTCAGTTTCTGCAAAACCCGCAGGGTTCCATCGCTGCTGTTGTCGTCTACAAAAATGATACTTTGAATGTTGCATTGATCGCTCACCGCTAGGATTTCTCTGGCGAGATTAGCCGCGTTTCCCTGTTCATTGTGAACAGGGATGATAGCGGAAAGTGCAAGGTCATTATTCAATGGACTGATCAGTGAGGAAGTCTGGTTAGTGAGGTAATCAGTATTGTACAGTGACTTCGAAATCAGTTAAAAAATTCCGAAAGTCGATGTATCGCCAGATCGATATGTTGTTTAGTCAGATCTTTATGCGTAACCATGCGAGCGGGTTTGCGTCCGCCAAAAAGGACGCCAACCTGTTTCCCGAAATCGAGAAATTCATCGTATTTATTACTGGCAAGGTTGAGAAACAGAATATTTGTATTCGCCTGGCCATCGACCAATTCAATATCCTCGAACTGGTTTAACTGCTCGGCCAGATACGCCGCCAGGATATGGTCGTCCCGCAAACGATTGACATTATTTTCCAGGGCAAACAGCCCCGCAGCTGCAAGCATGCCAGACTGTCGCATACCGCCTCCGACGGTTTTCCGCCAGCGTCGGGCTTCTTCAATTATCTCCGCGGATCCACACAGTAACGATCCCACCGGCGCACCCAGGCCCTTGGAAAGGCAGATGGAAACAGAATCGAAGTGACGGGTAATATCCAGAACATCAACACCCAGTGCAACAGCCGCGTTAAATACTCTTGCGCCGTCCAGGTGAAGTTTCATGTTATGCCCTCGGCACAGTTCCGCTGCCTGGACGATATGGTCGATGGGTATGGCCTTCCCTTCGGTGGTTGTGTTTTCCAATGCGAGGACCCGGGTTTTGGCGAAGTGAATGTCGTCAGCCTTGATGACGGACTCGACTCGCTCAAGATCCAGAATGCCATCTGGTTGCCTGTCTACGGGTTGGGGCTGGATTCCACCCAAAACTGCCGCACCGCCTCCTTCAAATTTATAAGTATGGGCATTTTGGGCTGCGATGTATTCATCCCCACGCTGGCAGTGGCTGAGTAAAGCGACAAGGTTGCTCTGGGTTCCGGAGGGGAAAAACAGCGCCGATTCGAGTCCAGTCATTTTGGCTATGTGGTCCTGCAACGATGTCACTGTGGGGTCGTCACCATAGACGTCGTCCCCCAACTCCGCAGTCAACATCGCCTGCTTCATAGCATCGCAGGGTAGCGTTACTGTATCGCTTCTCAGGTCAATTACTGGTTCTGTCATCTATGGGTTCCACATTGAGGCGAATTGAAATTGTAGGGGTATGCCGGAGTGCAAGTATAACTATAATACAGGATTGGTTTTTTTCAATTTATTTTACGCTATGGCCGCTTTAGGGCTTGCTAATTCGTCAGAATTCATTAAATTCCCAACCAGCGCCTATATGCAACCATTTCGATTTAATTACTATGAACATGCCTGATTTAATCACCATTCCGAATGGTGAAAAACCGCGACCCACATTCACCAGGGACGAAATGGAAAGCCGTTTGAACAAGCTCAGGACTGCTATGGATGAAAATAATATCGATGTAGTGCTGTTTACCTCCTACCATAATATCAACTATTACAGTGATTTTCTTTACTGTTCTTTTGGTAGGCCGTACGGTTTGGTAGTGGATGAAAACAAGCAAACGTCCATTTCAGCTAACATCGATGGTGGCCAACCCTATCGCAGAACCTATGGTGATAATTTGATCTACACCGACTGGCGTCGGGGTAATTATTTCAGGGCAGTACAAAAGCTCGTTGATAATGGCGGGACCATTGGGATCGAGTTTGACCATATCAATATTCAATATTTTGATATGCTCAAAGCAGCACTTCCCGATTCTAAAATTGTGGACGTTGCTGCAACCGCCATGCCGTTACGGATGGTTAAGTCTGATCAGGAAATTAGCCATATCACCAGGATGACGGCGATAGCGGACCTCGGTGGCGCAGCCTGTAAGGAAGCCGTGGGTGTTGGTGTGCCCGAGCATGAAGTCGCACTGCATTCAACCCAGGTCATGATCCGGGAAATTGCCAGGACCTGGCCCGATGGAGAGTTGCTGGATACCTGGACTTGGTTTCAATCAGGTATAAACACTGATGGCGCACATAATCCGGTGACATCGAAAAAAATTGAAAAGGGCGATATTCTCAGCTTGAACTGCTTCCCGATGGTTGCTGGTTACTATGTTGCCCTGGAGCGTACGATGTTTTGTGAATCGGCAACGGACGAGCATATTCGGCTGTGGGAAATTAACTGCAAGGTCCACGATGCGGGCAAGGAACTGATAAGGCCAGGTGCTCGCTGCTGCGACATCGCCAATGCGTTGAATGAAATATATGCGGAGCATGATTTACTACAATACCGTACATTCGGATATGGCCATTCCTTCGGCGTACTGTGCCATTACTACGGGCGGGAAGCCGGGCTGGAATTGCGGGAGGATATCGAGACAGTTCTGGAACCCAATATGGTGATTTCCATGGAACCAATGATCACATTACCCGAGGGGTTACCGGGTGCAGGGGGTTATCGGGAACATGACGTTCTTGTCGTAACCGAGGGTGGGAATAAAAATATTACCGGGTATCCATATGGCCCTGCCGAAAACATAGTTGCATAGAGTTAACCCTGATCGTGTAATAAATTGTGGCTGGTCGACTAACTGAAATACCATAATGCCAGAAAGCCGGAGATGCTCATAGTCACTGTATATGGCAGCGCCATAAAAACCATGCGACCATAGGACAGGCGAATTAGCGGTGCGATCGCTGACGTCAACAGGAACAGGAATGCTGCCTGTCCGTTTGGTGTGGCAACACTCGGAATATTAGTGCCGGTATTGATTGCAACGGCCAGCGCTTCAAATTGCTCTCGTGATATAGCACCGCTTTCGAAAAGTTCCTGAATTTCGGTGATGTACACAGTAGCGACAAATACGTTATCACTGATTGCTGATAACACGCCGTTAGCAATAAAAAATAACGCTGCCTGGGTTTTGCCTTCGTACAACATCACCCAGTTGATGACAGGTGAAAACAAGCCCTGTTCGCCGATAACCGCAACGATCACGAAAAATACCATCAACAGGGCAGTAAAAGGCAATGCTTCTGTAAATGCCTCACCTATACGATGCTCTTCGGTGACGCCGTTGAATGCCGTGGCCAGCACTATCACCATCAGCCCTACAATTCCGGGTTCGGCCAGATGTCCTCCGAGGGCCACAACCAGCAAAATGGCAACTACAAATTGTACACCCAAAACCGACTTATCCCGCAGCGTTCTTGCGGCTACCATATCGCGCTCATAATCCTCGAGTACATCGCGAACCTTTTCTGACAGTTGTGCGCCGTAACCAAACACCCTGTAGTATTCAAGAACGATGCAGGTAGTCAGGCCTACGATCAGCACCGGTATCGATATATGCGCAACTTTCAAAAAGAAGGTTCTAAAATCCCACCCCATAATGCTGCCGATCAGCAAATTCTGCGGCTCTCCTACCAGCGTCATTACCCCCCCCAGCGCAGTGCCGACCGCGGCATGCATCATCAGCGATCGCAGAAACGCTCTGAACTGGTCCAGATCCTGACGATGCAGTTCTGTAACATCTTCGTCCGAGCCGGCGTCGTGACTGTGTTCGGGCAGTTTTCCGGAGGCCACTTTATGATAGATGCTGTAAAATCCGGCGGCAACGGTAATGATAACCGCAGTGACCGTAAGCGCATCCAGAAATGCGGACAGAAACGCGGACATGAATGAGAACATGAGCGAAAGCAGAATCTTCGAGCGTACACCGAGCAGGATTTTCGTGAACACAAACAGCAGCATTTCGCGCAGGAAATAGATGCCGGCAACCATGAATATTAACAGCATGATCACGGGAAAGTTGGTCTCGGCTTCGTGAATAACCGCGCCAGGGGAAGTCATGCCAATGACAACTGCCTCCGCAGCCAGCAGTCCCCCCGGCTGTAAGGGATAACATTTAAGCGCCATCGCCAGGGTAAATATGAACTCAAGAACCAGTACCCAGCCAGCAACGAAAGGACTGATTGAAAACAGGATCGGATTCAGAATCAGGAATCCGAGGATGGTGATTTTGTACCAGCCAGGGGACTGCCCCAGAAATTTTTGCTTAGTGCTTCAGCGGTGTTATGGATCGTCATTTGAATGTATTTTTAATTTCTGGTCAGGCAATCATTCTTCTCTGGAAATTCGTTGGCGATAAATACGGTTGTCGAAGTTTCAGCCGGATTTTAATTTATCCGATGACGATATGGTAGGCATGTATTTATTCACGGATTCTTGGCTATGTTAATGTATAGTGAGGCACTTTATTATTTATCCTGATCGCTCCAATGGTAGTAGTATCCTCAGCGAATACCTTACCATTCCGGTTTCACGGATGCGGCTTTTTATCAGGAGTTCTTTAATATGTCTGTGGATTACATAAAGCAAGCTCTCTCCAGCGTCAAGTACCCTGTTTCTTCATCTTTGAGTCTTCCTCCAGCCTGTTATCACAATCAGGACTGGTTCCGTTATGAAATGGATTGTCTGTTTGGTAATGGCTGGTTCAGTATTGGACGAATCGACCAATGGCAAAAACCGGGGGATTTTGAGGCAATCAATATCGCCAGTATTCCGGTAGTTATCATCATGGGCAAGGATAGAGAATTGCGGGCCATGTCAAATACCTGTTTGCATCGCTCGAGCCAGATCATGTCTGGCAGCGGCAACTGCAAAGTCATGGTCTGTCCCTTCCATGGCTGGAGTTATGACGCTACCGGCCAGGTAATTTCGGCACCAAGGATGGAAACCGCGAAATATTTTTCTGAAAAAAAACAGCGGCTCAGGCAATTCAGCGTAGCTGTGCAGGAAGGGTTCGTGTTTTTAAATCTGCAAAGCGAACCGGATTCCCTGGATGACTGGTTGGGGGATTTCTCGGATTTACACAGCGGCTGGTCGATGCATGACCTGGTGACCGGCAGGCGCCGCATTTTCGATGTGGATTGCAATTGGAAATTATTCATAGAGGTATTCAATGAGTACTATCACCTACCCTATGTCCACCCGGACTCAATTAATGGGTTGTATCCGGAGCCGCAACCTGCGGACGATGTTATGGGGGAGTACACTAGCCAGTTCGGTCCCACTGCCGGTAATCCGGCATTGCTCGAGCAGCAGCAGGTTCCGAAAAAATTCCTGCCTGTTATTCAGTCCCTCGATGCAACACAAAGAAAGGGCACACGCTACACCTGGGTTTATCCCAACATGACCTTTGCGGCCAGTTCAGACTGTTTGTGGATGTATCATGTTTATCCATTAAGTGGTGTATGTACCCGGGTGGTACAAACAATTTGTTTCCCTTCGGACACAGTCAAGCTGGATGACTTTCTGGCCAAATCCGAAAACTATTACCGGCGCTTCGATTTGGCTATAAACGAGGATATACCTGCACTGGAAAATCAACAGTTCGGCGTGCAGTCGCCCTACGCGGTGCAGGGTCGATCTTCGGCATTGGAGCCGAGTGTGGGAAACTTTGCCTGCTGGTACGCTGAAGTAACCGGCAAATAATATATTACTGCTACCCCAATAAACTGGCCAATCGGATTTTTAGATAGGGGATTACTTCCATTTCAAACCAGGGGTTTTTCTTCAACCAGATATTATTCCTCGGGCTGGGATGAGGCAGGGGAATAATTCCAGGGCCACAGCTCTTCCAGTTCCGCACGGTTTCGGTGAGCGTCGATTTACTGATCTCTGCCAGGTGGTATCGATGCGCATATTGACCGATGGCCAAAATCAATTCCAGATGGGGTAATGCAGCCAACAGCCGCTGATGCCAGATTTGGGCGCATTCTGGACGCGGTGGCAGGTCACCACTTTTACCCTTGCCCGGATAGCAAAAGCCCATGGGAACGATGGCAATTTTCGCCGCATCGTAAAAAGTTTCTCTGTCTATATCCATCCACAACCGCAATCGATCACCGCTGGGATCGTTGAATGGTATCCCGGTATTGTGAACCCGGACGCCGGGGGCCTGTCCCGCAACCAGGATTTTCGCCTCAGGGCTTACCTGGATTACCGGATTTGCGCCCAGGGGCAGTGAAGGTTCGCATAAAGCGCACTTCCTGATTTCTCCGATCAGCGTGTCCAGCGTCACTGTCATGTCTTGCGTAGCATCAGCACGGTTGCAAGCGTGGTCAATAGTAATAGCCAGATCAGTCCCCACCCAGGCATGGATATGCCAAACAATGTCCAGGAAACTTCCGCGCACTCCCCGGATCCTTTGAACACAATTTCAAGCATTTTGGTAAAGGGGAATACATCCAGCATGTAATCGAGTCCGGGGCCGCACTCTGGAACCTGGTCAGCAGGAAGGTTCTGTAACCGTACATGCCAGGCGGCAATGCCAGCTCCAGTTAATCCAGCAATACCAGCGAGCAATCCATAAACCCGTCGACCAATAATTCCTGGGTTATGGATAAAACATCCGAAGAAAACAGTCCCCATGACTATAAATGCGACACGCTGGAAAATGCACAAGGGGCAGGGGTCCAGATTTTCGTAGTGCTGGAAATAAAGGGCGATGGTAATGAGCGATGCGCAGGTGATAAAGCCTGTTAGAGCAAGGTAACGAGTAGTCATGTGAATAGTTTAATACAGCCTAATTTGAAACCGATCTGCCGCCATCTACGTTAATAACCTGGCCAGTGATGAAATCGGCATTTGTCAGTAAAAAGTAAATCGTTCTCGCAATGTCTTCCGGTTCTCCGGCGCGCCTTAGCGGTGTATTCGAAATCATTCTTTGATGAGAAAT
>PVMS01155034.1_pt1 | contig 16503 bp, 14 predicted proteins | sample 1853461 | NCBI WGS metagenome assembly PVMS01 (sample SAMN08582032, study PRJNA380276) | Marine sediment metagenome, whole genome shotgun sequencing project. | isolation source: ocean sediment barecode stripped | collected 2017 | reverse complement strand
GTCTTCGGTGATAAGTGTGGCCCGACTACCTGAAAACGCTTCCCGTCGAACTTCGCATCAAACGGCACAAGGGTGCCTGACTAGCTCCGCTAGCAGCTTGCTAGTCATCCCCAAGGCGCGCCAACAACGTGTCCTGCGCACAGCGGCGTTTATCCTGACCGCGCTCGACGCGCGTGTATCGACCCTCGGCATCCAGCAACCAGGCGCGCGTGTTGTCCGCCAGATACCACTGAAATGCTTCCTTGATCACGCGTTTGCGCAGGCGCCGATCCTCCACCGGGAAGCACGTCTCGACCCGGTTGAAAAAGTTGCGCCCCATCCAGTCCGCACTCGACAGATAGACCAGCGGTTCGCCCGCGTTTTCGAAGTAGAACACCCGCGGATGTTCCAGGGACCGCCCCACAATCGACCGGACCGTGATGTTGTCCGACACGCCCGGCACGCCGGGGCGCAGCGCACAAACCCCGCGAATCAGCAGATCGACCACCACCCCGGCAGCGGCGGCCCGGTACAGCGCCTGAATGATCTGCGGTTCGATCAGCGCGTTCATCTTCGCCATCACCCGCGCGGGCTTGCCTTCCTGAGCATGTTCGATCTCCCGCTCGATCAGCTCGAGCATCGAGCGATGCAGCGTGAAGGGGGCGAGCAACAGCTTCTTCAGCTTTTCGGGCCGGCCCATGGCGGTGAGTTGTTGAAATATCTTCTGGACGTCACCGGCAATGGCGCGGTCGCAGGTGAACAACCCAAAGTCGGTGTATAGACGCGCTGTGCGGTCGTGGTAATTGCCCGTCCCGAGGTGTACGTAGCGGCGCAACGATTCGCCCTCCCGGCGCACCACCAGCAGCATCTTGGCGTGGGTCTTGTGTCCGACCACGCCGTACACCACTTGCGCGCCCGCGTCCGTCAGGTTGTTGGCCAACTCGATGTTTGCTTCTTCGTCGAATCGAGCACGCAACTCGATGACCACCAGCACATCCTTGCCCCCCGCCGCGGCGTCCACCAGCGCGCGCACCACCGCCGAGTCCGCGCCGGTTCGATATAGCGTCTGACGGATCGCCAGCACGTCCGGATCGGCGGCCGCCTGGCGGATGAAGTCCACCACCGGGGCAAAGGACTGGAACGGATGATGCAGCAGCAGATCGCCTTTGCGGATCACCTCGAACATGTCGGTGCTGCCCCGGACGCGCCTCGGCACGCCCGGGGTGAAGCCAACGAACTTCAGATCCGGACGGTCGATCAGATCGGGTACCGCGGACAGGCGCATCAGGTTGACCGGACCGCTACAGGGATAGACGTCTTCGCGGTCCAGCCCGAACTGGGTCACCAGGAAGGCCGATACTTCTTCGGGACACGCGCTATCTATTTCCAGCCGGACCGCATCGCCAAAGCGCCGCGACGGCAATTCGCCTTCCAATGCGCGCAGCAGATCGTCCACCTCCTCCTCGTCCACGAACAGATCGCTGTTGCGCGTCACCCTGAACTGAAAACAACCGGTGACTTCCATCCCCGGAAACAACTCACCGATGTGGGCGTGGATAACCGACGAGAGGAACACCAGGTCGAAGGGTTGCTTCGCGAGCTTGCCCGGCAGCCGGATCACTCGCGGCAGAGACCGAGGCGCCTGGACGACCGCCTTGCCGCTGTTGCGGCCGAAGGCGTCCTTGCCCTCCAGGGTCACGATGAAGGCCAGACTCTTGTTCAGGACCTTCGGAAAGGGATGTGCCGGATCGAGGCCGATCGGCGTCAGGATGGGCTGCAGCTCGGTCTCGAAGTAGCGGGTCAGCCAATCGCGCTGTTTGCGGTTCCATTCGTCACGCGCCAGGAAGCGGATGCCTTCGTTGCGCAACTGAGGCAGCAACACGTCATTCAAGACCCGGTACTGATCGTCCACCAGTTCGTGTGCCACGTCTGCGATGTGCGCCAGCTGCGCGCCGGGCGACATGTTGTCCGGGCCGGTCTGGGTCGAACCGTAGGTCTGCTGCTGCTTCAGACCCGCGACCCGGATCTCGAAGAACTCATCGAGATTGCTGCTGGCGATACACAGAAACTTCAGCCGCTCCAGCAACGGAATCTCAGCGTCATCCGCCTGCGCCAGCACCCGCCGATTGAACTCCAGCAGCGACAGTTCACGGTTGATGTACAGTTCGGGATTGCTCAGATTGACTGCGTCCATGCCTTAGAATGCGCTGGAACAAGCGCATACCGCAATCAAGGGACCGGGAAGCTTATCATGGCGTTCGTTGCAGACTTTCTACCCCCGTCACACTGTTCACCGGCCGCGTCGTGAGTCGCGATCGGGTGTACAGCGAGGTTCGCCAGATTGTCGATTTCGTGTTCGACGACGCCGTGGTAGCTGTGTTTCCGGACATGATCCGTCGCTCGGTGCCCGGTTATGAAACGGTCGTCCCGCTGAGCGGGCTGCTGGCGGCTCGCCACGCGACCCCCGGCGGGCGCTGCTACGATCTCGGCTGCTCGCTGGGCGCAACCGCGCTGGCCATCGTGCGCGCCCTCAAGGTCGCCGATTGCGAGGTGATTGCCGTAGACAACTCCGAGTCGATGCTGGCTCGAGCCCAGCTCAACCTAATAAAGGAGCCGATCTCCTGGCTGCTGGATGACATCCAGACCACGCCCATCGAGTCTGCCTGCGCCGTGGTCATGAACTACACGCTGCAGTTCGTTCCGCCCGAGCAACGGACGCACCTGCTGAGCCGGATACGCGCCGGGCTACGGCAAGACGGCGCGCTGATCGTGTCGGAAAAGATCCGCTTTGCCGACCCGGCCCTGCAAGCCTACTTCGAGGAGGCTCACCTCGATTTCAAACGGGCGAACGGTTACAGCGACCTCGAGATCAGCCAGAAGCGCACCGCCCTGGAGGACGTCATGAAGCCGGACACGCTCGAGGCTCACCAGGCGCGGTTCGCCGATGCCGGTTTCAGCAAGGTAGACGTCTGGTTTCGCTGCTTGAACTGGGCGTCCTTCATCGCCCGACCGTGATGGTGCCCACGGTACTCAGCGATCAATGGCGCGCCGCGGCTCGCACCCATCCGGGCCTTGGGGTTCACATCGAGCGATTCGCCTCGTCTCTGTCGCGCCACGGCGACGCCCCGAAGTGGCTCGACGTATTGGATGCGCTGCCTCCGTTGCGTCCCTCCGCCCTCGCGCTGGACGCCACCGTTACCGTCGGCAAGTTGACCGATACGACCGCGCGACACCGTCGGGCGCTGACCCACCTGTTGATGCAGTTGCGACCTTGGCGCAAAGGACCCTGGTCGCTGTTCGGCATTGACATCGATGCCGAATGGCGCTCCGACTGGAAGTGGGCGCGCATCGCGCCGCACCTCGAGCCGCTCGCCGGTCGCCGGATACTCGACGTGGGTTGCGGCAACGGCTATTACGGCTGGCGCATGTGCGCCGCGGGCGCGCATAGCGTGCTCGGGGTAGACCCCACCGTATTGTTCGTAATGCAGCATGCCGCCGTCAGCCGCTACGTCGCGGCGATCGACGAATCGATCGCGCTGCGCAACCAACTGCTGCCCTGCCGCCTGGAGGAACTCGAACCGACCGAGCCCTTCGATACGCTGTTTGCCATGGGCGTGCTCTACCATCGCCGCGACCCACTGGTACACCTTCGCGAACTGCGCGGTCGGCTACGTTCGGGCGGCCAACTGGTGCTGGAGACACTGATCATCGATGCTCCGGGCCCACACGTGCTGGTGCCGGAGAACCGCTATGCCCGCATGCGCAACGTCTGGCAGATCCCCAGTGCCCGTTCGCTGGTCGCATGGCTGGGCGAAGCGGGCTTCGAGCAATCCCGGGTGGTCGATGTCACGGTGACCAGCACCAAGGAGCAGCGCGCCACGCCGTGGATGCAGTTCGAGTCCCTCGCCGATGCGTTGGACCCCGCGGATCCGAGCCTGACCATCGAAGGTCACCCGGCGCCGCGCCGTGCCGCGGTAATCGCCAGCGCCTGACGCGCACTCCCAGCCTGTTGAAGAGCTGCTGGCACCGCCGCCGCCGCGCCCCTATCATCCGCGCATGCCCGAATCCCTCCAACCCGACCTGATCGAACTGCGGGACGCCATGGAGCGATTCGCTCGCGACGTCCTGACGCCCACGGCGCAAGCGCTAACCGATGGCACGCTCACGCCAGACGACGCGCACGCCCAGGTTCGCGAGGCCTCCAGGACCGCGGGTTTCTTCACCATGACCCAGCCCAAGGCTTTCGGCGGGTCCGAAGCCGGCCAACTCGCGCTGACGGTCGCCCGGGACACCCTCGCGGCCCACAATTCGCCGGTCTCGAGCGCCGTGTTCGGACCAGGCCCAGGCGTCCTGGCAGGGGTCGAAGAACCGTTGCGCAGCAGTCACCTCGAACCCCTGATGCGTGGCGAGAAGCGGGCCGCGTTCGGGTTCACCGAGCCGGATGACGCGCCGCACCCAACCCAGGGCGTTGTGCAGGGCGACGAACTGATCGTCAATGGCCAGAAGTCCTACGTGACGGGCGGCGCCCATGCCGACTTCATCAATGTGCTGGTGACCGTGGTCGACCAGGGTCCGGCCATGCTGGTGCTCGATCGGGACACGCCCGGCGTCAGCATCGAGCGTACCTTTGAATCGCTGGACGGCAGTCACCACGCCGCATTTCGGTTCGTCGACGTGAAGGTCCCTTGCGCGCGGTTGATCGGCAAGCCAGGCGAAGGGCTACCGCGCGCCATGCGTCAGATCGGCGACACGCGCCTGGCCATCGCGGCCGGCGCTGTTGGCCTGATGCGCTGGGTGCTGGATCTGCTTACCGAGCATCTGAGCGCGCCACACGCGTCCGGCGAACCACTGGGCAATCGCGAAGGCGTGCGCCTGCGCTACGCGGATCTGCGCATCAAGGCCTATGCCGCCCGGAGCATGCTGTACCGCACGGCGCGGCTGGCTGACAGCGGCGCCAACATCGTCAACGAAGGCATCGCCTGCAAAGTATTCAGCACCGAAGCGCTGGGCGAAATCGTCGATACGAGCATGCAGCTCGTCGGCGGCAAGGCGCTGACCGTCGGCCACCCGCTGGAACGGCTGTATCGCGAAGTACGCGTCCTGCGGCTCACCGAAGGCGCCAGCGATGTACTACGACTGAATCTGGCGCGTGGGCGCCTCGACCTAGGCAAGGGAACGCTCTGAGGAGGACACCCGAACATGACCCGACAGATCAACCACTTCGCCCTGCTGGCCGCTCTCGCCACGCTTGGCGGCTGCACCTGGGTGGATCTCACGCGCGCCGGCGAGCAGGTCCGACACGCGCAAGCAACCGAAGTGATTGCCTGTGAGCGTATCGGCACCGCCACCGCACACACCAAGGCTCGCTTCGTGGTGGCACGCAATCAGGAAAAGGTAGCCGACGAACTGCTGAAACTGGGTCGCAACGAAGCGGCTCGCCTCGGCGGCAACACCGTGGTCGAACAGGGCTCGCCCGAGAACGGCTCGCAGGTGTTCGACGTCTATCGCTGCCCGGGGGTCAGATAAAGGGTTAGGCCATCTATGGAACAGGACTAGCTGTAGCGTTCCCGGTTGTCCTCGCGCTGCTGCGCCGACTTTTTCAGCAGCAGGCAGACCGCACCGGTTCCGCCACGATTCGGCGGGGCACTGTGGAACGCAATGACCTCCGGGGTCTGCCTCAGCCAGTGGGCAACGTAGCTCTTGATCCGCGCCGGCGGATCGCTGAGCTCGCCGCGGCCGTGGGCGATGAGCAACGTGCGTAAGTCCTTGGCGCGACTGGCCTTGAGGAACTCGAACACCGCCTTACGTGCCTGACTGACCGTCAGCCGGTGCAGATCGAGTTCCGCATCGACCTCGTACTTACCCAGCCGGAGCTTGCGGAACACACCGATCTGCACACCGTCTTTCTTCCAACTCAGTTCGTCGCGCGGTCCAACCAACGCGACCTCGCCCTGGTGCAGATGGTTGGGATCAATTCCATCCCGACGATCGTCAACCGCAGCCTGGCGTCGTTGCAGCTGGGCCAGCGTGGGGTCGCCGCGGGTCCGGTCAAGCTCGGCGCGCCGGTTTCGCAGCGGCTGAACATCGCTCATCGCATCACGAAACGCGTCTTCGCCGTCCCGGTCCCGCTGATCATCGTTCATCTGTTCACTCATCTATTCGCTCACGGGGGTCCTCACGCAGAGAGTGCCACGGCGGGATACTGCGCGGAGCGAGTGCCCGGGATCGGATGGTTGTCGTCTGCGTGGTACGTGCTGACCAACGACAGCTTGACCTCGTCCGTCCGATTAGCGCCCGCGGCGTGAAACAGCCGGCAGTGGAAAAACAGGACATCACCCGGGTCGAGTTCGACAGTTACCGCCTGATCGGCCAGCTTCTGGTTTTCGTCCAGATCCAGGCGCAGAAACAAATCGGCATCGAACCGACCGCGGTCGAGTTCCAGACGGTGGCTACCGGGAATGACCGACAGGGCGCCATTCGCTTCAATCTCCGCCCCTAACGGCAACCACACGGATATGAGTTCCGCCCGGTCGAACGACCAGTAGCGGATGTCCTGATGCCAGAGGGTCGCGCTGCTGTACCCCGGGTACTTGGTCATGACGCAATTGTGATGGCTCTGCGACAGCATGGGTTGCCGACCGCCGAACAACGAACGCAACCGAACGCCAAGACGGGCGTCTGTCTGCCACACCCGAAACGCGGCGTCTCGAGAATAGGCACTGAGCAGGCGCCGTGGCGTGTCGCCCCCGGCGGCTGAGCGCGCCTGCGGCGCGCCCGGATAGCCCAGGTCGGCCTCGAACTCCACCGGACCGCTCAACGGTTCGAGCGACTGGCGCACCGCACTCTCGAGGGTTGCGCGTTCCGCCGCACTGACCAATTGCCGAGCCACGATGAAGCCGTCGCGCTCGAAGCGCGCCGCGTCAATCTCCTGAATACGTGCTGCCATGCTGAAACGTCCGGTTCTTGCGCCATTATACGCACTCGTCGCCCCGCCAGCCTCGTCGCTGGGCACGCAGCGACCAAGCGATACCTCGCCCCGGCACGTACCAAGACACGTATACAATGGACCCCCGGAAGCCTGCGAGCATGCATGTCGCGATCACTGAAAGTCATCCTGCCGGTTGCGTTCCTGGCGCTGGCGTCGCTGATCTCGTTCGCGTTGATTCAATCGCGACCCGCCGCAATGGTGCAGCCGGTCCAGCCTCCGGCGCTGCTCGTATCGACGCTCGTCGCCGAGCGCCAACCCGTCACTTTCAGCGTCGAGTCCCAGGGTCTGGTCACGCCTCGCACCGAGACCACCCTGATGTCCGAAGTCGCCGGCCAGATCGTTGAGGTTTCCCCGGCCTTCGTGGCCGGCGGGTTCTTTCGGGCGGGTGATGTGTTGCTGCGCATCGACCCCCGCAACTACGAAACTCAGGTCAAGGCCGCCAGAGCCCAGGTCGCCAAAGCGCGTACTCAGGTAGCAACCGAGAACGCACTGGCCGACTACGCTTATGGCGACTGGCAACGTCTGCGCCAGTTCAGCAGGGACGCCAAGGCGGCATCGGACCTGACCCTGCGCAAGCCCCAGTTGGCGGCCGCGCTTGCCGAGCTGGAATCTGCCGAAGCGGGCCTCGAAAAGGCACGCCGCGATCTCGAACGCACAATTATCCGCGCGCCCTATCACGGAATGGTACGCGCCAAACGCGCCGACATCGGCCAATACGTCAGCCCAGCCACCCCGATTGCCGAGACCTTCGCCGTTGATTACGCCGAGGTCCGGTTGCCGTTGCGCCAGCAGGATCTCCGTTACCTGGAGCTACCCGCTGCGGGCGTCCCGGACGACGCGCTCGACGTCCGCCTGAGCGCCGTTATCAGCGACACCGAGCACCACTGGTCGGCACGCCTGGTGCGCAGCGAAGGGGTGTTCGACGCAACGAGTCGCGTGCTTTACGCCGTCGCCCAGATCCAGGATCCCTATCACCTCGAAGGCAGCCACCGCGAGCCCCTGCGCATCGGGACCTTCGTGACGGCCGAAATCACCGGCCGCCGCGCCGGCGAGCTGTATGTCCTGCCGCGCCACGCGCTGTACCGCAACGATACGATCTGGGTGATCGATGACGAATCCAGGATCCGCGCTCGCTCGGTCGAAGTGCTGCGCGCGGACGACGACCACATCTACGTCGGGTCGGGTCTGAATGACGGCGACGTGGTGTGTGTGTCTCCCATCGATCAGCCGCTGCCAGGAACACTGGTGCGGATCGGCAAAGCCGGATGAGGCCGCCCGGGATCATCGGATGGTTCGCTGACAACCATGTCACCGCGAACCTGATGATGTTCTTCATTCTGCTCACCGGCCTGTATTCGGTGTTCACGCTGAAAAAGGAATCGTTTCCGCCGGTCCACATCGACGCCATCGACGTAACGGTGGCGTATCTGGGCGCCGCGCCAGAGGAAGTCGAGGAAGGCGTAATCATCAAGATCGAGGAGGCTATCGAGGGCATCGAAGGCATCCGCGAGATCCATTCGGTCGCCAACGAAGGCTTCGGTCAGGTGTCCGCGCGCATTGCGAAAGGCTTCGAAGTGACCGAGGTGATGGACGAGATCAAACTTGCCGTCGACGGCATCTCGACCTTCCCCGGCGAAACCGAGCGGCCAGTGATCTCCCGCATAAAGTGGCAGCGCGGTGTGATCGCCGTTCAGGTCGGTGGCGACCTCGACGAGACGGCCATGAAAAATCTGGCCGACCAGATACGCGACGAACTGATCGCCCTGCCCGAGATCAGTGCCGCCGAATTGCGCGGCGCCCGCCCCTTCGAAGTATCGGTGGAGATCCCCGAAGTCACCCTGCGCGAGTACGGGCTGACCCTCGAACAGGTCGCGCAGGTGATCCGCAACTGGTCCATCGATCTACCCGGCGGTTCGATCCGCACCGAGTCCGGTGACATCAGATTGCGCACGAAAGGTCAGGCTTACACGGGCGAGGAGTTCCGCAACATCGTGCTGCTGACTCGCGCCGACGGTACCCGCATTCGCCTGGGCGACATCGCCAATGTCACCGACGGGTTCGCGGAGGTGGACAGCTACTCCTTCTTCAACGGCAAGCGCAGCCTCGTCATAGCCGTGAAGAGCCTCGAGTCTCAGAACGACCTGGACGTGGGTGCGGCGGTGCGCAAGTACGTCGAGCAGCGTCGCGCGAGCCTGCCCGATGGGGTCGAACTCGAAACCTGGGGCGACTCGACCTTCTACCTGAAAGCGCAGCTCAACATGATGCTGAAGAACATGGTGATGGGCGCCGTGCTGGTGTTCTTCATTCTTGGCATCTTCCTGCACGCGAAGATTGCGCTGTGGGTGATCGTCGGCATCCCGGTCGCGTTCCTGGGCGCCTTCATGATGATGCCACTGCCCGGCATAGACATCACCGTGAACGGATTGAGCCTGTTCGGCTTCATCCTGGTGTTGGGCATCGTCGTCGATGACGCAATCATCATCGCCGAGAGTGCCTACACGGAAACCGAGGAACACGGCTATACCCTGGCCAACATCGTCGCCGGCGCGCAGCGCGTGGCCGTCCCCGCTAGTTTCGGCGTGTTGACCACCATCGTCGCGTTCGTGCCGATGCTGCTGGTGTCCGGTCCCACCCACGATCATTCGGCGGCGATCGGCTGGGTGGTGGTGCTGTGCCTGGCGTTTTCGCTGGTCGAATCGAAGCTGATCCTGCCTGCCCACCTGGCAATGATGAAGTCGTCACACAAGAAGAGCGGCATTGCCGATGTCGTGGACCGGGGCTTGAAACGCTTCATTGTGCGTGTCTATCAACCCACGCTGCGTCGCTGCATCGAGTACCGCTACGCGACCCTGGCGGGCTTTTTCGGGTTGCTGATCATCGCGCTGGGGCTGGTGGTCGGGGGCAAGGTCCGCTACGTGTTCTTCCCCGACATGGACAACGATTTCATCAGGGCCAATGTAGAGCTTGTCGACGGCGCGCCCGAATCGTTGATTCACGACATCGTCGAGCGGTTGAGCGCGGAACTGGAGGCCGTCAACGATCAACTCAAACTGGAGACCGGTAGCGACCGGGACATCATTCAAAACACGTTCGCCTACATCCGCGACGGCAAGGCAGGTTTTTTTCAAGTTGAACTCAGCAAGAGCCAGTATCGCGACGTCACCCTCAAGGACGTCGAGAAACGCTGGCGGGCACGGGTCGGAGAGATCGCGGGCACCAAGGAGCTGAAGTTCCATTCCAGCATGAACATGGGCGGCGGCGCGCCTATCGCGTACAAACTCACCGGGCGCAATTACCCACAGTTGGAAAAAGCGGCAGAGGAACTGGTCCAACATCTACGCGGTTTCGATGGGATTTTCGAGGTCGAGAACTCGTCGCAGGAAGGTCCACGCGAGGTGCGGCTGAGCGTGAAACCCGAAGCGGAAGCCTTGGGGATCACGCTGGCCGATCTGGCCCGGCAAGTACGTGGCGCGTTCTACGGCGCCGAAGCTCAGCGGATCCAGCGCGGCGAGCACGAAGTCAAGGTCATGGTTCGCTACCCCCGGTCCGAACGCCGTTCGATGGGCAACCTCGAGTCGATGTGGATTCGCACACCCGACGGCCGCGAGCTGCCGTTCCACGCGGTAGCGCAAATGGAACTCGATCGAGGCTACAACAACATCCGCCGGATCAATGGTCGCCGCGCCATCACCGTCAGCGCGGAGGTGAACTACGCCGTCACGGAACCCGCCCGGGTAACCCGTGCCACGCGCAACGAGTTCCTGCCGCAACTGATGGCCCGCTACCCGGGTGTTACCTGGAGCCTGACGGGCAGCGCGCGCGAGGAGGAAATGGCGCTGGACGAAACGATTACCGGCTGGTTGCTGGCGATGTTCGGGATCTATGCGTTGATGGCGATCCCGCTGCGCTCGTACCTGCAACCGCTGATCATCATGGGCGTGATCCCCTTCGGCATCGTGGGTGCGATCGTGGGCCACATGATCGTCGACATTCCGCTGAACGTTATTTCGCTGCTTGGCATCATCGCGCTATCGGGCGTGGTGGTGAACGACAGCTTGATCATGGTCGACTTCGTGAACAAACGACGCGAGGCAGGCGAGTCGGAAACCGACGCCGCAATCCTGTCGGGCAGTGCGCGCCTGCGGCCCATTCTGCTGACGTCCCTGACCACGTTTTTCGGGCTGTGCCCGATTATTCTGGAGCGCGGCGCGCATGCGAACCTGGTAATTCCGATGGCGGTGTCGCTGGCTTTCGGGATTTTGTTCGCGACATTCATCACGCTGATTCTGATTCCGTCGATGTACGTTGTGCTGGGGGATCTACGGGCGCTGGTCGGGCTCGACCGTTCCAACGTTCGCCAATCTCAAGCGCAGGCATAGCGCAGAACGTGCACTCAGGCGCGTGGTGTTCCCTGGAGCGCGCAAGAAATTTAGGCGCGCTCCAGGGAACACCACGCGCCTGAGTGCACGGCCAACGGTGGTCTATTCACTTACTGATTTGGCTGCCCAGCAGTTTCATGAGCTTTTCGCCGTAGGGCGGGCGTAGTCCCACCAGCGTCGCGATGTCGATCTTTGATTGTGTGTACACGGATTTTGCGTGGCTGAAGGTCTTGAAGCCGTCGTGGCCGTGATACGACCCCATCCCGGATGGACCTACGCCGCCGAACGGCAGGTCTTCCTGGGCGACGTGCATGACCACGTCGTTGACGGTCACGCCGCCGGAGGTGGTGTGGGACAGCACCGTATGCTCCTCGGCATCGTCTTTGCCGAAATAGTACAAGCCGAGCGGTCGCGGTTTGTCGTTCACGTAATCGATCGCCTCATTCATGTCGGTGTAGCCCTTCACCGGCATGACCGGGCCGAAGATTTCGTCCTGCATCACCTTCATTGAATCGTCGGCGTTCAGGATGAGGGTGGGGGGCATCTTGTGGCTGGGTTGCTGGCGGAAATCTTCTTCGGCGGGGTTGATCTCGATGATCTCAGCGCCTTTTTCGCGCGCGTCGTCCAGGTAGCCATTGAGCCGCTCGTAGTGGCGTTCGTTGACCACGGAGGTGTAGTCATCGTTGTCCAGCAGGGTCGGGAACATTTTTGCCACCGAGCGTTGGCTGGACTCGACGAAATCGTTGATGCGCTCCTGGGGTACGTAGACGTAGTCCGGGGCCAGACAGATCTGGCCGGCGTTCATGGTCTTGCCGGCCATGATGGCGGCGGCGGTCTTGTCCATGTCCGCGCTGCGACCGACGATGACCGGAGACTTGCCACCCAGTTCAAGCGTGATCGGAACCAGGTTCTCCGAGGCGGCGCGCATCACATGGCGTGCCACGGACGTCGCGCCCGTGAACAACAGGTGGTCGAAGGGCAGAGCCGAGAAATCGGCGCCGACCTGCGCCTCGCCGGTAATCACCGCAATCTCGGTCTCATCGAAGGCACCGTGGAGGATCTCGGCCATGGCTTGTGAGGTGGATGGCGTATATTCCGACGGCTTGATCATGCAGCGGTTGCCCGCGGCCAGAATGCCCGCCAACGGCGTGAACGTCAGGTTCACGGGGAAATTCCAGGGACTGATCACGCCCACCACGCCGAGCGGCTGATATTCGATGCGTGCCTTGGCCCCCAGCAGATTCAGTGGAAAATCCACCTTGCGCTTCTCGGGCTTCAGCCATTGCGCCAGGTGCTTCCTGGCATGTTTCAGCGGTCCGATGGATCCCGCGACATCGGTGAACATGGACTGATGGATCGAGCGGTGACCAAAGTCCTCGCGCATTGCTTCGCAGAGCCGATCCTTGTTGTCGACCAGCACCCCGATGGCGCGGTCGATCCGGTCCTGGCGCGTCGCGAGGCTGACTTCGCCCTCGTCCAGATAGGATTTGCGCTGTCGGCCAAGCAGTTCGAGCATCTCTTCACGTGTCATTGCAGGTCTCCTGTACTCAATTCTATTCGGCGCACGATGACACTGATCATAGCGCGTTCGCGCTAAACTACAGCACTTCGCACACGGCTCTTCGGGGGACCCATGGAACTGGAAAAAATTCGCCACATTGGCGTGCTCGGTGGTGGCGTCATGGGCGGCGGCATCGCGCAAGTGTTCGCGGTCGCGGGCTACGACGTAACCATCCGTGACCTGACCCAGGAAATTCTCGACGACACCGCCAACGAGGTCTGCGATCGCAAGTGGGGACTCAAGCGCGCCACCGAACGCGGCAAGATCGGCTTCGACCAGGCCGCCGCCGCGATCGCCCGGGTCAGTTACACCACCAGCCTCGACGCAGTCAGCGACTGCGACCTGATCATCGAGGCCGTCCCGGAGAAGTTGGAACTGAAGCAGACCGTGTTCAAAGAACTCGACGAACTGGTAAAACCCGAGGCGATCCTCGCCTCCAATACCTCCGGCTTCGTGATCGCCGAGATTGCTGCCGAGGTGAGTCCGGCGCGCCTGCCGCTGGTCGTGGGCATGCACTTCTCAAACCCGGTACCGGTGATGCGAATGTGCGAGGTGATCTACACCGAGGACACCAGCCCGGCAACCATCGAGGCGGCCCGCGGCGTGGCGGAGAAGGCCAACCGGGCGGTCTCACTGGTGAAGGACATGCCCGGTACCTACGGATTCATTCTGAACCGGGTGTTTGACGCGGCGCGGCGCGAGGCGCTGCAGATCGTCGAGGACGGGTTGGCCAGCGAAGAGGACGTCGACAAGGCAATGATGACCGGGCGTAACTGGCCGGCGGGGTTCTTCGGCCACCGGGGTGGCATCGGTAAGCAGTGGTAGCGGCAGGCCGTGGTATTGGGATTCACTCCCGCGCGCCCGGCTCGTCGAACAGCGGCCTTCCATTGACCGTCAGCGCGAGCCGATCCGTTGCGGGCCACCAGCGCGCTTCGAGGTAATGATGCTCTTCCCAATGCAACTCTACGTTGGTCCACACGTAGGCGCATTCCAAACCGCTCGATTCCCGGCGCTTTCGCTCGACGCCGTCCAGCGAAAGCACCAGATCACCGGCCTCGGTCACCTCCAGCCCAACCAGATGATCGCGATATTCAAGCTCATGGCTTCGCGCCCGGGCCATGCCAGTGCTCCGACAGCAGTTTCCGTAAAGGCGTTGCACCCTACCCAGGCACCCGGGGGAATGGAAGCATCCGGGTGACGTTCAAATGACCTCCGCCCCGCGGTTCGCCCGGGTGCTGAAGAGCCGCGACGTCATGACGCTGGCGTTCGGCGCGATGATCGGCTGGAGCTGGGTGTTGATGACCGGCTACTGGGTGACCACCGCGGGAACGCTGGGGACGGCCGCAGCATTCCTGGTGGGCGGCGTCGCGATTGCTCTGATCGGCCTCACCTACGCCGAACTCGCATCGGCGATGCCCCAGGCCGGTGGCGAGCATGTCTATACGCATCGCGGCCTGGGTGCGACGCCCTCCTTCATCTGTACCTGGGCCTTGCTGATGGCCTACGTCACGGTGTGCGTGTTCGAATCGGTCGCGTTACCCACCGCGCTTGAATTCCTGGTGCCCGAGATCCGATTTCTGGAACTCTGGGAAGTACAGGGGTCGAGCGTCGATCTGGGCTTCGTGCTGGTGGGCGTCGGCGGCGCCATCGCAATGACCTGGATCAACGTGCTCGGCATCAGAACCGCCGCACGGGTCCAGAGCATCGTCACCGTTGCCATTCTGGTATCGGGTGTACTGCTGATCAGCGGCGCGATCTCGTTCGGCTCGGCCGACAATATGGCGCCGTTGCTGGCAAACGGCAGCACCGGCCTGCTCGCCGTGCTGATCATGGTGCCCGCCATGCTGGTCGGCTTCGACGTGATTCCGCAATCCGCGGAAGAGATCGACCTGCCACCGCGCCGGATCGGCATTTTGCTGGTGATTTCGGTGCTGCTGGCGGTGGCCTGGTATGCCGCCATCAGCATGAGTGTCGCCGCCGCGCTGGATGCCGAGTCACTGGCCGCGAGTGACATGGCCACAGCCGACGCCGCGAGCGCGCTGTGGGGATCGTCGTGGGCAGGCTCGCTCCTCGTGATTGGCGGCATCGGCGGCATTCTCACGAGTTGGAACGCCTTCATCATCGGCGGCAGTCGTGTAATGTTCGCGCTCGGCGAGTCCGGCATGCTGCCGCGCGTGTTCGCGCGCATCCATCCGCGCTACAAGACGCCCCACATCAGCGTGCTGTGCATCGGCGTGCTGTCCTGCTGCTCGCCGCTGTTCGGCCGAACCATTCTCGTCTGGCTGATCGATGCCGGCAGCTTTGCGGTCGTCGTCGCCTACACGTTCGTGCCAGTGGCGTTTCTGGCCCTGCGTCGCCGGGAACCCGACATGCCAAGACCGTTCCGGCTTCCGGCGGGCCGTTTCCTCGGATCCGTCGCAGTACTGATGGGCTGCGCGCTGTTTACGCTGTACCTTCCCTGGAGCCCGGCCGCGCTGATCTGGCCCCAGGAGTGGTTGCTGGTGCTGGGTTGGTCACTGCTCGGTGTGGTGTTCTACGCGTACTTCAGACTGAACTCACGGCGCGGGTCCCCCGCTCACGATACCGATCAGAACAGCGCCGCCTGACGATCGTCGGGATCCCGGAAGAGATCGGTTCGCAGCGTCGGCATCTCGCCATCAGCCAACCCGCACTTGCGCATCGCCACTTCGAAACGACGACGGATCAGATCGGCGAACGGTCCCTCGCCGACCTGCCGGCTACGCCACTGGGGATCGTAGTCCTTGCCCCCGCGCATGTTCCTGATCACGCTCATCACATGTGCCGCCCGATCCGGCAGGTGCAGTTCGAGCCATTCACGAAACAGATCCTTGACCTCCCAGGGCAAACGCAGCATCACATAGCCGATGCTGCGCGCGCCGGCGGCCGCGCACTGCTCGATGATCGCTTCGATCTCGCTATCGTTGACCAGCGGAATGACGGGGGCTACCAGCACACCCACCGGGATGCCCGAGTCCGCCAATCGCTTGATCAATGCCAGCCGTCGCTGCGGCGCAGCGGCCCGGGGCTCGAGGGTTGCCTTCAAGCCGTTGTCCAGCGTCGTCACGCTGATCATCACGGACGCAATCCCCAGCGTCGCCAGGTCCGTCAATAGATCGAGGTCGCGCTCGATCAACGTGCCCTTGGTGACAATGCTGACCGGATGTCGATAAGCAAGCATGGTCTTGAGAATGCTTCGGGTAATCTCGAGCTTCTTCTCGGCTGGCTGGTAAGGATCCGTATTGGTGCCCATCGCGAGCACGGCGCAGCGATACGACGGGCTGCCGAATTCCTCCCGCAGCCGCTCCACCACGCCGGTCTTGTAGAAAATCCGCGTTTCGAAGTCGATGCCCGGCGACAGGTCGAGATACGCATGTGTGGGCCGGGCAAAGCAATACACACATCCGTGCTCGCACCCCTTGTACGGATTGATCGAGCGATCGAAGCCGACATCCGGCGACCGATTGCGCGCGATGAGGGTACGGGTCGCATCAGGCAGCAATACGGATCCTTACCAACCGGCAGAGAAGAAACTCAGGATCACGCGGAGCATCCTTGAGACCCTGCTCGCCTACCGT
>PVMS01092332.1_pt1 | contig 16503 bp, 18 predicted proteins | sample 1853461 | NCBI WGS metagenome assembly PVMS01 (sample SAMN08582032, study PRJNA380276) | Marine sediment metagenome, whole genome shotgun sequencing project. | isolation source: ocean sediment barecode stripped | collected 2017 | reverse complement strand
TCCAAAGGCTATAAATTCAAGGCAAATATTTCTTATGATATTAATGACTTTATTGATGGATTAAATTTGTCGGATTCAGGTACTTTAGTTGAAGAGTTTGCACCGAATAATTATTTTAAAATTGATGCAAATGGCTCAATCCACACTTCATTTTTACCATCTAAAAGATGGACATTGAATTTTACTGCAAAAGGAGGTTGGTTATCTAATTCTTCGGTTGAGTCATTTTTCAATTATTTTGGAGGTGGTTTGGATGGCATTCAAGGTTATCCATATTATAGTTTTGAAGGTACAAATTCTGTTTTTTCGGAAATTGCCTTACGGATTCCGATATTTAGGCAAAAACACATACCATTAGGTTGGATGATTTGGCAAAATTCCATAATTGGCATTGAATATCAGTTTGGTGATACCTGGACTGATGAGTTTAGTATGAAGCAATCAGTCGGTCTTCAATTGCGATTCAATGGATTCTCGTTTTATAACTATCCAACAGCATTCGGTCTTGAAGTTCACCGTGGCTTAACAACTTTTACAGAATTTAATAATGGTAATGAAGTAAACTACGGTGATGAAAATCGATATTATTTAACATTATTATTTGGATTTTAATTTGCGTAAAATAATTACAATATTCATAATATTTTCAACAATTGTCTGTGGAGAGGATTTATTAAATAATTACGATAATCGTTTTGCTACTAAAGTAAATTTAACAAGTCTTGGTTACAATTCAACATTTTCGGATTCATTAGATATTAATAGTAATCAATCCATGCTAAAACCGATGATTGCTTCATTCGTCGTTCCCGGATTCGGACAATATTTAAATCATTCACCATGGTGGAAAACCGCTTTATTTGTCGGTGTTGAAGTTGCGGGTATTGCAGGATATTTAGCTTGGACAAATAAAGCAGATGATATTACTAAAGAATATGAAATTTTGGCTGATAATCATTGGGATATGAGACGTTGGGTAAATGGTAGTGCAATTTTATTAAGTGATATACGGTCAGGTGGATATCCCAACGTTAATGATGTACGGATTGATGGAAGTCATCATATTACAATTATCATAAATGGAAAATATGAATCTTCTGAAATATTATTGAAAAATCCTAATATTGAATATGTTGAGTTAAGAGATTGGGATTTTTATGAAGGGATTGGTAAATATGACCAATTTGTAGCCGGTTGGGATGATGCAAAATCAAATTGGAAAATAGTTCAAAAAAAGATCACGGATGGAGAAGATGAATTGATAGTAATGACTCCCAATAAGCAACACTATTTACAATTACGTAATGATAGCAATGTTCTTTATAAAAATGCTAAATTTGCTGCTAGTGCGCTGCTATTTAACCATATTTTTAGCGCATTAGATGCATTATGGAACGCTAATAAAAATAAAGAACTATCTTACAATTTAGACGTATCTATAGGATCAGAATCAAATTATATTATTAAAGGAATATCGGTTCAATGGAATTTGTAAAGAGAATAACCAAAATAAGAATTATTAATTTTATAATAATCGTAATTAGTATAGCAATAATCATTAATTGTGCCGGGAAAAAACCAGTTGAGAAATTACCGCTTGAAGAGCGATATAAACGCGGACAAGAATTTCTTGAGAAAAAGAAGTATTATAATGCACAACAGGAATTTCAAATCATTGTATTAAGTGGTTCACATACCGAATGGGGTGATGACGCGCAATTTTATCTGGCAGAATCATATTTTAAGAATGAGGAATATATTTTAGCTATTACAGAATATGAGCGATTGACCCGTAAGATGAAATTTAGTCCTTATGTTGAAAAATGTAGATGGCGGATTTGTGAAGCATATGTTGCCGAGTCTCCTAATTATTATCATGACCAAAGCAATACACAGAAAGCCCTGCAAAAGCTACAGGAATTCATCGATGAATATCCCGATTCAGAATTTCGTGATGAAGCAAATAATACAATAAAGAAACTCCGTAATAAATTAGCTGAAAAAATCGATGAGACAGCATCATTATACATTAAGTTACATGCCTATGATTCAGCAATCGTAGCTTATGAAGAATTATTGAGTCAATATTATGATACTGATTTTGCGGAAAAAGCACACATTGGAATAATCCGGTCATATTCGTTAATGAAAAAAGTAGAAGAAGCAAGTGAATATTTTCAATCTAATGAAAACAAAATTTTATCAGTAAGTTTAAAAGAAAAAGCTATAGAATATATAAGTACAGTCGAATCGGACGAGAAAAAATGAAGAAATGTATATTTGGCGGTACGTTTGATCCACCTCATATAGGACATTTATTAATTGCTCAAACAATCTGCGAAGAAGAGAAATTTGATAAAATTATTTTTGTTCCGGCCTTAAAAAATCCACATAAATCCAAGGATATTACTTCTTCGATTGAAAAAAGATTAAAAATGTTAGAAATTGCGGTTGAAGGAAATCCCCATTTTGAAATATCAGATGCTGAAATTAAAAGAGGAGGGATTTCCTACTCGCTTGATACAATTCAATATATTAAAAAAGAACAAAACCTTAAACGAGATGAATTGTATTTTTTAATTGGTAGTGATATCCTTAAAACTTTTCATAAATGGCATGAGCCATTAAAAATATTGGAAGAATGTCAAGTGATCGTAGCCATTCGTCCCGGATTTAAACCAAGTTCTGTTTCAAGTTGGATATTAAGTAAAATTCAATTCGCTAATATTCCACGATTTGAATTATCAGCTACTCAGATTCGTAAAAGGTGGAAGGAAAATAAAACTATACGATATATGGTTACACAACCTGTTTGGGAATTTATAAATAAAAAATCTCTTTATCTCTAATGCTTATAAGTATCCTTTTTCTGGTCATAGGTGGTGCTTTCTTATTTTTTGGAGCGGATTGGTTAGTAAAAAGCGCTGTCTTTTTTGCAAATCGTCTGAAAATATCATCTTTTATAATTGGATTAACTGTAGTTGCTTTTGGAACTTCATTGCCGGAATTAATAATTAGTCTGACAGCAGTACTAGCTAATAAACCAGATATTGCTATTGGAAACGTAGTTGGTTCTAATATTGCAAATGTCGGATTAGTCCTCGGTTTAACCTCATTAATTTTTCCTATAGCTATTCATTTCCAACGTATAAAACGAGATTTATACATTTATTTATTTGTATGTGTTATTTTCATTATTTTCCTTTATGATGGAGTTATTTCAAGAATTGAAGGTTTTGCTTTATTCATAGGTATAGTACTGTATACTTGGTCATGTATAAAAAATAAGCAAGAACAGGATATTGAATCGGTAACACTGACCGGAAAAATAAGTAAAGCATTGATATTATTCCTGCTTGGAATTGTCGGACTGTACCTTGGTGCAAATCTATTTGTTAAAGGGGCAATAGAACTTGCAAGTATATTAGGTGTGAGTGAGGTTGTAATTGGTATGTCGGTTGTGGCACTTGGAACGTCCCTGCCTGAGTTGTCAACTTGTTTTGTTGCATCATTTCATAAGGAACATGCTATTTCAGTTGGTAATATAATAGGATCAAATTTATTTAACATTTTATCAGTGATTGGTATTGTCAGTTTTGTAAAACCGATAATACGTCCTAAAGAAATTCTTACATTTGAGATTCCTATCATGATTGCCTTCGGACTTATACTCATACCATTAGGACTAGTAAAACAACCCATATCGCGGTTTTATTCGTTTTTATTAGTAGTAGCTTATTTTGTATTTATTTACGGTTTATTCTTAAGATAGTAACATAAATTCATGTAATTATAATGATTGGTTTTACTAATGTATCATACACATATCCGAACGGAATGGGCGTTTTTAATGTCCATTTTCGGATATTACCCGGTGAGTTTGCTTTTCTAATCGGACCTTCGGGAGCCGGCAAAACAACGATAATTCGGTTGATTTATATGGATTTGTTACCGGATAAAGGTGAAATTAATGTAAATAGATTTTCATCAAATAAGATTAGAAAACGTAAAATCCCGCATTTAAGACGTGATATTGGAATGATTTCCCAAAATTTCAATTTGTTGAATGATCGAAATTTATTTGAAAATATTGCATTACCTCTTCATATTGTTGGTTGTGATAAGAAAGAAATTCGAGATAGAGTAATGGCGATTTTAATAGAAGTGGGTCTCGAAGATAAAGCGTATGATTATCCATGGGAATTGTCCGGTGGAGAACAGCAAAGAGCCTGTATTGCACGAGGACTAGTAAAAGATCCCGATATTATTTTGGCCGATGAACCTACCGGTAATTTGGATCCTACAACTGCTTTACAGATAATCAGGTTATTAGAACGAATAAATAGAAAAGGAACTGCTGTTTTGATGGCTTCTCACAATTATAGGCTAATTAAAGAATTAGGTCACCGTTTTATTGAAATTAAAAATGGAATTATACAAGGCAGATGAGTAAAGTAATTTATCTTTTTCGTGAAGGAATAAGAAATCTGTGGAGACATAAATTAACAGCATTTACTGCTATTGGATCTGTATTTTTTTCTTTATTGATAATTGGAACCTTTATAATTATCCAACAAAATTCATATCAGTTAATCGATTATGTCAGATCAAAATATAAAATTGAAGTGTTCTTTGAAGATAATGTTACAAATGAAGATGCACAGTTAATAGTAGATCAAATAAAAGAATTAGATGGTGTGCAATCCATTACAATAATTACAAAAGAAGATGCTCTGAAAATTTATCAAGAACAATTTGATGAAAATCTGATTGATATATTTGGGTACAATCCACTTCCTAGCAGCGCTGTAATAAATATAGAGAAACATGGTAATACAGAAGTTGATGTTGAACCGTTAATTACTAACCTGGAAAAAATTCCAAATGTTGATGAAGTCGTCTATGAAGGCACATTAATTAGACGAGTAGAATACTTTTATAAAACCATCATTAAAATAATATCGTATATTGCTATTGGATTGTTAATAATTACTATAATTGTGATATCAAATACAGTAAAATTATCAGTTTACGCTAAACAAGACCTTATTCAAAATTTAAAATCAATTGGTGCAACAAAATTGTTTATTAAAACTCCATTCATTATCGAAGGTATTTTGGACGGAATTATAGGTGCAATATTGGCGATTATTGTGTTATTCATCGCTGCGAGAAGCGGAAATGCATATTTAGCTGATTTATTTTCATTCAAACTATTGTTTAATACGTATAGCATGGTTTGGTTATTGGCAATTGCGATTTTAATTGGTTTGATTGGAAGTTATAGAGGAATAAGAGTTCTACTCAAATAAACTCAATATTGACAGTCAATTTTTAAATGCTCTAAATTTAATACTATGGTAAAACCAAAATATACTCAATTGAATGAAAGGGAGAGCAATATCTTGCGGATTGTAATCGAAGATTATATTGCCGAAAACCGACCGGTTGCTTCAAATAATATTAAAGTGAAGTATAATATTCCTTTCAGTCCTGCCACAATTAGAAATATTTTGGCTAGATTGGAATATTTTGGGTTTTTAAACCATGCCTATACATCATCGGGACGCGTTCCTACTGATTTAGGTTATCGTTACTATGTAGATCAAGTTATAAATCAGGATGAAATGGAAACGGGATTATTTGAGAACATTCAAGAACAACTGTTAAGTGTATCTGCTAATGTCGATGAATTAATGCAAGGGACAGCTTTAATATTAGCTAAAGTAAGCGGTTTATTTGGTGTTGTGATTATTTCTGAAGTACGAAAAAGCATCTTAACTGAAATTGAATTAGTATCATTGTCATCTGATAGACTGATGATGGTTATTGCTTTGAAATCAGGATTGTTGAAATCACTTGTGTTAAATCTTGATATTACCGTTAGTCCAAACGATATAACTATTGTAAATCGTATATTACGCGAAAGACTAATTGGACTTAGTGTTGATGAAATACAAGCATCAATATCTGATTTGTTGAAAAATTCTAATGTACCTAAACATGAAATTATTCAAATAATTTTTCAACACCCGCAACTGCCATTCCAATTGAATAGAAATAATCAATTATATATGTCATCTTATCAGGGATTATTTAGTAATCCTGAGTTTCAGGAATATGAAATATTACAGAAAACAATATCCGGTCTGGATGAAAAACACATAAAGCGTATTTTATCTAATACAGCTTTAGAGCAAAATATGCTTACAATAATTGGAAATGAGAGTGAAAATGATTTATTAAACCATTGTTCCATAATTGCATCTCCATTTGAAAGTGATTCTATCACAGGAAAACTGGGTATATTTGGACCAACTCGTATTCCATACAAAAATATTATTAGAATTTTAAAAGAATTTGTGGAGATTATGCCTAATGTCTGTTGAGAAGAAGAGCACACCAAAGAATGGTTCACCTATTGCCGGAGAACCACCAAAAAAGAAAAGTATAAAATCTAAATTGTCTACTGATAAAAAGAAAATCCAAGAATTAAATATTAAAGTTTCAGAACTTGAAGACAAAAGACTAAGATTAAAAGCTGAATTTGAGAATTTTCGTAAACGACGTGATAAAGATATGTTGCGGATGCTTGAATATGAAGGTGAGGAAATTCTTAAAAATTTGTTACCAATAATTGATGATTTAGAAAGGGTTGTAGGAGCAATTAATAGTGAAACCAAAAAAGATGATATAATTATTAACGATGGTATCAAATTAATTATCACAAAAATTGGAAAATATTTTAAAAAATGGCAGGTTCAACCTTTTGGTAAACGTGGCGATATCCTTGATATTGATTTACATGATGCAATGATGGTAAAGACTGAAAAGGGAAAAAAGGGCAATGAAATTTTAGAAGTTTTTGAAAAAGGTTACAAATATAAAGAACATGTATTGCGTCATGCCAAGGTCATCGTAAATAAGAAATGAGAGATTTATACGAAATATTAGGTATTGAAAAAGGTGCCTCTAAAGATGAACTAAAACGTGCGTATCGCAAAATTGCGATGAAAAACCATCCTGACCGCAATCCTGATAACAAAGAAGCGGAGCAAAATTTCAAAGAAGCTGCTGAAGCTTATTCAGTTTTAAATGACGAAAATAAACGCGCAAAATATGATCAATTCGGTCATGCGGGAGTTGGGATGGGTGATATGGGTGGTGCCCCAGGATTTGATAGCATGCATTTCTCAATGGAGGATATATTCAGTCAGTTTGGTAACATATTTGGTGGTCGTCATCCGTTTGAAGATATTTTCGGAATGGGGAGTGGTGCTCGATCATCTCGCGGCGGCTATCGCAAAGCTAAGGATTTGCGAGTATCATTAAAACTAGATTATACTGATATTTTAAATGGTACTGAAAAAACCATAAAAATTAAACGAAATGAAGTATGTAAAACTTGTGATGGAAGTGGTGCTAAGCAGGGTACGCTCCCGACTCATTGTAAGCAGTGCAATGGCAGTGGTCAAGTGAGACAAGTGAGACAATCGTTTCTTGGTCAATCGGTTGTTGTGACTAATTGTCCTATTTGTCAGGGAACAGGAGAATTTATCGAAAATCCATGTTCATCTTGTCACGGTAGTGGGATTAAAAGAGAAACAGTATCAATAAAAGTGAAAGTTCCGAAGGGTGTCGAAAATGGTAATTACATGACGCTTAACGGGCAGGGTAATAAAGGGGGCAAAGGAATTCATCCTGGTGATTTATTAGTATTTTTCGAAGAAAAATCACACGAATATTTTGTTAGAAATGGAACAGATATAATTTTGGAAGCTCATATTAGTGTTGCTCAAGCCGTATTGGGTGATTCCATAACAGTACCAACGATCGATGGTAAGGCCAGTTTAAAAATTCCCAAAGGAATACAATCAGGGCAGGTGTTACGGATGCGGGGAAAAGGTTTACCGCGTCTCCGGAGTAATTTTCGTGGTGATCAGTTAATTAGGATAATAGTCAGTATTCCCACTTCATTGTCAAAACAAGAAAAAAAACTATATAACGAATTAGAAAAAATTACAGGATCAAAGAACCCAACTTTTAATAAAATGGAATTATAGTGTCATTACTGACCTCTCAAGAAAAGAACTTGACTATTTTTTTATTGAGTAATGCCTTAATTGGCTCAGTAATTGGCATCTTTAGACACAATTGGCTAGGAACTCCTGAAATTCTATTATCTCCAAAGAATCTTCCCTCATATATAAAAGAAATTGAAGAAGATAATATTATTGAAGAACATAACACTATAATAAAAGAACGATCTCAGCCACCGAATGCTACGGTAATAAGTACAAAGAGTAAAATTGGTAATAATAGCAATATTGATTCAAAATCAATACAAAATATAACTGTAAAGAGTGTGGAGAATAAAACTGAATCAAATAAAAAAAAGATTACACAAAATACATCAGAAATAATTAATATTAACATCGCCAGTAAAGAAGATTTTATGACGCTACCATATATTGGTGAAGTGAAAGCAGGGAGAATTATTGATCTTAGAAATGAAATGGGTACTTTTATATCAATAAAAGATTTAGAAAAAAGTAAAGGGAATTGGACCGAAAACATTAGCCAGGTTAGAACCATTTATAACCATATAATAGGAATTGAAAGACATGGATAAAAAAGTTCAACACAAAACAGATTGGATTGAGTTATTAATCGTATTAGGGATTGTATTTTTAATAATCGCAATATATGTACCGGTAGCAATTTGGGCAGATGAAGACCACTTTGAAGAACTAAGTCATTCACGTATGCAAAATATTTATGATATTGAACGATTTTATTCTCAATTGACAAATGAATACAATCAAAATGGATATGAGGCAATGCATATAATTAATGCTGTAGCCGATTCAGTTACTGCTGATTCTAATTATGTCGGTGAACAAAAATTAAATTTATTAGGTAGCGTAATAGACGTAATTGTACCATCAGGATTTGGTGTGGAGTTCGATACAACTTTTGGCTTTCATAAATTCAAACGTGATACAACGATGGATACTACCTCTACAGTTGTAATGTATTCTGAAGAATTATCAATGAATGATACAATTTTTGTACAAAAGAAAGAAGTTACTAGTTTACAAGAAGATCCGGCATTTAGAAGCGTGATAAATGAAGAACCGTTAAAAATCGTAGCAGTCGATTCATATTATGATAAATATAAACCGGATTCTACACAATTTTTCTGTCCTGTTACAAAAATTCCATATAAATTGACTTTCAAGGAAGATGGTTTCCGTGTAGATAGTCCCATTGAAGAGACATATAAAAAACGTAAATATTTAGTATTTGCTTTCAAGGCTGATAACCACGGTTATATTGATGATGGTGTTGCCAGTTGGGATTAATTAATAATTAAAATAAATAATATTTGATATGAATGGTCTAATAGTCACTGATACCCACATTTTATTTGGTGAATGGTCATCTATTAAGGATAAATATGTACTAAAAGATTTAAAGTATATTGCCTTATCAAAACCCATAAAGGAAGTGCTTAAATCTCAAAATGACATTCGTACTGTTCTAAAAGAAGCATTAGATGAATTTCCCCTAAAAGGCAATCAAGTTGTTATAGCGATAGATGATGAATTACTATATCATGATAAGTTTACAAGTGATGAATCCTTAACAAAACGTGAAATATGGGACTATATTCAGTGGGAAACAAAACAAAAATGGGGTGAGTTAGGTAATTATTATACAACATTTGCCGAAGTAGATTCACCAAATCCTAATGTTTTACATAGTATAACATGTCCATCGTTCCTAGTAACTGAAATTAAAGCTATTATCGCGAACATAGGTGGTAAGCCAATTTGGTCAGGTCCGCTAAGTACTATTTATTTAGAAAATAGCCAGTACCACAATGCAATTTATATGACTGATGATGATTCATTTATAAAATTCTTTTATCGCGGTCGCGATGGTTACAGTGAAGGCAAGCTAAGATTCATAGCAGGTCAACCAAATGTTACAGTAGGAATAGGTGAAAAAGAAGAACAAGTCAATTTGTTTAATTCACCGAGTGATGCTAGAGAATTTGTAACAATTGACCTGATTTCGGATGAAAAAAATACCAATCTACGTCAATATAGGCATAAACGAATCGTTCCCTTTGAAGGAATCGAAGTAAAAGTCGATGATGTATCAGAAGATGTTTCATTTAAATTATTAAATGCGCTATCCATCATGATTCGTGATTTTTCTTTTAATAATTTAGTTGACTTCTTTAATCCTACACAAATACAAGATCGGAAATATGAAGGAATTAGTAAACTTTCTTTTAATCCAGATGGAGAACGTATTGATGTTACCGGTGATCACATAAAGGCTAAGTCACCTGCTAAAAGAAAAGTTCGGCACAAAAAAGCCAAAGAGAAACAAAAAAATAAATTTATGCTACCTTTTTTAATAATTATACTACTTGGTTTATTTGGTTACTACATATTTTATACCAAAAGTGGTGCGGATTTATTATCGGATATAAAGGAAAGGTTTGGTTTGGCTCAATCACAAGATGAATCAGATAGCTTAATTTTCTTCGATCAACAGTTTAATCAATCTGCAGCACTTATAAATACGTATTCAACACTTACATCTATTGTTTCGCCTGATAGTATAATATCATTCAAAATAATTAATACATCCGGTTCAATTGAATTTATCGGTAAAGATTCTTTAAATATTCCAAATTTTGAACCGACTTCTTACTCTATTGAACCAATAGATTGTTGTGGAGGAATTAAACAGCAGATTGATTTTAATATTAAATCGTTACCCGATATTAGATCTAATATTTGGATAAATTTATCTGACGTCGTAGATCAACTACAATCATCGTTAGATATAAAAAAGCTTCGACAATTAAATGTGATTAACGAAAATAGTACAAACTATACTCCTATTATTTTTGAAGTAGATTCATTATCACAAATTGACTTGACGATCCAATATCTAAAATTTATCGGCGACAATGTAATTGTTAGAAAATTTGAAATCGCCAATACACCTCCCACTAATAAATATAGTGGTACATTCTACATAGCTGTATTTGAACCATTATAAAGTATAATATATGCAGATATTAGCCGGTAGATATAAGGGTGTTAGCATCCAAACTTCGGCTAAATATGAATACCGTCCTACTCAATCGAAAGTACGCAAGAGCCTTTTTGACATTCTTGGTGATTTAAACGATAAAACAGTAATCGATCTATTTGCAGGCTCCGGAATATTAGGGTTTGAAGCACTTAGCAGGATGGCAAAAAGCGTTATCTTTGTTGAAACAAATAAAAATTTAGTGCAATTGTTATATAAGAATTGTTTAAAATTTGATCAACAAAAATGTATTATTAGAAAAAATGATGTATACAAATTTCTTAATGAAAAATACTCGGCTGATTTAATATTGGTTGACCCACCATATGGTCAAAAAGATTTAAATTTATTAATTAAATTATGCTTAAATATGCTCAATCTGGATGGTACACTAGTTTTAGAAACCTCCACAAAGGATGAGCATATTAATGCTGATAGTGAAAGACTTTATGGTAGTACCAGACTTTCTTTTTGGAGAAAACAATGAAAACAATAATTTATCCCGGTACATTTGATCCTATTCATAACGGACATATAAATATTGCTGAGCGTGCAGCTGTGTTATTTGATAAATTTATATTTGTTGTCGCAGATAATGATCAAAAATCTCCTATGTTTACTGTTAAAGAACGTATTCTAATGATCGAAAGAGCAACAGAACATATTAAAAACGTTACTGTTACTTCTACTACAGATTTAATCGTTAATTTTGCAAAACGAGAGAAAGCGGTAGCGCTAATCCGTGGATTGAGACATGTTAGTGATTTTGAATTTGAGTTTCAGATGGCAATGATGAACTTCCACTTAAATCCTGAAATTGTCACGATTTTTATGATGCCAGATGAACAATACATCCACATAAATTCTACAGTAATAAAAAATGTTTCCAGACTTAACGGAAATATCTCAATTTATATCCCAAAAAGTGTTGAAGAGTGTTTAAATAAGAAATAATAATAATTTATTATGCCTACTTATGATTATATCTGTTCGGACTGTAATTGCGAATTTGAACATTTTCAATCAATGTCTGATGAACCAATTCGTGTATGTCCGAATTGTAGCGGAAGAGTGCGTCGGTTAATAAGTGGTGGGACAGGTTTAATATTTAAAGGAAGCGGATATTATTTAACCGATTATAAGAGAAAATCAAATTCGCCGGAAGTCCTTAAGAAACCGATAAAATCCAAAGAAACTAAGACGAAAAAAGGATAAAAATGACTGATTATAAATTAGCTAAAGTGCCGAATAACGGTGAAATAATTAAATATATTAATGGAATACTTGAAGTACCAAATAATCCAATTATTCCATTCATCCGTGGCGATGGAATTGGACCTGATATTTGGTCAGCAGCGGTTAGGGTATTTGACGCAGCAGTGAAAAAAACATTTAATAACACTAACAAAATTGAATGGATGGAAATATTTGCCGGAGAGAAAGCTCATGAAATATCAGGTGAATGGTTACCGGAAGAAACTCCGCAAATAATAAAAGATTTTGCTGTTGCTATTAAAGGTCCATTGACTACTCCTGTTGGTGGAGGTATAAGAAGTCTGAATGTATCACTACGACAGATATTAGATTTATATGCCTGTGTCAGACCTGTTAGATACTTTGAAGGAGTACCTAGCCCCGTAAAAGAACCTCAAAAATTAAATGTAGTAATATATCGTGAAAATACCGAAGATGTATATGCCGGAATCGAGTGGAAAAGCGGATCAAAAGAATCGAAACAACTAATCGAATATATTAGGGATAACTTTGGAAAAAATATTAGGGAATTATCAGGTATTGGAATTAAACCGATTAGTCCATTCGGTAGTAAAAGATTGGTTAAAAAAGCAATTCAATTCGCTGTGGATAAAAATAAATCGTCTGTAACGTTAGTACATAAAGGAAATATTCAAAAATTTACTGAGGGTGCATTCCGCGATTGGGGTTATGAGGTCGCTAAAAGCGATTTTTCTTCGCAAGTTGTAACTGAAGCCGACCTTTGGGATAAATATGACGGTGAGGCGAATGGAAAAATTGTGATAAAAGATAGAATTGCAGATTCAATGTTCCAACAAATATTACTCAGACCGGAAGAATATGATGTTCTTGCAACAACTAATTTAAACGGCGATTATATTTCAGATGCATGTGCTGCACAAGTTGGTGGTCTTGGATTAGCACCCGGCGCTAATATGTCTGATGAGGTTGCGTTATTTGAAGCCACGCATGGCACAGCTCCAAAATATGCCGGTCAAAATAAAGTTAATCCCGGTTCTGTAATATTGTCCGGAGTAATGATGTTTGAGCATATGGGATGGCAAAAAGCTGCAGATATGATTGTTGATGCAATTCAGCGCACGATCAACCAAAAAACGGTAACTTATGATTTAGAACGACAAATGGCAGGTGCAACAAAAGTATCAACTTCCGGTTTTGCCGACGCAATTATTACTAATTTGTAAATTGTAAAAAAAGGCACCGCAGCCTTTATTAAATTATGTTTATAGACTATACAAAGGTTACTTGTTATTCGGGCAATGGTGGTGCTGGTAGGGTTTCGTTTAGACGAGAAAAATTTGTTCCGAAAGGCGGACCAGATGGTGGTAATGGGGGACGAGGTGGTAATATTGTTTTTGTAGTTGATACTAATCTATATACATTGCAAGATGTCCGTTATAACCGTATTTATAAAGCACAACATGGTGAACCTGGCGGAAAAAGTCAGAAAACGGGAAAGAATGGAGAAGATTTATTAATTCGTGTGCCTCCCGGGACCATTATCAAAGATTCAGAAAGTGATAAAGTATTAGCTGATTTAGTTGACGATGATGACATATATATATCATGTAAAGGTGGAATTGGTGGTAGGGGTAATGTTAATTTTAAATCAGCGACAAATCAAACTCCAAGATTTGCTCAGCCAGGTATGCCAGGTGAACAAGGTACATTTAATTTAGAGTTAAAAGTATTGGCTGATGTAGGTTTAGTCGGTTTACCGAATGCAGGAAAATCAACTTTACTTTCTAGGATTACATCGGCTACACCGAAAATAGCAGATTACCCTTTTACTACACTGCAACCATATTTAGGTATAGTAAAAGTTGGCAATTTTAAATCATTTGTGATGGCAGATATACCGGGAATTATTGAAGGTGCAAGCGAGGGAAAAGGTTTAGGACATCAGTTCTTAAAGCACATAGAAAGAAATAGATTGTTATTATTTTTAATTGACTCTCAAGACGAAGAGCCATTAAAAACATTAAAAATATTAAGAGAGGAACTATACGCACATAATTCATCATTAAAAGAAAAACCCTTTATTATTGTCAGGTCTAAATTTGATATAATACTTAATGATGAATTGCGAATTGATTGGCCAATTGAAATGGGTAATTATATTGATATATCAGCAGTTACAGGCTATGGTATTGATAAATTAATTATGTTAATTGATAAGAAATTAAATGAAAACTGATCAAATTACAGCAATATTTAATTTGCTGAATGTTCCGAACGTTGGTCCTCAAAAAGTACGAAATCTTGTTTCAAAATTTAATCCACCTGAAAGTATTTTCTCATTATCGGAACAAGAACTTTGCAGTGTAGAAGGGATTGACCAGAAATCTGCAAAATCAATACGGTCTTTCAGAGATTTTGATATTGGAGACAAGTTAGCTGAGAAAACTATTTCACGAAGTATTACAATAATTACTTTGTGGGATAAAGATTATCCGCAATTATTAAAAAAAATATATGATCCACCGGTATTACTTTTTTCAATTGGTAATCCACTAAATGCAAAAGAAGATACGGTTGCTATCGTTGGTACAAGAACTGCAACACAGTATGGGAAACGGGTTACAATAAAATTAGCTACTGAACTTTCAAGTAAAAATATTGTGATAGTTAGTGGATTAGCACGAGGAATAGACGCTGTTGCACATTCAGCTACTGTGCAAAATAATCAGCGCACAATTGCCGTTTTAGGAAGTGGACTAGATATAATTTATCCGAGCGAAAATCGTAAATTAGCAGATAATATTTTGGAACAAGGAACAATAATAAGTGAATTCCCAATTGGGACCAAACCGGAAGCGAGCAATTTCCCAAAGAGGAATCGAATTATTAGCGGATTGTGCCATGCTACTGTTGTCGTAGAAGCAGGAAATAAAAGTGGAGCTATTCTTACAGCATTAAATGCAGTTGATCAAAACAGAGAAATATTCGCAGTACCTGGACGAATTGATGATAAACAAAGTTTAGGGTGTATTAGGTTAATTCGTAACGGTGCAATACCTGTCCAAAATGGTGAGCAGGTTATTGATAATATTAAAAATCAACTTTTTAATCCGATAACACCGGTTCAACAATCTATTAAATTGGATCTAACAAATGAAGAACAGAAAGTCTTTAAACATTTATCGAATGATCCGATACATATCGATCTACTAAGTGAGAAATCAGGGATTGGTGTAACATTTTTACTAGGAATTTTGCTATCATTAGAATTAAAAGATGCAATTATGCAAATCAGCGGGAAACAATTTGTCATATCATAAAAAAGGTGTTTTATCAACTTGAACTTAGTATTACTGAGGAGTAATTTCGCCGGTTAGTTTTTTAAAAATTACAATTAGGAGAGGTGGCCGAGCTGGCTGAAGGCGCTCGCCTGCTAAGTGAGTGTCCCGCTTAAACGGGACCGAGGGTTCGAATCCCTCCCTCTCCGCAATATAAACTTGTATAAAAAATATTCCAGTACAAGAGAATCATTATTTACAATGAAGAACAAGACTTAAATAACACTGGAATAGCAATAATAAATTTTACTTATAAAGTAATAATCTAATTATTGCAATTCAATAGATATCTGGACTAGTATTCTAACGATATGTGCTATATCTGAGCCGTGTTATGTTTATTATATAACACCGTTGTAAGTATAATTTATTAAGTTTAATTTTATAATCTTATTATAAATCAAACAAGTTTGAGAAATATCATGAAACACTATATTTATTTTTTAGTAATAACATTACTGCTTATTAGCTGCGGTACAAAGCGGGAAGCAATAGGTGCGGCTGATGAGATTGTTGTTATTGTTTCCACTGAGGATAGAGGTGGTATTAGTAGTGTTTTATCGCAAATATTTACAGATACTTTATTTACACCGCAACCGGAACCTGTTTATAAATTGAAATATGCTGACCCAAACGGATTTAAAGAGTTAAAACGTCAATCAAATTTGATTATTGGTTCAATTGGTACTAATGAATTGAATCCAGGAACAAAGTTAGCTAAATCGCTCTTGGGTAAGGAATTATTTGATGAAACAATTAATGGTAATCAGCAAATTGTATTCTCTGAAGATCAATTTGGACGCGACCAATT
>PVMS01074200.1_pt1 | contig 16507 bp, 12 predicted proteins | sample 1853461 | NCBI WGS metagenome assembly PVMS01 (sample SAMN08582032, study PRJNA380276) | Marine sediment metagenome, whole genome shotgun sequencing project. | isolation source: ocean sediment barecode stripped | collected 2017 | reverse complement strand
TAGTTGCCATGCGCTGGACAATCACGCCTTCAATCTTCGCGTCTGGATCATACGCACGCGCCGCAACCAGGATTTCCTGGGTGGCCTCCACTACGCTTTCGCCATCCGTCAGGCCAAGGCGAATGCCGCCAGCTTCGGTTTTGTGAAGGATATCGGGAGATTCAATTTTGACCGCGACCGGATATCCGAACCGATCCGCGATTTCACGAGCCTCGTCAGGACCCAAAGCCAATTTTGTTGAAACCAGGGTTATTCCGCTGTCTTTCAGTAACCGGGCAGCTTTTATGGAAGGAATGGCCCTTGCCTGCCCCGCTTCCAGCCGGTTTTTGTGAGTGGAAAAGTGGGGCGGGCGCCCATCATATCGAGCCTGCGCCTGACCATATCGAACCAGTCCGGCGACGGCGTCAACAGCGCGTTCCGTCGCCCCGATAACGCATATTCCCGCTTCGCGCAGTTGCCGCAAAGCGGTTTCCGGCGCTTCCAGCCAGCACACAATAAACGGTTTATCGACGCTGGCTTTGACATCCTTGAAAACATCAACAAGCAGATCGGCATAACCATGCATTAGTTGCAGCCAGACAATGCAACAATTGATGCCAGGATCATCCAGCGTGATCTTAATTGACTCGCTGAGGATTTTTGGTTCAGCCAAAAATTGCCCGGTTACATCAATCGGGTTTCCCGTTGATCCAAATGAAGGGATCACATCTTCCAGCTTGTTCCGGGTTTCCGGTGTTGGAATCGGCACCTCCAGTCCCTGTTCCTCCGCGCGATCCGCCATCAGAACTCCGGCTCCGCCTGACTGGGTAATTATGGCGATGCCGTTACCATCTGGAGCACGGCAACAGGTGAATGCAGATACCAGATCAAGCAATTGTTCTTCGTTGCGTGCGCGAATAATACCGTGTTGACGCAGAACACCGTCAAATACCCGGTCTTCACCCGCCAGCGAGCCGGTGTGCGAAGCCGCGGCACGGGCGCCGGCTGCTTTTCGGCCAACCTTGGTGATAATGAGCGGTTTTTTTGCGTCCATCGCCTTATGGGCGAGCTGGATGAGTTCGGTTCCATCCTTAAGCCCTTCGATGTAAGCACAAAGAACGGATATGCGAGGATCATCCACGATTTCGCTTAAGACATCGACCAGGGTGATATCGGCCTGGTTTCCGGTATTAATGAAATACCCAAGACCAATCCCGCGAGTGCGCGCCAGGGCAGCTATCCCTGTGCCGAAGGCGCCGGACTGACTGGCAAATGCGACCGGACCGGGGATCGGGGTTTCGTCCGCATACTGGCTGAAAGTAGCCGTGACATTCTCAAAAGCATTGATCAGGCCAAGATTGTTTGGCCCGCAAATTCGAATGCCATTTTTCCTGGCGGTTTCCAGTAGGTCCTGTTCGTGTTTTGCGCCTTCTTTACCGAGTTCCGAATAGCCGGAACTGAAAATGATGGCGACAGGCGTTCCCTTTTGTCCAAGCGCCGCTATGACTCCGGTTACAAGCCGCATTGAAACCGCAATGATTGCGAGATCCGGCGCCACCGGCAAGGATGCGATATCGGGATAACAGCGAACCCCGTCAATTTCCGTATATTTTGGATTCACGGGATATAGTTTCCCCGCATAACCGTCGCGCCGCAAAAAATGAAACGGGCGCCCATTGAGCTTGTTGGTGTCGGGTGAGGCGCCAACAATGGCGATGGACTTCGGGTGAAGCATAAATGGAAGGGCGTTTGGCAATCCAGGACCTCACTGGTGGTCAACGGTCGAAAGGATGTGAGAAGGAAAACACATCATACATATTTTTCGCATTGCAAAACAATGTTTCGCATTCTATTATTCACCATCTCCCATGTCATAATGTCGTGTCAAGAGGGAGGGGATTTCGCCATCGAAGTTGAATGAAGTTAAGGAGGAGATGTTGGGTATCCGAAAAAATACCGATCTGGCGGCTTCAGCCAGGGCATCCGAAGACAGGCAGTTTATCAAATCACTGGCTCGGGGTTTCAAAGTGCTCAACGCTTTCAGAGCCGAGGATCGCGGCGTAACCAACGCCGAACTTGCACGGCGTACAGGGCTCCCCAAACCGACTTTGTCGAGGCTGACTTTTACGCTCCTTTCACTCAATTATTTACACATCGATGAAGATACCGGCAGATATTTTTTGCATCCTCACGTCCTGACGCTGGGCTATCCGGTGCTGCACGGACTATCGATTCGGGAATTGGCCCGCCCCCTTATGCAGGAACTGGCGGATTCGGTTCGCGGCGCCGTTGTCCTTGGTATGCGCGATAGATTGAGCATGATCATTATCGAACGCGCCCGCCACCGGACCATGGCGACATGGCCATTGGATATCGGGGTTGCGCGCGACATTGCGACTACGGCGATTGGCCGCGCCTATATCGTGGCCCTCAGCGAAAAAGAACGCCAGAAACTGATGGAGGAAGTTCGCGCGGATGACGAGATGCGATGGCGGGAGATAGAACGCGGAATCGATGGTGCATTAAAATCATATTCGGACAACGGGTACACGCTGTCCGCGGGGGACTGGGTGCCTGAATATAGTGCTGTGGGTGTTCCGTTAAAACTGCGGGATGGGACAATCCTCTCATTTAATTGCGGCGGCTATTTGAACCGGATCGATCCGGACCAACTAAAACAAATGGGCGAAAAACTGGTTCTCATGACCCATCAACTCGATCAGCTTCATGGAGACAACTTTGCTTAATATTTCGCTGTGCAAAATAGTGTTTCGAATTATTGACAATTGAATTGAGTTTGTGTGATAGTCGGCAAATATAAGAAATGCAGCGGGTAAAAAACCTGCGCAAAAAAATGATCCGGGCGATGTAATTTTCCAGTCCAGAAACTTTTTTAAGGGAGACAATCCGTATGATATCTACAACAAAACCCACTCGTTCCCTGGTCACAGGCGCTGCGGTGATCACATTAATGGGCGTTGCTTCTCTGACGACGGCAACCGCAGCAGAATACCCGAGCAAGCCAATCACCCTGGTCGCACCCTACGGCGCCGGCGGGGCATCCGACATGGCGTCCCGGACCATGGCGTCCGTGTTGCCTAAATATATCGGTCAGCCCGTTATGGTGATTAACCGCACGGGTGCTGGCGGGGTGACGGGATCGGCTTACGTCAGCAAATCCAAGGCCGACGGTTACACTCTGTTGCTGGCCCGGATCGGCTCGCAGACCGTGTCGCCGGCCATGAAAGCGAACATCCCCTACAAGTACGACGATTTCACCATGCTTGCCGTCATCGAGCTGAATCCGGTGATCTGCGCGACCGCATCCTCCAAACCTTATAAATCCATGAAGGACCTGATCGCCGCTGTCAAAGCCAAGCCGGGTACGCTGAGCTTCAGCTCCGCCGGCGTCGGCTCCATGCTGCATGTGGCCGTGCCGCTGCTGTTGAAGGAAATGGGCGTCAAGGACCCCAAGAACGCCATGAACCACGTGCCGTATAAAGGCGGTGGCAACGCGGCGACGGCGGCAGTTGGCGGCCATGTCGATCTGGTCTGCACCAACTCGTCGGCTCTGTCTGGCCACATTGCCGGGGGCAAACTGCGTCCACTGATGATCACCACCAAGGAACGCCAGCCGGTGGCGCCGAATGCACCAACAGCCCGTGAACTCGGCTTCCCGAAGATGGAGGTTCTCATTGGTTGGAGTGGCATCTATGGCCCCCCGAATATGGATCCAAAGATTGCCGGCCAGCTGCGTGAGGCGTTCCAGAAAGTAAAGAAAGACAAGGCCTGGAACAAATTCACCAAGGCCCTGGGGTCGGTCCCTTACATTCTCGATGGCCCGGAGACCAAAAAATTCGTCGACGGGCAGTTCAAAGCCTTTAGCGATCTGGTTACCGAACTGGACATGAGAATCGAATAGGCGGGTTTTTCAATAGTTGGCTGAAAAGACCCATTATTTATGGCCGGGAGGGACATCTGGTTCCCTCCCGGTCATTTGCCTGAACTGAAAGGCTCAATTTGAATAAGGGGGGATTCCATGTTTTTTGCTCGATATGCCGACGCTATCCTTGGCGCCGTGCTGGTCTTCATATCCGGCCTGCTGCTGAGCGTTCTTATCCCGCTCGGCGTGCAATTGCCGAAATCCAACAAGGTCTTGGCGTTGTCCCCGGATTTCTGGATCAAGATCATCGTCTGGACCACCCTTGCCCTTGGCATCAATATTCTGATCAGGGGTATCCGCAAGTCACGCCTTGAGATGACTCCGGATGAGGTCGCCGCCGTCGAGGAAGAATTGGAACACCGGCATCCGATGAACCGCGCGATTCTCAGTGCGCTCACCGCCATTGCGGGCCTGTTCGTCTATTTCTTACTTATAAAATGGATTGGCATGGTCGCCGCATCGATTTTGGCCATGATCGGCTTCATCCTGCTCAGTGGTGAACGGCGGTTTAAAATTGCACTGCCTCTCGCGGTTCTGCTGCCGGTTGGCCTCTATTACTTTTTCCTCAAAGTGGCGAGCATTCCCATGCCGCTCGGCATCTTCGGATAGGAGAACCTGATATGATTGAGAATCTCGCCGGAGCGTTCACGCTTTTCGCCACTATCGACAATGTTATCGTGCTGTTCGTCGGTGTCGTTGTCGGCTGCATCGTCGGCGCCATCCCCGGCATGACCGCGACCATGGGCGTTGCCCTGGCCTTGCCGTTCACCTTCTACATGCCGCCGGTCACCGGCATCCTGCTCTTGCTCGGCGTTTACAAGGGTGGCATTTACGGCGGCTCCATCCCGGCCATTCTCATTAAGACACCAGGGACACCGGCCGCCGCCTGTACGGTCCTGGACGGATTTCCGCTGGCCAAGAAAGGGCAGGCCAACAAGGCGCTGCACATGGCCTTGTACGCATCGTGCACCGCCGATTTCATATCCAATATCGCGTTGATTTTCTTCGCCGGCTTCATCGCCTCCTTCGCGCTCGCGTTCGGGCCGCCGGAATTCTTCACGCTGATCCTTTTTTCGCTCACCATCATCGCCGGCGTCGCCGGAGACGATCTCTCGCGCGGCCTGGTTTCAGCCATGCTCGGCCTGTTCCTGGCGACCATCGGGCTCGACCTGATCTATGGCACCGAGCGGCTGATTTTCGGCGAGCCGGAACTTATGGGCGGGTTGAAGTTCATCCCGGTGCTCATCGGGTTGTTCGCTATCCCCGAAATCATCAACCACTACACCCAGAAACTGGATGGCCAAAAACGCGTCTCAAGCATCGGCCAGGAAGGCGTTACCATGGCCGAATGGAAGCGCTGTTTCAAATCCGTGATACGCGGCAGTTTCATTGGCGTCATTATGGGGGCCATCCCGGGTATCGGTGGCGCGCCGTCCGCTTTCCTCTCTTACTCGGAGGCCAAGCGCACCTCGAAAGTCTCCAAAAATTTCGGCAAAGGGGAACTGGAAGGCATTGCCGCCGCCGAGGCCGGCAACAACGGGGTTTGCGGCGCGACCATGATCCCGCTGCTGGCGCTTGGCGTGCCCGGCGATGTGATTACCGCCGTTATTCTGGGCGCCTTCATGATCCACGGGTTGAGGCCGGGTCCGATTCTGTTCGAGCAGAACATCACCATCGTCTACGCCATTTTCATGGGGATCATGCTGAGTTCGTTTTACCTGTTGATCGTCGGCAAGGTCGGCATCCGGCTGTTCGCCCGCATCTCCGACGTGCCGAACTCTTTCCTTTATCCGACGGTTCTGGTGCTTTGCGTGTTTGGCGGCTATGCCGTCGGCAATACCATGTTCGACATTATGGTGATGTTCATTATGGGTTTGTTTGGCTACTTCATGCTGAAGTTCCGGCTCCCGGCGGCGCCGTTTCTGCTCGCCTTTATTCTGGGGCCATTACTGGACGACAGCTTCCGTCAGGCTCTGCAGTTGAGTCGCGGTGACTTCACCATCTTTATCAGGAATCCCATCTGCCTGGTGTTCCTGGGAATGACGGCCCTGTCCCTGTTCCTGATCATTCGGCGGAATTTCAAGAACCCTAAATTAGCCAAGGCGCTGGCGGATTAGGTCTTCCTCAAAAGAGGATAGCCGGGAGCTGAGAGAAGGATTGTCTGACATCAGCGCCCATGGGACAAATTGAGGTTATTGTCTAAAGGAGTGATTTTGGCTCATCGTCACCATTGAGGAGTGAACGATGAGACAGAAATCAGAACGGCATCAGGGCGCTGCAGAGCGCACGATCAAGGACATTCGCCGGCAGACGCGAAATCGCTATTCATCTGAAGAGCACACTTCCATTCAGTGGTGATGGCACTATTGGACTGATTGCGCGTGCCTGGGCAGTGAGCGGAGCCGCACAGAATATCTCTGCCTGAGATGCGCGCGTCCAACCTCAGAATGACCGCTCATGGCACATTCCATCCGGTTACCGGCCTGTCAATATACGACCGTTGTCAGGGGAATACCTGCCATTGGATGCTGGTTAGGCTGTTATGTGCTCAGGAACAGCCGCTCCGGATGGTTAGCATTTTCGGCAGTTCGTGACTCTGAACAGACCTCAAACGCCTGCCCTAAATGAGGCTCTCCTGCCTGTACTGAGTGATGTTAATGGCGGCATGCACCATCGGCAAAGCTGACCATTTAATGAAGTGTGATCCACGCAGTGATGGCAACAAACGTTAAGAAGCACAAAGTTTTACAGCAATGTCCGATTAAGGAAGTGGGCATAGACGATTGAACATTGAGCTATGTCTTTTGTGGTTGATTGAATGCATGCCGAGATGTGGAAAAATTGGTCTTAAAAACAGTCGCGAGATTTAGCCTCAACCAGCCAACTCAAATTGCACATAACCCTCAAGCGTTGCTCGCGTATGCAGGGCTCCTGGCAGACGCCCATCGGCCAGATGAACTTGTCATCCTGCACCTGCTCCTGCAGCGGAGGCATCTCTCCATGCCAATGGAGAAATGTGCAATCCGCTACGTCCGTCACCGGTCAGAAGCAATCAGCAGTGATGGCTCTTTCACAATCTAATCGCGTCTGCTCACCGCCCCAAAGGTTCTTTTTTTGGCCGGATACTGACGGAGATTTCTTTTTGGCCGGTTGCGCCACCTTCTTCGCAGGAACCACTTTTCTTTTCTTAACTGACTTCAGTTGCACGGGCGGCGAAGAGCAGATCTTACCAGTTGCCGCCCTGAGCACAGGAAGCGCCGCCTCGTTAGGCTTGGCAGTATTCAGAGAAAGATTGGCTTGCCTATTGAACTCTATCATGGCGTTGCGAGAGCGCTGACCCCAATCCCCGTCTGCTGGACCAGGATTGCAGCCAAGCCGCTCAAGTTCCCGCTGGATGGCAATGGTCAATTCCCCTCGACTGAGCTGTTGTTTCACGTCAGCCGCGTCTGCAGGAGCCGGAGCTGGTGCCGGTGCAGTTGCGGCGGAAGAGACAGCTGCCGGTGCGTTGACGGATTGGCCAGCTGACTGTGGTGCTACGTCGGACAAACATTGCCCTTGAGAGAAAACATAACCCGCTGGGCAGGACGGTGTTACCACTTCCGGGGCGCTTCCGGTGCCCTTATTGACTACTGGATTTGAAGCCTGCGGCGAAAACACCATTCTATAGGCCTCATGGCGGCTGATCTGGCAGTTCGAGTCACGAACCGGCATATTACCCTGCAGAACTATTGCGCTTCCCTGCCTTGAGCCGGTAACCACAAAGGCCATCGCTCCGCACCGGGCATCTAAAGTGAGCGCATGGCCGCTTATCGCACCCCCTGTTTGCTCCGTGCCCGTGAACATCATTGATCCTTTACCCGCGCCGCTCTGGACAAGTTCCGGGCGCGGTTGTGTGTATGTCATTGTCAGTTTGCCCTTGCAGGACTTTGCATCCACAAGCGAGTCATTGTGCGTGTATTTTTTTACAGTGCATCCACTGGCAGCGGCCACGTGATACGGAAGAATCAGACCTAATCCGAGAGCGATGATTAAGAACTGGCGCTTCATTTTTTGATCCTCCACAAAAAACCTGATGCCATTCACTGCATGCGTACGGTAATCAAATCAGCAAAAGAGACTGATTGCGAGCTCCATGGCCGCTGACATTCAGATTTTATTGACATTGAACTCGATGCGTCGGTTTCTGCCCTTATTCTCTTCTGTATTATTCGGCATAACGGGGCGCGTGTCTCCGTACCCGGTTGATTTAATGCGAGCCGTATCGACGCCCTGTCCGGTCAGATAGTCGACCACCGACTTTGCGCGCCGTTCGGAGAGCTGTTGATTGAAACTTTTGCTGCCGACGTTGTCGGTGTGGCCGGTGACATCAATTCTGACCGACGGACAACGGTTGACGATGTCGGCGACGCTGTTGAGGAGCGGTGCGCTTTCCTGGCCGAGTTCGGTGCTTCCTGTATTGAAATAAATAGCACCTGTCTTCGAGATCACCGAAAATCGGGTCTCGCATTCCCCGGCAGTGATGTAGCTGGCCGCTTGTTCGGCTTTGCGCTTTGCCCTTATTTCCCGCGCGGCCACAAGTTCTGATGTGAGTTCGCCCGTCCCGAACACTAGATCGAAGGTTATCGAAGCGGCTGAGGCAATGGACGTTCCGCCAATCACTTCCATGAGTTTGGCGATATTTTTTGTAAACCCGAAGGTTTTCGCGGTCACGATTATTGGCTTGACCGTCGAAACCGAAAGAGTCGTGTCACTAATTTGTGTCACCCAAACCAGTGTCAGTATCTCTTTCGTAATCCCGTGCAGGCTGAGTGTGAATTTCAGCGGATAGGTCATCCGGGTCTTGGTCGCGAGAGCCTGCATTTTGGATTTATCAAGCGTCGCGCTAATCTCCGCGTAGGGGAACTTGTAGGTCTCGAACATCAGAAAGCGCATGCGCGTATTGCGCAGATCATGGTTCGTCTCCAGCAGAATTCAGTTCGATCCTGACCTTTGCCTCGCCGTCCTTGCTAACGTTGCCTTCCACGGATTCAAACTGGTGCGTTTCAAAGATCGCATTCTTTTTCACGCTCTGCATATAGACGTTCGAAAGTGCCGGATTGAGCAACCATTCCTTGTTGAGAAATTCCTGAGCATGGGCGCCGCTTGAGACCACCGCGCCAGTTATAAGCGCAAGCAAAATACAAACGCGGGCCCATGTCGCATTCATGTCGATACCTCCAATGCGCCGGATTTCATCGCCTGACACCTGAGTGCTTGGCACCCGTTTATATGCAACCTGTTTTGGCCCATCGCATCAAGGCAAGCTTATACGGCCCGCCATAAGGGTGCTGATGCCTAAACACGGCCTTGGCTGACTTGATGTACGAAGATCCCTGATCGCACAGACGCTCCCGGTTCCACTTGTGGCAGGTTGTACATTGCTTCTTCCAGAGGTTCTCATCGAGACCTTTGACGGGTGAGAAAATCGGCTGCCACTTGGCCAGCTCCTTAAGCGTCTTGCCGCGCACAGGGAACGGACCAAAGGGCAAAGGCTGATCGAATTTCAAGATATCACTCTCGGCAATCGGCGGTCTTGCAGGCTTTGGAGCAGCAGCAGCTGACTTTTTCTTCCCAGACGTCGCCGAATCTGAACCCTTCGGTTGCAGCACCATGTATCTCAGTCCAACCCAACCGCGGACCGGCTTAACCGGGCCACCATCTAACAGCCTGTGTTCCACGTAACCCCACATGCGATCGCCAATTTTTTTATCTTTTTGTGACGCAGGCTATGTTGCCGCTCTCAAGAACGTCGATGTAACTACCGGGTTTTTCAGCGTCCTTGTGCACATCCAGGACTGGCGCCGTCACCTTGTACAATTTGCAGTCAGGTTGTGCTGCTTGCCCTAGAGGTATGTGCGCACCTCCGATCAAGCCCGCCAGGCCAAACACAGTAAACCACTTCATTAACGTCTCCTAAGTTGGTTTTCTGTCAGCCTTCCCGCTATGGCCCTTCGCTCAATAGCATCTGCCTAATTCATCAACGTTTTGGCAGCCACCGCCGCCGGAGGGAGGAGGCGGTTCTTTTGGATACGATATGCATGTGCATGGGGGGTACCACTGTCCTTTACAGTTTGCTTGGGCTAACGCGCATATAAAGGTGCCTACGTCCGGGCCGCCACCGGATTTCACACATTGACTGCCGTTAAAGGTGCGGCCACCCGAACATCCGCATGTGTTTCCTCTGGTAAACGCATATTTGATTTTCGAGCACCTTGGCTTGCTAGAAAACGTCTTCGGCTTCGGCTTCGGCTTTTTCGGTTGCACAATTTCTCGTGGGCAGAAACCTTCAGGCCTTAACCGGGTAGCATCCAATGCAGGCTGTGTTGGCTCGCTGCTGAACTGCAGCCCTGCACGGCCGGCAAATTTTGCAAGTGCCCTCCGGCTTCCCTTTCCCCAGATACCGTCCACCGAACCCGTCAGGCAGCCAATGCGCTTGAGTTGGGTTTGCAGCGGACGTGCGAGATCCACAGCCGGCGGAGGCGGTATCGGGACGTTCACAACCGGTGGTATCGGGCTTGATCCATCGCTCACGCAATCCGCACCGAACCTCACCATCCCCGGATCGCATGGCGGCTGATCGCTAATCTCCGGTTTTTCGATCGTAATGGAATAGTTTCTTGAACCTTCGAATTGATTCGCGTCCACCGCTATCACCGTGAATGAAAATGCACCATCTTCCACTGGCAGGCCGCTGAGCAGGCCAGAGGGAGAAATGGTGAGGCCCGGCGGTAATTTGCCCTCAACCTTGAACGTGTAGGGGCCCGTTCCGCCATTCCCGACGAACTGGGTATCAGGATAAGTCTTGTCGAAGTTGCCGCCAGGTACTTCAGCTGGTGAAATGGCGATTTCGGGTGGCTCCAGGCATTTATTGTCGCGTTCGACCATCCCCTCAGAGCAGGAACACTGGCCGTTAATCAGGGTCGTGCCGGACTCGGTACAGAAGCACCGGCCTACTTCGTCCCGGTCTGTCCCCGCCGGACAGGGCATCATGCAGGTACCGTTGATCATGGTTGTCGGCGGCGGGCATTTAGGTGTGAAGACTATTTCTTCGCAGCGATTGCCTTTCTTTATGAGAGGCTCTGGGCAGGTGCATTGCCCGTTATAGAGATACATCTCAGATGGGCAACGCACACATTTGTCGCCAACGCGCGTGCTGCCTTCAGGGCAAACAAATTTGGTGACAATGTTCAGGCATTTTTGTTCACCTTCATTCCATTGCGTCCCACCTGGGCATTTGCATGAGCCGTCTACGCGCACCTGGTTCGAGATGCATTTCGTATCTTTATAAATGATGGTGATGCGTTTCTTGACGACCTGCGCCTTGACCTCCTGAGTTTGGGCCTGGGCCAGGCGAACCCCGGGAAGCTGAATAGTGCGTTGTTGTGCATTGCCAGGAGGGGCGGCTGCCAAGGCGATTGCCACTTGCGCCACGAGCAACAGCAGGATTGAGATAAATTTAGCTGGCACGGTGCTTGCCCTCATTTCTCCTCCCGCCGTGGCAGTGCTCCCGATACAAGCTTGATGAAGTATTTCTGGATCAGCTTGACGTTCTGCGGGTCTGTTTTCGCCGGCAACGTCCCGCGTCCGTCCTTCAAATCATCGAGCAGTTGCTCAAGCGGCAACATTTGCGCTTCAACGGTTTCAGGATCTGCTGTATCGGGAGAGGACATCAACTCGTCCCTGAGTTCCTTAATCACACCGGTCATATCCACGATCTGTTGCTCGAGCACCACCGCAGGCTCGGTAAACGCCTTGGTTTTCGGGTCGATGCCACTCATCACCACGGTAATCGTATCCGACATGCGCTTGAATTTTTCAAAATCCTCAAAGCCGTTTTTCTTGACGACTGCCCGGAACGCTGTCTGTATTTCGGGAACGGGCATGTCCCGCATCTTGGAATAGAGAGAAACCATTTCCGGCAACGCGGCGAGATAACGCGTCATCTGATCTTCGCTAAGCACAAGCGGTTTAAATGTTTCCTGCGCCGCAGCCGGTTCAGCCGGAAAAAACAGTTGCAGCGCCACGAGGATGGCGCCCAGGCATGTCCAGAATCTGGAGCCGCTTTTCCTTGATCCTCTTTTACTCATGATCATGGTCTGGCACTCCTCACCTTTTGCACACGGGATCGGCATAAGCGTCGATCAATCCTGCGATCTTGCCGATAGGTCCAGGTATAAGAGATGCTATTCCGGTAATATCGTGCACTGTGCCCCAGAATTTCTGACTGCTGTTCCCTTGCTGGCCAAATCCGGGGCCTCCGATCCGCGGGATGTTTGACCCGGTAGCCCTGTTCACGAGGCTGGATGACATGTCGATCCCACTGCCAGCTTTCCAGCCATGCCTGGCCCGTTGGGTCTTTGCCCATAGCTCCTTGGCGGATCGATAGGCTTTTCTTTTCTGCAGGTATTTTTTGATTATATTTACTTTTTGTATATGACTGACTGTTTTTGTCGCAGATTTGCCAAAGCCGAAGAGCTTCTTCAACCCACCCCAGGCTTTGCCCACGATATCACCAAATAACGGAATGGCCTTCAAGGTGTCAAAGACCTGGTTTGCAATCTTCAAGCCGCAATCGAATGAGCCGCCTTGCTGGCATCCCAGTCCGCAATTGGTATATCCGGATGGACAGCCGCCGCTCCCCCCCGGTTTCCAGCAAAATGTGGAATCCTGTGTCGGCGGCAGGAGTGGTACTGGCGCAGACGGCACGCCGGTCCAGCCTTTTGTGATTTTCCAGGGACAAACCCAAAGAATTTTTTGGTTGCTCAGCGCGCTCCCCGGAGGTGGCATTTCATCAACCACAATTGACGAAAGGCCCGGGTCTTTGGGTTTGCATTGTCTCGGCGCATGGTTTTGGGAGCAAAAAATGTCACATCCACGGTTACGGTAGGCATTCTTCAAATATTGTGGAACCGGGAGTATTCTTGTTGGTCCAGCGTAAGGAAATGTCCCTGCAAAGGCGGAATTTCCCTGGCATCCCGTGTACCAGGCCTTGTAATTCTGTTGTTGCCGATTGGTGCTGGTGGGGGCAAGTTCACCCAGATTGAATCCGCCTTGCCTCTTAGGATCCTTATATATCCATTTCGGTTCCATGGCGCCGCAATTGATTGCCGCGTTTTCGCAGTTCCTATCCCCGGGCGGACACCCCCCGGGATTGGCTTTCAGTCCTACCGTCTTGGTGACTTTGTTCAACGGAACGACGGTTTTGGGCGCCAGGAGGGCCTTCCCATTGAGCTCCACGTCCCAAACGGTCGTCCCCCTGGCGACGTCGGCCAGTGTTGTCGTGTAGGTGATCCGGCAAATGGTTTTTGCGCCAACGGCAAGCGGCCCTCCGCCGTTCGGTACCGGCGAGCAGACGGGAAAGCCACCTCTTTCAGGAGGCAGCATTAGCCTGAAGGCTCCGACCAGAACATTGCCGACATTCTGAACCGTAAATGTGAAAGGAATGATCTGGCCCACGGCAGTAAACGTCTTGGTTTGTGGAGAGATGCTGACAATGTCCAGTTTCGGTATTAGAGGCGCGACATATTTTACGAGGGCATCGTCCGAGTCATCGGGCACGGCTGCGCCTGATGCCGTCTTGCCGGACACCGTGGCAATGCTCTTGATGTCATTGCCCACATCAAAATTATTCGTGAAGTAAGAGCCGTTACATATCATTTGCGAGCCGGGATTGAGCACATTCGCGTAAGAACCGCAATTGATGTTCGGAACCCTGCCGTCCTTGATGCTGACGGCGTTTATGAGAATGGAGCCGGTGTTCGTCACGATATAGTAGTAGCCGAGTTTCTGGTTTGCTCCGGAGTAGGAGAAATTCTGGGGCCGCATGAGGAGCTCCAGTGACGGCTTAGCGACGAAGGTGACCACGCCAGTGGCTCCAGCAGGCTGCACTTTGCCTTGGGCCGTCTTGCCGTAAACGGTGGCATTATTGACGAGGTTCCGCCCGACATCGTTCTGAATTGTCTCGTAGGACCCCGTGCAAATCACGGATGCGCCCGGTGCAACCGGTCCGCCTTTCGGGTTGCATTTGATGCCGCCTGCCTTGCTGTCGATGACAGTAAAGTTCGTAACAGGCACCTTACCGTTGTTCGTTACCTTGTAGGCGTAGTTGATGGTCTGGCCGGAAGCCGAGAACGTCGAAGGCGCGGGCCCAACGGTGAGCGTCAGACCGGGCGCCGTTCCGCCTGATCCTCCACCCGATCCCCCGCCTGTTTGTTTTGGCTTGACGAATTTCACCACCGATTTGACGTTCTGCATGTTCACATCGCGGCCCGGAGCATACACACCCAAAACACTCGCATATTTGGTAATGTCCTTGCCGACGTCACTTGCGGTCGTCGTGTAATTACCAGCGCAGATCGCCGAGGCTCCGGCGGCGAGCGGCCCGCCAGTCCGGCCGGTGTTCGCCGGGGGACATTTAATGTTTTGACCTATGACATGTCCAAAAAGCTCAAACGAGGTGAACGGTACGGCGCCTGTGTTCCTGACCGTGTAAGTGAAGTCGATTTTCTGGTTCGCAGTGGAGAACGTGGAAGGCGCAGGCTTCACTGTTAGGCTTATGGTTGGTGTATTGGCCGGGCCTGGTGTCGGCGTAGTGGTTATCGGCTTGATGTACTTCACGATCGTTCTGGCGGATTGCGGCGTCGGCGCAACGCCCAACGCTGTCTTGCCTGTGATGCGTGCTGTGGCAACAATGTCATTCCCGACATCACCGCCTCTTGTCTGATAGGTGCCGATACATGACACCGATGCGCCGGGCGCCAATGGTCCGCCAAACGGGCCAGCATTTGTTGGCGGGCATTTGATTCCGGTGATCTTGGTATCGGTGAGCGCAAAGCTGGAGATCGGCACGGCCCCGGTATTGCGAACCTGGTAGGAGTACGTAATCACCTGACCTGCCTTGGTGAAGGATGACGGCCGGGCTTTGGCCATCAGCTTCAATTTTATACCCAGTGGCAATCCCGGCCCCCGGACGACCGGGACTCCCTGCTGAACGTCAAAATCGATGCAATGCTTGCCGGGTGCATATCTGTTGTTGGCCGGATTGAGCACATTGCCCCAGAAATTTGTGGTCGCTGGATTGCCAGACAGCGAATTGAGTACATTGCCCCAGAAACTGGTTGAAACCGCATTGCCGCCCGGCATCAGATTCGGATCTGATAACACAAAGCAGTTACGCCCCCGTGTTACGCCGGCGGGGACAGCTCCGGCTGGTATCGTCAGCTGAATGGTGAACAACTTGTACCCGCCGGGCGGTATGGTCGTATGGCATTGCCACTGTAATGGAAGGGTGAAGCCCGAGATCGCACAACCCTGGTTTGGCCAGACACCATCGACAATGATGCCGTTGGCCGGAGCACCGCCAATTGTCAGATTGTCGCCAAAGAACAGATCGCCATCGAAGGTTCGCTTGCCCGGATTGGTGACCGTCACCTCAAAGTCGCAAGGGCCACCGGCTATGCAGGTTTGGGGAAAGGGACCGGACTTGGCGACGATAAGGGCGTCGTGATCGCTGCGTGTGGCGCAACTTGATTGCTTCGTGCCATCAAGCGTTGCGCAGTTGCGGACGCGCCAGTCCAGCGTGCCGATCACCTGAGATACATCCACCACCACATCGACAGAACGGCTGCGTCCAGGTTTCAGCACCGCTCCGTCGATCGTGCAACCGATGGAAGTGTCAGGCAAAGAACTGCAACCCCATTCTGGACCATCCGGCAATGAACTCAGGATCAGCGGGTTTCTAGCCGCGAAGGGGGGGCCTACGAGAACGTTTGCAATATCCGTAAAGCTCACCGGACCTCTTGGCGGCTCTGATCCGGTGCTGGTCAGGGTGACGCGGCAATGCATGCCGCCGCTGAATATTGCCGCGGAGCATGACTTGGCGATCTGGAGCTTTGGTCCCGATGGCGGTTTCGGTTTTACTATCGTGGCCACTCCGCGCGGGCAGGATGACCAGATTTCGACGTCACCCATGTGACCACGGTAGGCTGGATCGGCATGATTGGAGTCGAAATCGATGAAGTAGCTCTTGAATGGTCCCTCGTTGGCCGGCCTGACAAGGCGTAGTGCGTTACCTTGTAAGCCATGCACGATCATCGGCCCGCCAGGTGTCAGCTGTTGTGCCTGCTGAGGATTTTGGCGCAGGAGCTCACCAGTCGACCAGAGCGTGTTTTGGCATGTGTCCTGGCGAATATAGCCGAACTGGTCATAGCCATAGCCAAGAGCAACACCGCCATTGGCGTTTCTGTACGCCGCCTGAAAACCGACCGCATATTCATCCGGCGCTGGCTGCCACACCACCCGGCCGCTGGACAGTTTCCGCTTTCTATAACGCAGGACAGACGCCGTTTGCGATTTAGCCAGGACGGTGTAGTCGTAACTCGAAACCCCTTGGCCCCTTTGAGAGACATACATCGTGCCGTCGCGGCCGAAAGCTATGTCGGAAATTGGGTCTCTGCTCAACGCCTGCACCTGGATTTCCACTCGCGCATCGTTGGCAAACGTGCCGTTCTTCCTGATCCCACTAACTGCAGATCGGAAGAGCGTCGT
>PVMS01086898.1_pt1 | contig 16508 bp, 15 predicted proteins | sample 1853461 | NCBI WGS metagenome assembly PVMS01 (sample SAMN08582032, study PRJNA380276) | Marine sediment metagenome, whole genome shotgun sequencing project. | isolation source: ocean sediment barecode stripped | collected 2017 | reverse complement strand
AGCCCCTCTTTTTCAGGAATCGTCTCCGGGAGTTTTTTTGCACTCAACGGGCGCAATATATATCCATCGAATCCGGATTGCTTTTCAACATATCGAAGTGACTGCTTGTTTTGAGACATGGGACGCTGACCGAGAACTTCACCACTGAACAGAAAATCAAATTCTTTTTCTTTCATGATGGTTCCGGCGAATCTAAACATTAAGGCATGACAATCCATGCAAGGATTCATGTACTTACCGTATCCACAGCGGGGATTTTTCAACATCTTAAGATAGTCTGGTGTTATATTCCTGACAATTAGCGGTGTCCCTGTAGTTTTTGATGCTTGCAGGGCTTTGACTGATGAAAAAAAGGGGGTTTCGAAAGACACCCACTCGACTTCTATTCCCTGTTTTCTTAAAACAAGCGCAGACAGTATGCTGTCGAGTCCACCGGAACAAAGACCCAAAGCTCGCGCTTTCCTTTTTAATTGTTTCATGATAAAAGAAAAAACTCTTTTTTGCTTATAAATAAAATCGTGTCACGATTTTATATAACGCCCGTCCGCCATCGGCTGCGCCTCAGGCGAATGCCGGGCGGGCCTGCCCGCAACGCTATCGCTTGCGAGGCGGGCGGGCGACGTTGTCGCTCTTGAGGCGAAAGGCTAAAATCCCTATCCCTTAGCAAATTATAAAGGCCAATTAATGCAAAACAAAACCATACTAAAAAAAAATAAAGCCCGTATATCCAACATACTAAAAATACTAAAAACAACCTACCCAGATGTCAAGACCCAGCTGTTTCACAAAAACCCTTTCGAACTGCTTGTTTCAACAATTCTTTCGGCTCAATGTACGGACAAGCAAGTTAATCAGGTAACAAAAAATCTGTTTAAAGCACTAAAAACGCCAGAAGATTTTGCTCGTGTATCCAAGGATACGCTTGAAGAACTCATACGATCCACCGGTTATTTTCGTAACAAAGCGAAGCATATAAAAAATTGTTCAATAGCTCTTATTGAAAAACATCATAGCAAGGTGCCGCAGTCATTAAACGAAATGGTTAAGCTTCCTGGGGTAGGGCGTAAAACCGCTAATGTAATATTAGGCGCAGCTTTCGGTATTCCGGGAATTGTGGTGGATACTCACGTGGCAAGAATCTCGAAAAGGCTTGAACTCTCCAACCACAAGGACCCGGTAAAAATCGAATTCGATTTAATGCAAATTATTCCCAAAAAAGAATGGAGTGATTTTAGTCTGCAACTGATTTACTTTGGAAGAGAAACCTGTAAAGCAAGAAATCCTGCTTGTGCCACATGTCCTCTTAATCGTACATGCCGCTTTCACCTAAAATAGAATCTTGGCAAATGGCTAAAACACGCCCTTATTTTGAAACATTTCAATTTGCTCGGGTGTAAACTCAAGTTCTCGGAGAATATCCATTGTGTTTTCACCAAAACCGGAAGGTGGCGTGCGAATTCTTCCAGGGGTCTCACTTAATTTAATCGGTATGCCCAAAGTGACGGTTTTTTCCCCATGATTCAGCACCATATCAACAACCATTTCCCTTTCGCGGAAAACAGGGTCTTGCAATACTTCATCGAGGTTCTGGATGCGCCCCCAACAAACATCCAATTCCGCAAATTCATTCTCCCATTCAGACAATCGTTTTTTCTTAAAAGTCATTCGCATGAACTCGAGAATTTCCTGACGACGATTTTCATCATACTGCAAGCTGGCATATTCAGGAACACCCAAATGTTCACAAAGCTGCTTCCAAAAACGGTTTTCTACAGCGCCGATAGAAATATATCGTCCATCAGATGTTTCATAGGTGTTGTAGAAGGCATAACGATGGGACAGAATCCATTCACCCCGTTTTGGGGTTTCACCAGAGCGCTGCAAAAAATAAAGCGGTAAAGACAAAAGACTTGCCACTCCATCGGTCATTGAAATATCGATGTATTGGCCCTTTCCTGTTCTTTCCCTTGCCCAAAGAGCCAGAAGCACGCCTATGGCAGCATTCATTCCGCCACCGGCAATATCGGCAATCTGAACACCCGGGATTGACGGCGGCATGTTCGATTCACCCATAAGATCCAGCACACCTGAGTATCCTATAAAGTTTACATCATGTCCGGCCCGGTTCTTATATGGTCCGGTTTGACCGTAACCCGTTATAGAACAGTAAATTATTTTAGGATTGATTTTTCGAACCGTATCATAATCGATGCCAAGTCGATGGGCCACTCCAGGCCTAAATCCTTCCAGCAATACATCTGCCATAGTCGTCATGCGATAAAAAATCTCTTTGCCTTCAGACGTTTTTAAATTTAAAGACATGTGCTCTTTGTTTCGATTGACAGAGGTAATAAAAAAATCGTCTGCAATGAAACGTTTGTCCTCCACTGAAATAACACGTGCGCCATGATCTGCCAGAATCATCGAGCAAAAAGGCCCTGGCAGTAATCTCGACAGATCGAGTACCGTGATTCCAGATAAAGCACCTCTTTTTGGCATGTTTCCTCCTTTATCTTTCTTGTACATCTTGCCTGGGCGAAAGGCCGGGGTACTCCTAGTCAACATATTAATAATTGAGGATTCGAGGATTCAAGGGGCCAAGGGGTCAAGTGTTTGTTTTCTAACGATTTTATGAGCGCTTCGAGTATTCTAAAAATATCCAAACATAGTTTGTACGATTTTGCCAAAATTGTAGACCTTATTAATTTTTTAGCATTTCACTCGAATCCTTGAACCCTCGGACCCTTGAACCCTTTGAAGATGACTCTAACTTTTTTAGAAATGATCCATAATCTCGTATATGTCACCATCTTGTTATGGTTCAGTTACGGTTCCACCTATGGCTGAGACCAGCTCTCCGACAAAAGACCCGACAACAACTTTGCTCTTTATTTTAACGGGAATGCGTCGTTTATCCGCTGTAACCCATAATTGAATTTTAGCACCTTTGCTCTTCTCAAACACACCGCCAACATGTTTAAGATCTGGTTCTATTAGATACGTATCATATGTTCCGCCGGCTACCTGTATTGTTTCTCTTCTAATAACGGTTGCTTTTCCGATAACACATTTCTTACCATCCGTTACCGGACGCTCGATAATCGAATTCTCCCTAAAATCAATAAGGCGGACATAATAGAAAGCAGATAGTGGATCGAAAGATCCGGACAATATATCAATCGGTTCCCGTTTTTTTTTAAAATTCGAATATGTAGCCTTATTTCTTTCCCAATCAAATTTTACAACCACGTCTCTGATTCTTTTCCCTTCGTGTTGGTTTTTCTTATACAGGATCGAGTGGGTCATTTCGGTGTTCACATAAGCATCTATTCTATCTCGGACTTTATAAATATGATCGACAAATGAATTGCTTTTAACTGTCAACACAAAATGATATGATTTAACATGATCTATTGTTTCAAAGGGAAGGACTTCAAGAACCGCCTCTCCGGCAGTTATAAACATCCATTTGAGTTTAAATGTTAGTTTTTCACCAGGACCAAAAGGAAGGTTTTTTTCAATCGCTGAACTGCTACTATTCAAACTGCCAATCGTTAGAACCCCAACAATAAAACATATGCCAATCCGTCTGATACGATATTTGAAAAAAGGTGTTTTCATCCGTTTCTATAGATGGCGCGATTCAAAATGCTGTCGGGACAACTCATTTTCATAGGAATGGTCTTTTAAAAGCCAAGGGGAGGAAAGCGGGAGACAATCTGACGAACTCGTTTGCGGATACAGGCATATACGCGTTCAATACGTCCAAGATTCCATCAGTCCTCGCTGATTCGAGATGAAGCTGCTATAAAATATTTCTGAACACAAAGCGTTGTAAAATTTCAAGACGTTTAATTGGCCGGCAAAGAGAAAAGGTCGCCACAAACTTTCCATTTGCCTTCTTCTTTTTTAACATCAATTGTTTCATCAACGTCATAGGTTCCACCGATATCGAACACTTTTGCAACAATGGGATACGCAGGATTGATAGCAACTCTTCTCTTGCCGGTTATCCGAATTTGGGCTTCAGTATCATTTTGAGTGATAATCTCGGTTTCTATGTGGTATAATTCGTTTTTCATAAAACTTATGTCAAAGCCTCGTTCTTTCGCCTCCTTGCCGACAAGGTATATATATTGGTCGACGACATCGATGTCTTCGGAAGCAAGGCGTTCTTTGCAAATTCTTTCCGTCATTGATTTGTCAAGTTTAAAATATGCTTTGCTAAATTCAACAACGGCTTTATTTGGTGCATCTCGTGTATCAGCAAAAACCAACAATATCTGTAAAATAAATCCACAAACCAAGACCAAAATGATTCCTGCGCTTTTGCTCAGCTGCGTCATTTATTATTCCTCCTTTTTATAAGACGTGTTCAAGCATGCTCTGATAACACGGAATACATCTTGAAACAAGAATTATTTGGATACCTATTTAAAACTTGACATGGATGTTATGCTTTTAATATCGTTACTTAACGATAAACGAATGGATGAAAAAGTCATTTCTTATAACCCAAATTTTAACACATCGTCGATGACAAACGAAAGCTCATCAAATATAGCGATTTCAAACGGCGCCGAAAAACTTGCTGATTTATCTCGTGAAACATGCACAAAGCGACTGGCAGAACTTTCCAAAGGGATTTCTCATCCGGTTCGTGTTGAAATTGTCCGCATGCTTTCCCAAAAACCAAGGGATGCAAGATTTGTTTGCGGTGACATTGTGGATTCATTTCTACTTGCTCAATCAAGCGTTTCACAGCATTTGAAAGTGTTAAAGGATACGGGATGGATCCAAGGCGAAATTGATGGGCCCTGTGTCTGTTATTGCATTGTTGAAGATATTATCAAATATTATACGGCGCTCACCGAGCAGTGTCTCAAAAAAAATAAAATCAATAAATCGACACATTCGATTTGACACACAAATAAGATTTTTCTATATTCATTTTTTACTTCATTTGAATTCATCCCGCGCTGCCCCGCTGGGCGGGATTTCCACTGCGTTATAACAAACAGCGGGAAATTCAAATTAAAAGAATCGCCCTACCTATGGAATATCAAGGCCTAGAAAGCCCATTGAAATATAAAAACAAACCGGCCAAAAAGATTAGATCATTGGGTTTGTGTCTTGGCGCTTCCACAGTTTCAATTGCACAGGTGGAACAGGAACTCGAAGCAGGTGGAAAGGGTCCTGTACAAGCGAAGAAAAAACCGATTATCGTTGACCATTCACTTCACCCTCACGAGGGAAATCCAAAACAAGCTCTGCTTTCCGTCATTGAAAGCTTGGACTTAAGCACATTTGACAGAATTGTTGCCACCGGTCGTCGATTTCGAACCTTTGTTAATCTTTCATCAATTTCAGAGCCTGAAGCCGTCGAATATGCTTATCAGTTTGTCAAACCGCCCCATGTTTCGCCTCCTGCCGTCGTTTCTGCCGGCGGTGAAACGTTTATGGTGTATGTCCTGAACCGTTTGGGGCAAATTTCCAATGTTCTTACCGGAAATAAATGTGCCTCGGGTACCGGTGAATTCTTCCTCCAGCAACTTCGCAGAATGAACGTATCTCTCGAAGAGGCCGCTCTTTGGGCAGCTGAAGTTGAGCCATATCACGTCTCTGGACGTTGCTCGGTTTTTTGTAAATCTGACTGCACCCATGCCACAAACAAAGGTATTCCAAAGTCAAGGGTAACGGCCGGACTCTGCAAGATGATGGCAAACAAAATCTTAGAGCTCTTGAAAAAGGTCGAAAGAAAAAATATCATGATCACAGGCGGTTCAGCGCACAACCGTATGATGATTGAGTATCTGAGCAAAGAAATTCCCGGCCTGATTGTTCCCGACGAAGCACCTTACTTTGAAGCACTCGGTGCTGCACTCTGGGGATTAGAGCACGAAACCACGAAAATTAATGAAACATCCGAGCTGTTTGCCACCAAAATCACATCCTTTGACACACTCCCACCCCTTCAAGATTTCGAGGATATGGTGGAATTCAAGACCATTGAAAAAGGTGATATTCGTCCGGGTGATAGATGTATCTTGGGTCTTGATGTGGGGTCAACGACAACCAAGGCAGTTCTGTTGCGCATTTTGGACAATTCAATGTTGGCATCGGTTTATCTGCTTACCAATGGAGATCCGGTTGGCGCTTCGCGGCAATGTTATCGTTCTATTTTAAATCAGATCAAAGAAAAAATTGATCCATCAACCATATCAATCGAAGGGTTGGGCGTTTGCGGTTCCGGTCGTCAGATTGCCGGCTTACATGCACTTACAGACGGCGTCATCAACGAAATTATCGCCCATGCTGCTGCTGCCGTATTTTTCGATGATCAGGTGGACACCATTTTTGAAATTGGTGGTCAGGATGCCAAATACACGCACATTACCAATTCGGTGGCTTCCGATTATGCAATGAACGAAGCGTGTTCAGCAGGCACCGGTTCATTTTTAGAAGAATCGGCATACGAAACCCTGGGCGTAAAAATGGAAGATATTGCAGATATCGCCATCAAGAGTAAGCGTCCGCCGAATTTTAACGACCAGTGTGCCGCATTTATCGCATCGGATATAAAAAACGCCATTCATGAAGGGGTGGAGCACGAGGACATCGTTGCCGGATTGGTTTATTCCATCTGCATGAACTATTCAAATCGAGTCAAAGGAAACCGACCGGTGGGAGAGAAAGTTTTTATGCAAGGCGGGGTCTGTTATAATCGAGCCGTTCCTCTTGCCATGGCATCACTCGTAGGTAAACCGATTATTGTTCCCCCAGAACCCGGTTTGATGGGTGCTTATGGTGTAGCGCTGGAAGTTAAAAAAAGAATTGAAAAGGGATTATTGAAAAAGAGGCGTTTCGACCTGGAATCTTTGGCAAATCGAGAGGTCAAATACAAAAAATCGTTCATATGCAAAGGCGGAAAAGAAAAGTGTGACAGACGTTGCGAAATCGCCGTAATTGACCTTGAAGGCCGCTCTTATCCTTTTGGCGGGGCCTGCAACAGATATTACAATTTGCGTCACAAGATAAAATTTAATGTCCAAACGTTGGATCTGGTTCGAGTGAGACAACAACTCATATTCGAAAAATACAGTGCTCACATCGATCATGATTCAGATTCGAGCGTATCTAAGAAAACCAGAAAGAAGGTTAGAAAAAAAATCGGTATCAACAGAAGCTTTCTCGTTAACACCTACTATCCTCTCTATTCAACATTTTTTGTTGCGCTTGGATTCGAACCGGTAATGCCTGATGCCTATTCTCAAGAAGGGGTTGACCAGAAAAATTCTGCTTTCTGCTATCCGGGCGAATTGGCACACGGCTTTTTTCACGCGCTTCTTGAGATGAAAAAACCGCCCGAGTTTATCTTTCTGCCTCACTTTAAAGCGGTTCCAGCTTCTGATGGAAATTCCAATTCACAGGTCTGTCCCTTTATTCAAAGTGAAACATTCTATCTTCAGGCCACTTTTCGTAACAAAATCAATAAATTAAAAAGAAAAGGGACAAAATTGCTGACGCCCCTTCTGGACCTGACAGAGGGCGTTGCAGCGACCCGGGAATCGCTGATTCAAACCGCAATTCAAATGGGAAGAAAACGCAAGGAAGCGTTATCGGCGTTTAAAAAAGCACTCATACGGCAGATGGAATGTTTGGAAGAAATGAAAACCCTTGGCAAAAAGGCTTTAGAGGCGCTGGAGGCCGACCCTGATAAAACGGCTGTGGTGCTGTTCGGACGGCCTTATAATGGGTTTGTTGAAGAAGCCCATATGGGCATTCCCCATAAGTTCGCATCCAGAGGTGTTCTGATAATTCCTTTCGATTTTCTTCCGCTTGAGAATGAGAAAACCAAGCGCTATATGTACTGGGGAATGGGGCAGCGCATCATGATGGCCAGCAGATTTGTCAAGCAACATCCCCAACTATTTGGCACATTCATAACCAATTTCTCTTGCGGTCCGGATTCCTTTATTATCGGATATTTTAGAGATATTATGGGTCGCAAACCTTCCTTAACGCTTGAACTTGACAGTCACACGGCAGATGCGGGTTTAGAGACAAGAATTGAGGCATTTTTAGATATTGTAGGGGCTTATCGTCAACTATTGGCAAATAAAAAAATCGATTATAAGGAGCGGGTTTTTGTGCCAGCCCGAGCAATTTTGCAAAACGGTACAGCCACTGTAACGACATCCTCGGGCGAGACACTGCCCATGAAAGACCCACGTGTAAAACTCCTGATTCCATCCATGGGAAAACTTGCCTCAGAAACACTGGGAGTGGTCTTTCGCGGAATAGGTTACAATGCAGTCGTCCATCCGCCGTCTGATGAGTCTATCTTGAAACTGGGAAGAGCAAATACATCCTGCAAGGAGTGTTTACCGCTTCTCCTCACTACGGGAACACTGTTAAACTATATCCGTAATGAAAAAAAAGATCACGAAATTCTGGTTTATGTTATGCCTACAAGCGCAGGTCCGTGCCGCTTTGGCCAATACCACATTTTTTTGGAAGATTTGGTGAAGAAACTTGATATCCCCAATGTGGCTATGTTTTCATTGACATCAGAAAATTCCTATGCGGGTTTGGGCGATAATTTTCAGCTAAAAGTATGGTGGGGGGTCATCATATCGGATGCTATGGAAGATATCCGATCCATGTTACTGGCCAACGCCACTGCTACTGAAGCAGCGATAAAAATATTCGATGAAGAGTGGGACGTGATACTTAAAGCATTAGAAAAAGGCCATTTCCCATCGCTTGAAACCAAAATAACTCGAACCGCTGAACGGTTGAGTCGTATTCCTATGAAACGACCCCCCCAAGAGGTGCCGACAATCTCTCTCGTCGGTGAGATATTTGTCAGACGGGATGCGCTCTCCCGTCAGTATTTGACCGAACGCCTTGCGGAAAAAGGATTCGCAACCATTTGTTCACCGATTGCCGAGTGGGTGCTCTATTCCGACTATCTGGTCGATAAGAATTTGGTCCATTATACCATGTCGAAAATGGAAAAATTGGCTTTCATGCTCAAAAAGAGACCCATGGCTCGATATAAAAAGCGCCTCAAATCTATATTTGCCCGTACAGGCCTTATTCATGCAGAACCTCTCAACATTAAATCCATCATCAACAACGCGTCTCCCTACATCTCACTCAATATGACCGGGGAAGCCATATTGACAGTAGGTAGCTCTCTAACGGAGATCGTATCCCATTCCTGTGGTGTCATTGCTATAGGACCATTTGGTTGTATGCCAAATCGCATCGCAGAAGCCATTTTAAATGAGACCATGAACAGTAAAGACAAACTTGCAACAGATCCGAAAAATGGGAAACTTCGATCCATCCTCACCGACATTGATGATCTTCCTTTTTTGGCCATTGAAAGTGATGGTTCACCTTTTCCACAACTCATCGATGCAAAAATAGAAACCTTCTGTTTACGGGCTGAGCGATTACACCACAAAATGCGCGGGATCGAGACCCATTCCAATTTTCGCAAAAATATCCCAACCATTTCATAAGGTTATCGTTTTCATGACACAATATTCAAAAAAGCACTTTATCCCTCAAAGGGGATAAAAACATCTTGACAGTAAAAACTGGAAAGTTTAAAGAAACTATTTGCTCCCGAGCTCGTTTTCGATTATCATGTTATTGTTTTTTTGAACTTCACTTCCATCTGAATTTTAATCTCGGGACCGAAGATCACTAGCCTATCAGTAAGGAGGTATCAATATAATGAACGAATTGCTCGCCCCGGGCGGCAGCCTTGCAATGGTAGAGGCTGTATTTTCCAGTGGGGCTGATGCCGTTTATGTGGGCGCAAAGGGGTTCAGTCGTAGAAAATGTGCCTGGGAACTGGAAGACAGCGACATCAAGGAAGCAGTACGTATTGCCGATGATTTTGGAGGAAAAATTCGTGTAGCCGTTAATACAGATGTTCAGGAAAAACATTTTATGCGGATACTCAACAAGGTGTCTAAATGGGCGCTTTGGGGTATAGAAGGCATTATCGCCAAGACCCCTGATCTGATGCGACTTATCCACCGCAACTACCCCGAATTGATCATTCATGCCAGTGTGGGATGTAATATCCAAACCAAGAAAGAGATGGAATTCTACCGTGATGCAGGTTCCACTCAGCTAGTAGCCAGCACCGTCATCGACAACCTCGAAAAACTACGAGAATTCAAAAAAACAGCCGATAAAGCCGGTGTTCTGACTGAAATATTAATTCACGGCAACCGCTGCATCGGAGGGGTCGGCAACTGCCTGTTTCATGAAATAACCAGCGACTCATATGTAAAAAAGGTTTATTACGATGAAGACGGTAATGAAATCGTTGAATATGAGGGGTGGCCTGATAGAAGCGGTAGCTGCTTCCGTTTTTGTCTGTTAACTGAAGCTCAACGGGAAAAATTGATGCGCCGTAAAGGAAAAAGCGCTGAAGAAATTATCCGTATCAATGACAAAATCCAACGTTATCCCAATGTGGCTTTTGCCGTAAACGGCGAAGAATTTAAAGGCTACGTGGATGTGGGCCTTCAAACGTTGAAAGTCCAGGGAAGAGAATATCCTGTGGGCTTGATCTCAAAAATGATTCAGGGTTACCGGATTCTCATCGACACCCATGCCGCAGGGAAAGATATCACTGATAAGGAAATTCTTGCCGCACAAGAAGATATCCGATGCCTGGCAAAAAATCGTGATCAGGCCCGAATGGAAAAAACCAGAGAGTTGCATCAGCAAATAAAGGGAATCTGAGAGCAGAAAGATGACCAAAGTATACGTGGTCCGCCATGGCCAAACCGCATGGAATTTGGAAGAGGTCTTTCGTGGACGAGCAGATATACCTTTAGATGACACCGGCAAAAAAGAAGTTCATTTGGCAGGCGAGGCACTAAAAGACGAAACCATCCATGCCATCTACAGCAGTCCATTGTCGCGTTCAATGGAAACAGCTGAAAATATAGCCAAATTTCAAAATGTTGACGTTACGCCTCTGGATGCAATTATTGATATCAGCTATGGAGACTGGGAAGGGAAGCCCATTGCCCAAGTCCAAGAAAATTTTCCGGACCTATATGAACTCTGGCTGAAAGAACCACATAACGTACGTTTTCCAAACGGTGAGACATTGGAAGAGGTCAGCTTCCGTGCCATGAAGGCTGTTAATCGACTTGTGGCTCAACACAAAGATGAGAATATCGCTTTGGTCGCCCATCGAGTACCCAACAAGGTCATCTGCTGTGCCCTTGTCGGCATTGACAACAGCAATTTCTGGCGCATTCAACAGGACACCGCAAGTACAAATCTTTTCGTTTACAAAGCTGGTCAATGGATCGTCTCATATCTGAATGACACATCCTACCTCAAGGTTTTAGGAAAACTATCCCTTGCCGATTTCTGATTAACCGTCATTTACCATTTCAAATTTCATGGAGGAAAATCTTATGAAAAAAACCGGCGTTTTTTATCATCCAAGCTTTAGCCGTAGAAGTTATCTCACCAGAGGCGCCCGGCTAGAAGATTTTCCCGGAGCAATAGACCACTTGGTTGCCCGCGACAACATTATCCTCTACGAATCTCCGCCCATAGACGAGGAGTGGATCCTGAAAGTACACACCCCGGAATTAATACGAGGTGTCGAATCGGATCATCTCTGTTCTACGGCATGGCATTCTGTTGGCGGGGTCGTCTTAGCGGGTGAAGAGATCTGTACCGAAAAAATTGGCAATGCGTTCGCCCTCATCGGTGCTGGTGGGCATCATTCAGGTAAGGATTATTTTGGCGGTTATTGCTGCTTTAACGATGTGGTCATCACCATCGTCTACCTTCGGGAGATCCACAACATCCGGCGTTTTGCCATCATGGATACGGACGCCCATCATGGGGATGGCACTCGGGATTTGCTCAAAAATGACCCTGACGTGCTCCACGTCTGTTGCTGTGGTATGGAGTATGAATCAGAAGATGGCACCAAGGTTGATATTCGGGCCCCTGGAAGTTTCTGGGGGTTTCGAGATATAGGCGAGAAAGCAACAAACATTGATCAACAATATGCAGCGAAAATAAAAGATGAATTCTACAACCGGGTGATGGACTTCAAACCTGATTTGATTTTTTGGTATTTCGGTTTTGACACCCACATGGGTGATTACGGGAGCATTGGATTGAGCGGCCGATGTTTTCAAGAGATTGCCCGTTTTATGAAACAGACCGCAGAAGAAGCGTCTGGCGGTCGTCTGGAAGTGGTTCTGGGCGGCGGCTCCCAAACGGACATCGCTACCAATGTTATACCGCCCATCATCGAAATTCTGGCAGAGTAAAGAATCCACGCCCATAGGACGTGATTTTCTAAGCCGAAAAAAAATAGCTAATCAAGTTAAGCCTGGAGCTTGCCACAGCAACTGCCGGAACCTTCGCAAACGGCATCTGTGGGAGACGATCCGCAGCAAGCGGTATCACCGAGGCCAGGAAATTTCGCCGTTGACCTCCCCGACAGGGATGAATGGCCGGAAATCAATTTCTTGAGATTATCGCTACCACAGTTTTGACACTGTTGATTGTCGTCAGAAGCTGTAACTAGGATTTCACTTGGTTTTCCACAATCTAAACATAAATAATCAAATAGGGGCATGGTTATGCTCCTCGCGAATTTCTTTTATTAATCTTTGTTGCCGGACATGAGATTTATAATATCTCTCAAACGCTGCAATAGCTTTTCAACGTGCTCTTTACCGGGCTCCATGGGCAATTGCGCCATCAAACCCAACCCCTCACTAACTTCGTGGAACTCCTCTGGCGATAGGTGGCTTATGGACGCACAATTAATCATTGGGCTCACTGAAAGTAGTTTGGTCGAAACCCACAATCGCAATTTTTTCCATGATAGCCCCTTTTAATCTACTTTAATCGTATCCCCTCAACCATATTCTTTAAATATGTTTAGCCATATTATCAGCAATATCCGTAAAAGCCGCGGTAACCGGTGAATCTTTGTATTGGGCCTGGAAAGAGGTGCCTGAATCACCACATGCAACCATTTTGGGGTCGAAAGGGATCCTCCCAAGAAATTTTATGTCGGTTGCGTGGGCGGTTTTTTCCCCGCCGCCTGAACCGAACAGATCGATTGTTTGGCTACAGTGGGGACAGGCAAAACCGCTCATGTTTTCAATGAGTCCAAAAATTTCCATTTTAACGGTTTTACAGAAATTAATAGATTTCCTGACATCTGCAAGCGAAACTTCCTGGGGGGTGGTAACTATAATTGTCTTAGCATCAGAAATTGTCTGGGCAATAGTTAAGGGTTCGTCACCGGTTCCTGGCGGGGAATCGATAATCAAATAATCGAGTCGGCCCCATTCCACATCGCCAATAAACTGCTTTATTGCCGAATACTTCATCGGTCCCCGCCATATAATAGCATCATCCTTGCTCTGCAAAAGGGATTCTATTGAAACAGCGCTTAAATTTTCCGAAAAGCGCTTGGGGTTTAGTTTTTGATTTGTATTTAGGGAAAGCATCCCCTCAAGACCCAGCATTCTCGGAACGTCAGGGCCATGGATATCTACATCCATAAGACCGACTTTAAATCCTTTGTTAGCAAGGGCTATGGCAAGGTTTACAGATATGCTGGTTTTCCCGACACCTCCCTTACCACTCATTACAAGAAATTTGTATTTAATTTTTTCCAAAGATGCATTAATGGATGCATCTTGATCCGATTGCGCCTTTGTTTGTTGCTGTGCATCTCCCACACTATCATGAATTTGTACCATTATATCTTTCTCCCATGATGAAATAAAACGACTTAGTTGATCTGATATTCATTTTCTGCTGTGCGGTGAATATCATTGTGATTACATTTTGGACAGCTTTTTGGCCTGCCTGTACTTTGGGGTTCCTTCCACTTTTTATCGCATTTGCGACACGCAAAGATACGTGCTTCCATAATTATTTTGTAATTACCGCCTTCAATATTGATGGCCTTTCCGTTAATCAGGGCATCGGCAACCGTTTTGCGTGCTTTCTGGACAATCCGTCCGAAGGTGGCCCGGGAAACCCCCATGCGGCGACCTGCTTCTTCGTGAGACAGGCCAAGAAGATCAGCAAGCCTTATGGCTTCTCCTTCATCAACCGCAAGACGAACCTCCTCCAGATTTTGCATGGGGATCCCTCTTGGTTTGAAGTAGCTTATATTAGGGTCAAACTTTACAAAACGATCTTTTTGTGGACGTACCATAAATCACCCTATACGAGTAAATTCTCCTGAAACAACGAATACGTATTCAACCTGTGTTGGCAATTATGTTTAATGTGTTTTTGGCACACTTAACATTATGAGCATATGCTCAAAACTTAATTTAGGATCTGTCCCTCAGTTTGTCAAGCCGTTTTCAAATTTTTTTGAATACGACCTAAATTGTGCGATTGTCGAGTTTGCCGACGGTAATGAGATAAATCACCGTCTCTTCCTCGCCATCGACGCCTAACAATTCATTAAAATCATCATCATAAAAAGCCGCTATAGGGCAAGAACCCAATCCCATTCCAACTGCAGCAAGCTGTACATTCTGGCAGACATGACCCAAGTCCATTGGAATATAGCGCATGGCACGGTCGCGATATTTTGCCATGCAGCGGAGCATCATGGCCGTCCAGATAATCACCACTGCTGCCCGGCTCAACATTGGCTGGCCCATTGCGGCAGCCGTGAATGCTTTATTAAAATTACCATCCTTAACACACTCCAAAACAAAATCTTGTACATTAAAATGATAAATTCCCTTTGGCACATCCTCTACCTTGTCAATATAAAGATAGGTTTCAAAAGGATAGAGTGCCCCGGCAGAAGGAGCCGTACGGAGAAGAAAAGAACCTCCAGCCTCAGCGGTTACGCCCTGAGCAGCCCACATCAACTGCGCCAATTCATCAAGATGTAATGGGTCAGGTATGGTATTACGTTCAGATCGTCTCTTTGCCAAGCATTCCCAAAGATTTACGGGGCGGCTCAAATCCGGTTGCGGCAGCAGGATTCGTTCACTGTCAGGGTAATTTTTAAAGGGCTCGGGCGATGGTATGGCGCCTAAATTGTCACTCATGGGTCGATCGCGATGATACTTGGTTCCTTGCATATAGCGAAAAGCGAGGCCTTGTTGATATGATGACATGATCTGCTCCTTTCAAAAGAGATAAGTTTCGGTGTAAGCAGTTTATTAAATATGCCCATACTGCTGATATTATGTTTCAGGGTAACAAAAAGTTGTCATGGTGTCAAAACTCGAACAGTCCAGAAATCACAAGGCAAGGCTTCGTTGCTATCAACACATACGAGATATTTTTCAGAATGCTCAGAAAATCTAGTAAATAATTGCCAAAAAATGGGGTGTCAATCTGATCTTTTGTATGTTGCAGGAGCCATTAAAGACTATCTAATGACCCCAGGCCCGTAGAAGCGTGGTTAAACAGCGACATGGTTTTTCGCGTTCCTATTTTGCAAAAGTCTCTTGACAAATCTCCTCCGAAAAGTCATGGTGCGATGTTTTTAATAAATGTAATCGAATGAGGGAAACATGGATCAGGCTAAAACGGGCGATAAGGTAAAAGTTTATTTTACCGGCTATTTGGAAGACAGTACGATTTTCGGATCTACGATGGATGAGGAGCCGTTTGAGTTTACAATCGGAGAGAAAAACATGCTTCCGAGCTTTGAAAATGCGGTCATTGGGATGCAGAAAGGTGACATAAAGACCATCACCCTTTCCCCGGAGGAGGCTTATGGTCCCCATAAGAAAGAACTCGTACATGTTATGGATCGATCAAGCTTTCCCCAGGAAATAAACTTAGAAATCGGCAAAAGGTTGAGAATTCGAAAACAAGATGGAAAATATGCCATAGTTACTATTAAAGACTTCAAAGAAGATAAAATCGTCATAGATGAAAATGATCCACTTGCAGGCAAAACCCTCACGTTTAAAATAGAACTTGTTGATATTTTATAAGGGAAATTTTGGCAAAGGTTTCAAGTTAGAGGTACCCATATGATGCCGCACGAAGAAGCTGTGGAAAAATTCCAGGAGGTTTTAAAGATAGACCCTGATAACGTCCAGATATGGGCCAGTTGGGGAGTGGCACTGGTAGAGCTAAAGCAGTTCGAAAAAGCCGCCGAAAAGTTTAAAAAAGCAGTGGAACTCCAACCGAATTTTGTCCCGGCCTTGTACGGCTGGGGCCTAGCTTTGAAAGCCCAGGGAAAAGAGGAAGAAGCGGCCGAGAAATTTCAAAAGGCTGCAGAAATTGACCCTGCAACGCAGGATTTACCAAACTCTTAGCACACGTAGAGACCTGTGTAAAGAATCCTGGCCCAAAGGACCAGGCTTTGGGTTCACCCCATAGGAGTGCAGTCTGTCTCAAATGGAGCAAGTAAAATTCCAAATAACAAGTATCAAATATCAAACAAATCACAATGACCGAAATTCAAAATTCCAAACGCTTCT
>PVMS01063428.1_pt1 | contig 16508 bp, 13 predicted proteins | sample 1853461 | NCBI WGS metagenome assembly PVMS01 (sample SAMN08582032, study PRJNA380276) | Marine sediment metagenome, whole genome shotgun sequencing project. | isolation source: ocean sediment barecode stripped | collected 2017 | reverse complement strand
CCGGCTGGAGTTCCAGCGCACGATCGACCTGTGCCTGTGCATTGGCAAGATTTTCTGGCACCGACGAATAGCGCTGGCCAATACTTGTCGCGACGGCAAGGCCAGCGTACGGGAGCGCAAACTCCGGATCGAGTTCAATCGATTTCTCGAACGCCGCCGTCGCGTTCACTTTCCAATCCACACCACGGTGATTCAGGTAATCGCGCCCCAGCAGATATTCCTGATACGCATCCAGATTCTCCGTCACTCGGCTTGCGGTATCTGATGACCGACCAATTTGTCTTACCAACTGCCCGGCGACCATGTCTGCAATTTCTGTCTGAATCGCGAATATGCCCTCAAGCTTGCGATCAAAGGTCTGGCTCCATACTTGATAGCCCGAGTCATCGACAAGGCTGGCGGTAACGCGGATCTGGTCCCTGTCCCTTCGCACACTGCCTTGCAGCAGATATTTGACCTGAAGAATGTCGGACAATCGCGGCAATCCGATATCGCTGTTCTTGAACGCAAACGACGACGTTCTGCCCATCACCCGAAGAGTTTTCAATGAGGACAGATGGTGCAAAATTTCTTCGGTGATGCCGTCGGAGAAATATTCGGTATCGACATCCTTGTTCATATTGACGAAGGGCAGGATGGCGATCGAATTGGCCGGCTTTTCAATGGATTCCGTAGTGGTTACGGTACCGTCGGTGGCTTGGCGAACCTTATCGAAACTGCCGACAAGAATCGCAACGGCAGTCAGGGCGAGTGCCGAGAGGATCAGATAATCGGGGCGTCGGAGCGCAAGGTCGGCAGTATCAGACTCCGTCGCGCTGGCAGTTCGGACGATGCCGTCCGCCGTGATGTCGAAAAACCAGCCGAATACAAGCGCAACCGGAAAGCCCATTGCAGCAGCAATTATCAGAAAGCGAAGTGCAGTGTCGGGGATAGCCCAGGCGGGAAAGAAAGTGGAAGCGACCTGAATGGCCAGCCAGGCACTGACGACATAGATGCCGATCAGGCGGTAGATTTTACGGCGTCTCAGGTCCTGCCAGAATTTCAATTGAGGCTGACTCCGCTTGCACGAACACAGTAGATAAGCCTAGCATACGGCGTGAGCGACGAATCACCCCAGGTACTGATCAGCGAAGCCGATATTTCGCAACGTGTTGATGAGCTGGCCGAACAGATATCGGCTGACTACAAAGACAAGGGCGAGATCGTCCTTCTCGGTGTATTAAAGGGCGCATTTATTCTCCTGGCCGATCTCTCTCGTCGCTTGACGATTCCCAGATCCGTTGAGTTCATCGCGGTTTCCAGCTACGAGGATGGAGACGTGCCCAGCGGTGCGGTGCGACTGGTCATGGACGTGCGCAGTAGCATTGAAGGCAAGCATGTACTCGTGGTCGAAGACATTGTTGATACCGGACAAACCTTGCATTACCTGATCGAGATGCTGAAATCGAGAGAACCGGCTTCGATCAAGGCCTGCGTAATGCTTCACAAGGAACACAGCACGGAAGTCGACGTGGAGATCGATTATCTGGGATTCACGATCGGTGATGAGTGGGTCGTCGGCTACGGCCTCGATTACGCCGAACAAGGTCGTACGCTTCCCTATATCGGCGTAATCAATCCTTAGCTCTACTCATCGGCACAGTCGTCGGTCTCGATCTCTATGGTCGAGTGGCTGATACCGAAATCCTCGCGCAGGACATTCTTTACCCTGCGTACGACGTCCGTCGGATGCGGCGGATTGTCTTTCAATGCGACATGCATGGTCAGCATCAGATGCTGTGGCGTCAGCCCCCAGACATGCACGTGATGAATACTGTTTACGGCAGGAATACGCTCGATCAGGCGCTTCTGCATACGGTCCTGATCCAGCCATTCGGGTGCGCCTTCGAGCAGGATGTGGGCGATTCGTTTTAGCAGATACCATGCACTACGCAGGATAAGCAAAGCGACCAGAATGGACAGGATCGGGTCGATGGGCATCCACGCCGTGTAAATAATCACGATAGCCGCGACGATAGCCGCAACGGATCCCAGTAGGTCACCTGCAACATGCAGGGTTGCCCCCTGGATGTTCATATTTTCCTTATCGCCACCGTGCAGGACGATAAACGCAAAAATGTTTACCAGCAGCCCGGCGCTGGCTACGGCCAGCATCATCGGACCCATGACCTCCGGCGGAGACATGAGGCGTCGCACTGCCTCGAACAAAATCCAGCCAACGACGACCAGAAGCGTGAGCCCGTTAATGAATGCGGCCAATATTTGAAATCGTTGATAGCCGTAACTGCGTTTGGAATCGGCCGGCCGCGAACTGACGCGAAATGCGAGCGCAGCCAGTGCCAATGCCATGGTGTCGGTCAGCATGTGGCCGGCGTCTGCCAACAGGGCGAGCGAGCCGGACAAGATGCCGCCGATAACCTCGACGATCATGAATGTGCCGGTCAGCAGCAACGCTATCTGAAGGCGTTTTACGTTGCCTTCCGTATGTGCGTGGTCTGCGCTCATAGCGTCTGGAGAGTCCTGCCGCAATCTTCAGGCTGCGACGAAATCACGAAAGTGTCGCTTGCCGGCCAGGGCTTTCTCGTACTCATCCTTGCTGAGTATATTCTCATCAAGAACCATATCCGTCTTACACAGGGCGTCGATGAATGCGTCCAATTTCGCCTTATCGTTGCGAACTTCGCCATTCAGGTAGTTGGCGTCGACGTTGATACACACTGCGCCAACAAGTCCATGGTTCTCCCGATAAATCGGAATCGTCGTGCATTTGAATTTGCGCGAACCAATATTCAGCTCGTAATTCAGTTTGTCCTGATTTTGCATTCGGCGCAATTTAAGATCGAGCACCAGATTTGTGGCGGGCGACTCGATGTCACGGCCAGTGACGTTGTTCTTGATATGGTAAAGCGCCTTGGCGGGATTCGTCAGGTTGTGCAGAAGAATTTCTATTCCCGTGTCCGGAAAACTGTCGCCGATGAGTCGCACGATGCGCTTGTAATTCTCGAGATACTGGACACTGTCATCAAGAATCCGAGCACCGTCATATTTGCGAAATAGCTTCCGATAGTTTTCCTTGTCGTCAGCTTCCAGCCGGTTTTCAATATCATTCTGCTGCCCGACCAAAATCAGCTGACGTGCCCCCAGGTTGTCGCGACGTTTTAGGAAGTAGCGAACGCCGGCAATGAATTTCTCTATGTCAAAGAACAGAACTTTGTTTTCATCGAGGGCGAATGGATAAAAATCATAATCGTCCAGATTTTTTCCTCGTTGCAATCGGCGCTCGCGATATTGACCAGCGAAGTAGCCGAATATCAGCAAGACTGCCGATGCGAAAACATTGATCAGGAGTTCGGAAAACATGGTAATTCACTCCCCCAGTCAGTCATTCCTGACTCAAACGATAAATCATGATGGCCGCACGCTTGATCGCCAGCGGCATCGAGTCGAGTTCCAGGCTTTCGTTTGGCGTATGACCGCCCTCACCCAACGCGCCTAGCCCCGCCAGTGCATCGGTATAGGGCGCCACGAACGACACATCAGCGGCACCGCGCCTTGACGGGTCGAGCGTTGGCATCGCGCCGCGGCCCAGTTCTTCATTGATCTGCGAAAGCTGTTCCTGCAGGCGCTTGTTGCCATCGGTCGGTGACATTGGCGGATAACCCTCGTCGAAGGTGATCGTTGCGTCGGTATGCGGAAGGTGTCGCTCGACGATGGCACGCATTGCCGCTTGAGCTCGCTTCTGCTGCTCGACAGAGATTGTACGCAAGCCACCCTGAACGATGGTCTTACGCGGTACCACGTTTGTCTTACCGAAAGTCATTCCTCTGTTTTGTTCGAAATCGAAATCGACGTCTGTGCCACCCTGAATCGTGCCTGCGTTGAACGTAAGGTGTTCTTCGCCCCGTACCTCTTCATAGAATGCCGCGACTATTCTGGCGGCCTCGTTGATCGCTCCGGCGCCAACATCTTCGCTAAATATCCTCGAGGAGTGGGCTTGCCGGCCTGTTACTTTGAGCTCCCAACCGCTGGAGCTGCGTCTCGCGATCGTTGCCCAGTCCTTGCCGTCGTAATTCACGGCCGCCTCGAAGCCGAGCGCAACATCGGCCCACCGACCGGCGTCGATCAGATCCCTGCGAGAGATTGACAGGGGCTCGCCGGGATTTTCCTCGTCACCGGTATAGAAAACGACGATTTGCGCTCCGTCGAGTGCGCCGATTTCCCTGAGCGCTTTGAGCGCATAGATTATGATGACGTCGCCCGACTTCATGTCATCGATGCCAGGCCCCTTGCCGATGTTTCCGTCGCGCGAGAAAGTCTGAAACTCGTCGGTCGATTCGAACACGGTGTCCAGGTGACCGATGAGCAGCATTTTTTTGCCACGGTTGCCATCGAGCCGGCCGACAAGATGATCACCGCGTTGAAGTTCTGCGGGTTGCTCGATCCATTCGGCAACCAGGCCGAGACCATCCAGCTCTGCGCGCAGTACCTCGCCAACTGCGTGTATTCCCTCAGGATTCATCGTGCCGCTGCCGATATTCACGAGCTCTTCGAGAAGGTCGATAGAATCCTCGGCGTGCTCGTCGATCCAGTCGACCATCGCCTGTTCTTCGACGCTTGACTCTGCGCAGGCGGCGCCTGAAATCAGTAATGTCAAGACGATCGGCAGTCTATTGAATAGTGAATGCATGTATCGGTCCTTCAGAGTGTTCTTGGCACGCGGATATTTTCCACCAGGTGCTGAACGTGTTCGGGCGGTGGCGAGGTCATGTGACTGACGGTAACTACCACGATAAAGTTTAGCGCCATGCCGACGACGCCGATTCCCTCCGGCGAGATGCCGAAGAGCCACTGGTCCGCCACATTTTCGCCCCAAGGCGCACCGGCCCACTTGAGGAACAGGCCTTTGAAATATTCGATATAGCCGTAGGTAAAGAACAGCCCGGTCAGCATCCCTGCGATCGCGCCTTGTTTGTTCGCCCGCTTGTAGAAGATGCCGAGCAGGATGACCGGAAACAGCGACGCTGCAGCAAGGCCGAAGGCGAATGCTACGACCTGGGCAACCCAGCCTGGTGGATCGAAGCCCAGGTAGCCTGCAATCATGATCGCGAACGCCGCAGCGATTCGGCCCGCCATCAATTCCTTTTTCTCCGAGATATCAGGCAGGAAGATGCCTTTGATCAGGTCGTGCGACACCGCAGCGGAGATCACCAGCAACAGTCCGGCGGCCGTCGATAGTGCTGCAGCGATGCCGCCTGCTGCGACGAGCGCAATGACCCACGACGGCAGGCCGGCGATCTCGGGGTTAGCGAGCACCATGATGTCGCGATCGACGACAAGTTCGTTTCCTTGCCAACCATAGGATTCTGCGGTGTCCGCGAAGTCGGCGTTCGCGTCGTTGTAATACTGGATACGCCCGTCACCATTCTTGTCTTCAAACTGCACCAGCCCGGTTTGCTGCCAGGTGTGAAACCACTCGGGCCTGTCTTCATACGCGAGGTTGCCGTCGGCCGCGCCGACCTCGCCGGGCTGCATCGTGTTGATGAGGTTGTACCTGGCCATCGCGCCAACGGCAGGCGCGGTTGTATAGAGAATCGCGATAAACAGCAATGCATAACCAGCGGAAATACGCGCATCGCGCACCTTGGGCACGGTGAAAAACCTGACGATAACGTGCGGCAGGCCGGCAGTACCGACCATCAGCGCCAGCGTAATGCAGAAGACATCGATCCTGCTCTTCGTGCCGTTCGTGTATTGATTAAAACCCAGCGACGTCACGATGTCGTCCAGCTTGTCGAGAAGCCCGACCCCCGCGCCCGTGATTTCGCTGCCGAAAGCGAACTGTGGAATTGCGTTGCCGGTAATCTGTATCGCAATGAATACTGCCGGCACCGTGTAGGCGAAAATCAACACGCAATACTGTGCGACTTGGGTATATGTAATCCCTTTCATGCCACCCAGAACGGCATAGGTGAAGACAACCCCCATTCCGATGATGAGCCCGAGGGTTACCTCGACCTCGAGGAAACGCGAAAAAACGATTCCGACTCCGCGCATTTGCCCGGCGACATAGGTGAAGGAAATAAAGATCAGGCAGATCACGGCCACAATGCGCGCCGTCTTCGAATAGTAGCGCTCGGCAATGAACTCGGGCACGGTGAACTTGCCGAACTTTCGAAGATAGGGCGCGAGAAACAGGGCCAGCAGGACATAGCCACCGGTCCAGCCCATTAAATAAACGGAGCCGTCGTAGCCGAGAAACGCGATGAGCCCGGCCATCGAGATGAACGACGCTGCACTCATCCAGTCGGCTGCCGTTGCCATGCCATTCGCGATCGGCGAGACGCCCCTCCCTGCGATATAAAAGTCACCCGTGTTGTGCGCCCGGGACCAGATCGCAATGCCGATATACAATGCGAAGCTTGCGCCAACAACCAGGTAAGTCAGGGTCTTAAGTTCCATGCGGCCGGCCTAGTCTTCGTGCACGTCGTACTTCTGGTCGAGCTTGTTCATGCGCCAGGCATAGAAAAAGATCAACAGCACGAAGATATATATGGAGCCTTGCTGCGCGAACCAGAATCCCAACTTAAAGCCGCCAATACGAATGGCGTTGAGTTGATCGACAAGCAGGATGCCGAATCCATAAGAGCACACGAACCAGACAACGAGGCAGGCGGCGACAAGCCTCAGGTTGGCACGCCAGTAGGCCGAACGGTTTTCGGGTGTCATCGGGGGCCCCCACGCCTCTTATTTGTTACAGGACAATCTAACAGAGCATAATCCAATATTCACGAATCAACGCCGTGGGGTCTGTTTCATGCTAAGCGCCGAAGAACCAAATAAGAAAACTGTCGAAGTACATGGGAAGAACATGACTTATGTCGAAATGGGCGAAGGCGACCCGATCGTCTTTCAACACGGCAATCCGACGTCTTCCTATCTCTGGCGCAATGTCATGCCGCACCTCGCCGACCAGGGCCGATGCGTCGCCGTCGATCTCATCGGCATGGGCGATTCGGACAAGCTGGACGACCCGGGCCCGGAAAGTTACCGCTATGTCGAACATCGCAATTATCTGTTCGCGGCCTGGGAGGCACTCGGCGTCAATGACAGGGTCACTCTGGTCATTCACGACTGGGGTTCGGCTTTGGGTTTCGACTGGGCGCAGCAACATGAGGATGCGGTAACGGGTATCGCGTACATGGAAGCAATTACCAGGCCGGTGACCTGGGACGAGTGGCCGGAGGCGGCGCGGCAGGTGTTCCAGGGTTTTCGATCCGAGGCCGGCGAAACGATGGTTCTGGACAAGAACATTTTCGTCGAAAGAGTCTTGCCGGGTTCCGTCATTCGTGATCTGTCTGACGAGGAAATGAACGTCTACCGGCGGCCGTACCTGGAGCCGGGCGAGGATCGCCGGCCGACGCTGACCTGGCCAAGACAAATTCCGATCGAAGGCGATCCCGCAGATGTGCACGATATCGTTGCAGGTTATTCGGACTGGATAGCGAACTCGGATATCCCGAAACTCTTTATTAATGCAGAGCCCGGTGCGATTCTGGTCGGACCACAGCGCGACTTCTGCAGAACCTGGAAGAACCAGCAGGAAGTCACGGTGGCGGGCAACCACTTTCTGCAGGAAGACTCCCCGCATGAAATCGGTAAGGCGATTGCCGATTGGCGACAACAAATCATCTAAGCCGCAATAGAGAATCACAAGATGGGCATATTCGGAACCGGACAGGCGATCAGGCGCGTTGAAGACCAGCGATTCCTGACGGGTACCGGACAATACACCGGGGACATTTCGCTCAAAGATCAGACGTATCTGTGTGTCTTCAGATCTCCGTTTCCTCACGGCACGATCACGCGGCTCGACGTCAGTGGCGCCCGAGGATCCGAGGGTGTCGTCGCGGTCTTCACGCATCAGGACCTGGCGGACAAGGGCGTGAGAAACATCACGGGCTATGACCTTCCAGAGGACTTATTGGGCCAGGCCAGGCCCTCACCCCAACAATCGGCGCTGGCATATGAACGCGTGCGTTATGTTGGTGAGCCCGTCGCCGCCGTCGTTGCCGAGTCGCTAGCCGCGGCCCGAGATGCCGCGGACCTCATCGATTTCGATGTCGATGAACTCGATGCCGTCGTTACGATCGCAGACGCATGCGCCAATGGCGCCACAACAGTTCACTCCGACGTGCCGGGCAATCTGTTGGGCGTCCTCGAACACGGCGACAAAAAGGCAACCGACGCCGTATTCGATAAGGCCGACCATGTCGTGTCGATCGATGTTGTAAACAATCGCATCGCGCCCACCGCGATGGAAGGCCGGGGCTGTGTCGTTGACATCGACACCTCAAGCGGAAAAGTAACCCTCTATCAGGGCTGCCAGGGCGTGCACATACTTAAGCGCTACATTCTCCGCTCTATGGATATCGCACCCGAGATGCTGCACGTCATTTGTCCCGATGTCGGCGGCGGCTTCGGGCTCAAGGCTTATTTACAATGCGAGACCGTCGTCGCGCTGCACGCGGCGATGACGCTCGGGCGGCCGGTCAAATGGATCGCTGACCGAACCGAGAGCTTTCTGAGCGACCTGCACGGTCGCGACCATATCAGTCATGCGGAAATGGCCCTCGATAGTGGCGGACGATTCCTCGCAGTCAGAGCATCTATTGTCGGCAATATCGGCGCGTACTCCTCGCAGTCGGGAGCGATCATCGCCTGGTTCGGCGCCAGCATGACACCTGGCTGCTACGACATCCCGACTGGCTACGCCGACGTGAAAAACGTTTTGACTAACACCGTACCGGTAGACGCCTACCGGGGCGCCGGCAGGCCAGAGGCGACCTATCTGATCGAGAGACTGGTCGACAAAGCAGCGAAAGAGCTTGGTATCGGCAGAGACGACATTCGGCGCAGGAACTTCATTGCGCCGGAGAAATTTCCATACCAGACGTTTACCGGTCGAGTCTATGACTCCGGAGAGTACGAGCAACTTCTCGACGCGGCGTTGACGCGAGCGGACTGGGCGACATTCGAAGATCGGCGCGCCCAGAGCAAGGACAGCTTACGTGGTATCGGACTGAGCTATTACGCCGAAATCTGCTCCGCGGGTGGCGCCGAAGACACGCACATTAGTTTCGAGAAGAACGGGCGCATTACCGTTCTGGTTGGCACGCAGGCGACGGGCCAGGGCCACGAAACCAGTTTTGGCCAGATGGTTGCCGCCGGCCTTGGCGTCGATCTCGCGAAGATTGATGTCGTGCAAGGAGATAGCCAGCGGATACCGACCGGCCAGGGCACCGGTGGCTCGCGTTCCATGGTCATTGGCGGTTCCTCGCTCTACCGGACTGTGGACACACTCATTGAGTCCGGCCGAACGATGGCCGCAGAAATCCTTGAGGCCGCAGATACCGACATCGAATTCGATGAAGGTCTCTATCGTATTGCGGGAACGGACAGGACGGCGTCGCTTGAGCAAGTCGCCGCCGCATCTTTCGATGATACGCGGCGACCCGACAGTATCGAGCCCGGCCTTTCAAGTACCAATCGTTTCTCGATAAACGGCGGAACATTTCCCAACGGTTGTCATATTTGTGAAGTCGAGATAGATCCCGATACCGGCGAGGTAGACATTCTTCGTTACACGATCGAAGACGATGTCGGCACCGTGGTGAATCCGCTCATTCTCGAAGGCCAGATTGTGGGCGGTGTCGCTCAGGGACTCGGCCAGGCCCTATGCGAGGAAGCGATCTACGACCCCGATAGCGGCCAGTTGCTGACGGCGACGTTCATGGACTACACCATGCCACGTGCCGAATGGCTTCCGGATGCAGAATTTCGATACCAGGAAATCCCGTCTCCGAATAACCCGCTCGGCATAAAAGGTGCCGGCGAAGCTGGCACGGTCGGCGCAGCACCCGCGCTCGTCAGTGCAGTACTGGATGCGCTTTCACCGCGTCACATCGACCACATCGATATGCCGATGACGCCGCACAAAATCTGGAGGCTACTCCAATAAAAAAGCGGCTCCCGTTAGGAGCCGCTTTACCATCGTAAGTACTTTGACCTTGGCCTCGAATTCCCCCGCCAAGTCGTACCTGAAGGTGTCGTCGAAATCTGTCAGTTGTCTTTCTGTTGCTGAAAGGCTACTGATTTCAGGGTCAGAACTTCGCAGAATTGCCAGCCGATGTCAATTTAATTGGACGCTTGCAACAAACGCGCTTATATCGATCAGTTATTGTGGCAAATTAACGACAGAACATGCGGGTCGCCCGGTCACCATTACAGAGGAATCAACGACTTGGGCGAAAATCCTCCAATCAAGGTTTATACCGATTCCAAAAGTTGCGCCCTACAGGCGCGGTGATATTCAGTTTCAGGGCGATTATGCGCGGCAAATGTTCGCTATTGAGGTTCATCACTGCATACAATATCGGAGATAAGAACGATAACGGTGGCCCCCTCGTGCGATCAATCAGAAGAACGCTTGTTTTCATATCTATCGGTATTTGTGCATCGGCCAGTGCCGACACCGTATTACATTCAATAAATGCTTATACCTCCACCGCAAGTGGCAACATCGAACAGTTCAGCGTGTTGGTCTTCGATGACGACGGGCGAATCGTCGCCACGGGCGATGACGATCTGGTCGGCCAACATGCGGATGCCAGGCAAATCGACGGCCACGGCAAGTTCGTGCTGCCAGGACTCATTGATTCACATGCGCATGTCGGCAAGCAGGGCTTTATGGCCGTGCAACTCAATTTAACGGCAACGCCGAGCGTCGAAGATGCAGTCAAAAGCATTGCCGAGTATGCGGAAGAAAATCCAGGCTCCGGTTGGATCGACGGCCGCGGCTGGAACCAGGTGATATGGCCGGTAAAGGAATTTCCGACAGCAGCCCACATTGATGCCGTAGTCGCGGATCGGCCGGTCTGGCTCGAGCGTATCGATGGTCACGCCGGTTGGGCGAACACCAAGGCCTTGGAGATCACCGGAATCGACGACGACACGCCCGATCCAATCGGCGGCAAAATTCTTCGCGACTCCAACGGACATGCGACAGGTGTACTGATCGACAACGCGAGGGCCCTCATCAACAGCAAGGTGCCACCGTTTACGAAAGACGACTACCGGCAGGCTTTTCTCGCAGCATTCAAACATCTGACGGCACTCGGCCTGACGAGTGTGCACGATGCCGGCATCGATATTACGGAGGCAGAAGCCTACATGTCGATGGCGGACGATAACGAAATGACGATGCGCATTTACGCAATGATAAAAAACGCGGGGGCCAACCTCGATGCGATCGGCACGCCGATTCCTTCCTATGGCAATGACCGCCTGGCACTTGCGTCGGTAAAACTCATGGTCGACGGCGCGCTCGGCAGTCGCGGCGCCGCCATGGTCGACCCGTATGACGACGACGTCGAGAACCGGGGATTGCCGTTCTGGACCCAGGATGAGTTGGACGGATTCGTCAAGAAAGCCAATGACATGGGATTTCCTGTCGGTATTCATGCAATCGGTGACCTGGGCAACAAACAGGCATTCGATGCCATCGAGAAGGCTCAGGGCGGCAAGCCGTCAAGGATGCGTAATCGCATCGAGCACGCGCAGGTCATCCGTCTCGAGGATATTCCCCGTTTCGCAGAGCTCGGTGTCATCGCCTCGATGCAGGCGACGCACGCGACCAGTGATATGAATATGGCGGAAGATCGCATTGGCACGGAGAGAATCAAGGGTGCCTATGCCTGGCGCAAGATCCTCGACACTGGTGCAATTATCGCCAATGGTTCGGATTTTCCAGTCGAGCTCGCGAACCCGATGCATGGGCTTTATGCCTCGGTGACGCGCAGGAGCAGAGCCGGCCTTCCGGAGCAAGGCTGGCATGCGGAAGAAGCCCTGACCCGCGAAGAAGCCTTGCACTCGTTCACCTGGGCAGCCGCCTATGCCGCACACCAGGAAGATCGCCTGGGCAGCCTCGAGCCCGGCAAATGGGCAGACTTCATCGTTGTCGACCGCGATTACTTTGAGATCCCGGAGAGCGAGATCGATGACATAGAGGTATTGCAGACCTGGGTTGGCGGCGATCTCGTTTATGAGAAATGCGCGGATCAGGCGCTGCAGGATTGTGAGCCGTGATCGTTGAACAAGTCTGGACCGCTAATTCCTACAGGAATTTTAATTACCTGATCGCCTGTCCCGAGACGGGCGACGCGCTCGCGATCGATCCGCTGGATTATAAAAAGTGCCTGGCTGCGGCCAGTGAAAACGGCTGGAATATTACGCAGATTCTCAATACCCACGAGCACGGCGATCACACCGGCGGCAACAAGGCGATGGTCAAGGCAACAGGAGCCAAGGTGATTGCTCATGAGAACGCCGGCGGCCGTATCCCGAACATGGATCGTGGTGTCGGCGCCGGCGACATCATCAAGGTGGGCAGATCCGTCGAGCTCGAATGCCTGGATACGCCGGGACACACGATGAGTCACATCTGCCTCTTGTCACATACCGATCAGCCGGCGCTCTTCAGCGGTGACACACTTTTTAATGCCGGCGCTGGCAATTGCCATCACGGCGGCCACCCGAATGAGCTTTACGAGACCTTTTCGAAACAGTTAGAAGGGCTAGCAGACGACACACTCTTGTATCCTGGACACGATTATCTGATCAACAACCTCAAATTCACGCTCGACCGGGAACCCGACAACACCGTTGCCGGAGACATGATTACAAAATACAAGGATCAAGACCCGCGCGATGCACTCGTCACAACACTTGCTCAGGAAAGGGAGTTCAACACCTTTTTTCGCCTGAACAGTGCGTCAGTTATTGCTCGACTCAAAGAAACGTCTCCGGATATCGGCGATGATCCCGATGAACGTACGGTATTCCTGAAACTGCGCGAACTGCGCAACAAATGGTAGTCAGCGTATTCGCTGCTGCAGTTCTTCGAGCCGTGCAGCCTGTGCAGGAGTCGCTGTAATCATTTGTCGATTGGCAAGCCAGAGCCATTGAATGGCATCGTAAAGACGAATCTGAATTCCGAGTCTTTCTTCCAGTTCGGAATCCTTGCCGCCTGCATATGCGTTGAGCAACACCGATTGCCTGTCAGACTGAAGATTATGAAATCCAATCAATGACGCCAGATCGAACATCGGGTCGTTGTCACAGGCGTACTCCCAGTCCAGCAACTTGAGGTCGGGATCGGCAATGACATTGGCAGCCACGACATCATTGTGGCAACAACGAAATTCGGCACAAACTGGCATGGCTGCAATGCTCTCTTCGCAACGGCAAGCGAAATCGTGCAAGCCAGGGCGCGACTCGAGATTTCGCGTATAACGATCGGCAACGGCGATCGGATCGAACTTGATGCCCGATAAAGGCAGGTCGTGCACCCGGTGCAGCAAATCAGCCAATGCCTCCAGATTGTGGTCGTCGTCGAGTTCGGCGACCTCCCAGACCTGGCCGGGTATGTAGCGGTAAAGCAATATGCCGGAATCCACATCTGCGAAGACCAGCTCTGGCGCCAGTCCCGCGGCCGCTGCCTGTGCCACGATGTCCATCTCGGAGATGCGGTCCAGATTAAAGACATTCGTATGTGCCGCGTCCAGCCGCAGCACAAAGGAGTCGGATCCCTTCTCAACGAGATAGCTTCGGTTGGTCAGTCCACCCTTCAGTTCACGCCAGCTGGCTAAATTGCCGTCCCAGTCGGGAACTCTTGTTAAAGCGTCTGCGGGTGAAATGGTATTGCTCATGGCATAGCCTGTCGCCGATAGGATCGTGTCCAGCTTAACAAACCGATCGGCACGAGGATTACATAAATGAGGAACAACAATGAAGTCAGCTCGAGATCGCGCGCCCAGTAGATGAAAATCGATACGGTATCGATGACCAGCCAGTACCACCAGTTCTCCAGCACTTTTCGTGCAACCAGGAATGTTGCCCAGATTGCACTCCAGGTTGTCATCGAATCGATATAAGGGAACGACGCGTCGGTGAATCGCTCGAGCAGATATCCCGACGTAAGGCTCATCACGACAATGATGGCAATTGCGACAATGTGAACTGATCGTGGCCAGACTGACACGGGAAGCTCGATGTCCGCCGACTTGCCGAAGTGCCAGACATACCAGCCATAAATCGCCATGACGAAATAGAAAACATTGAGGAACGACTCCATGTACAGTTTCGCATCGGCAAATAGATAGATATAAATTGCCGTGCTTATGCCGGCACACAACCAGCACCAGATGTTTTGCCGAATCGCCAGTATCAGGTAAGCGATCGCGAGCATGACCGCAGAAAGCTCCAGCGGCGATAAGGCCTGCAACTGCTCGGAGAAGGAGCTCATTGTCGTCGGCTAGAGATCGATCGGGTTATTCAGAATCTTGATCGCAAATACAGCCCTCGGCGATGACTCGAAGGTTGTTTTGATTTCCCGATTCAGTGCCGCCATGACGATATCGTATTCGCCGAAAACCTGGGTGCTCATCCGATTCGTAGTCACCTCGAGAGATTCATGAGAATTCAAACGTGCAATCACATCGTCAATTGGCGGAATGAATTCGTCGGCTATCGGATAAAGGCTGATATCTACGGCGACTCGCATGTCAAAACCTCATGTCGAAAGTAATGCCGATTTGACGGGGATCGCCAAAGCGCAAATAGAGTTCGTTCGGGAAATTCGGCGGCTCGTTACCGAAGTAAAAGCCGCGCACGGCGTAACGCTCGTCGAAGAGGTTCCGTGCCCAGAGCTGCGCCGACCAACGCCCGGCATCGAAGCCGATGCGTGCATTGGCGATCTCGCTGGTAGTGGATTTCCGGTCATGGCTTACGTCGAAATAGAATTCGTCACGAGCAGTGAAGTCCAGCCGTGCAAAATAGCCACTCGGATGCCGATAGAGCCCACCCAGCGCAAAGGTGTAATCCGGCGCATGCGCCTGTCTGCGACCATTCAGCGAGACTTGCGGCGTTGAGAAGTCCTCGAACTCTGCTTTCAAAAGCCCGAGATTCACATAAAACTTCCAGGCATCAACAGGCTGCCAGACCAGATCCGTCTCCAGCCCAATTGTTCGACCCTTGGCCGCGTTGTCGGTGAAGAAAACGAACGACAGGGGATCGTTCGGATCCAGTTGAAACGAGGTCCTGACCTGTTGGTCATTCCGCTCGCTATAGAAAACGGATGCATTCAGCGTCAAAGTGTGGCGCAGCAAGGAGGACTTGATGCCGGCTTCGAGATTCCACAGAGATTCCTGCCCGAATTCGCGCCGGCCAGGCGGTACCAATCCCAAATTAAATCCGCCGGCTTTGTAACCCTTGGCCAGACTGACGAATCCGGTCACGGCATCCGAGATGTCATGGCTGAGCGTCAACTCGCCGCCGACCATGGTTTCTCCCGGCCCCAGTTCCATGCCGGATGAATCCGAATAGTCCGTCGAGCGATCTTCGACGCGGAGCCCGACGCTGATCCGGCTGGACTCGCCAATATCAAAGTCGAGCTGTCCAAACAGCGCAGCATTGACCGCCTCATAGGAGCTTGCGAATGTATCATCGAGACTGAACGCAAAGTTAAAAACCGGATCGACATAGTCGCCCTGATTGAGCGTTACCAGGTCATCGCTCAGTTTGCTGAGGTAAACGCCAATCAGCCAATCCGTCGTCGTCAGGCGAAACTCCTGACTCAATGTGCTGCGTTGCCGGTCGTTGAGTGAAATGAAGTCGTAGGTGAACGGTGCCCAGGCGTCAGGGTTGCCCCAATCGCCGTCGAAGCTGAAATCGATGTCGGAATCGGCGAATGAAGTGATCGATGTCAGGGTGAATGTATCCGATCCGATCCAGACCGCTTTGAGAGAAGCACCGATACTCTGCTGCGCATCCTTGCCCGGCCGGTCGGAGAGCACCGTCAAACTATTGTCAATGGCGAAGGCGTCGTAACCGTCGTCGATATCGGTGACCATAGCCGCCAGCTTGATGGTCCAGGCCGAATCGGGGCGTATCAGCAGCTTGCCGCGTACAGTCGTCTCGCGCCGGCCATTCGTATCGTCACGTCCAAGGTATGAATTGTGACGAAAGCCGTTGCTCTGGTAATGATGTGCGCTGATTCGAAAACTCGTGTTTCCGCTGCTGGATAGCGGACCGCCAACTGCGACGCCAGCCGAATACCCATTGTCGTCGGCAACACCGAATCGAATATCGCCGGACCACTCGTCGCCTGGCTCCGCACTTTGTACATACACGAGACCTGCCAATGCGTTTGCGCCGTAGCGCGTGCCCTGAGGGCCCCGTAGTACCTCAACACGCTGCACGTCGAACAGCGTCGCGATCGTACCGATCCCGCTGAAGTCGATATCGTCGATCAGAAATCCGACCGACGGATTCGGTGCGCCCTCGTATTGTTCCAGCTCGCCGACGCCGCGAATCTGAAAATATCGTGCGCGATTGCCGTCTCCCGACCAGTTGAAATTGGGTATGACGAAAACCAGCTCTTCGAAGTGCTG
>PVMS01127885.1_pt1 | contig 16511 bp, 17 predicted proteins | sample 1853461 | NCBI WGS metagenome assembly PVMS01 (sample SAMN08582032, study PRJNA380276) | Marine sediment metagenome, whole genome shotgun sequencing project. | isolation source: ocean sediment barecode stripped | collected 2017 | reverse complement strand
CAGCTTTTTTCGGTGAGCCTTCGACCTCGTCGTTGATGCGGTCATTGAGCCAGTCCGGCAGCCATTTGAAATTTACCGGGTTGGTTTCACGGTCCCAGGGCTCGTCGTTAAAAGAAATATCCTTGGTGGTGAACATTTCCTTTTTTTTATCTTCGTCATTGACGCTGGCTATGATCTCATCAACTTCACCCTGATCAAGCACGCCTGGCGGGATATTTTTCAGTGCTTCCTCAACCTTTTGTTTCTCTTCCCCGACCCCTGTCGAGAGGGTGACAATGCCTTCGTTATTTTCTACGCCAGTAACTGTAATCGCATCACTGGACAGAAATGCAGCCAGCAGGAAAAACAAGATGCTGGAGAAAATATACAGGCGCATGGGTGGCGCATAACGAAATCGGCGACCGTTCATGTAGTCGCGGGTCAATTTTCCCGGTTTGAACAGCAATGGTTTGATGGTGCGCATGAAGCGCGAATCGAGATCCAGTAAATCTTCCATCAAATCCCGTAACAGGGCCGGGAAAAAGCGCATGAAATTCCGGTCGGGTTGGCCGCAGTAATAACAAAATGGACCTTTCAGTTCGGTTGAGCAATTCAGGCAGTTGGATGAGCCAGCCAGTTTCTTCGCCGCCAGTGTGAGAGACGGGTCGCCGGCGAAAACCAGTGATTGATTTTCCGGGTTGGAATCTGCTGCAGCCTGCTGTTCAGAATTCATAGTATCACCCTGCTGAATCATTCATGTTGTACGCACATACCTGTACTACAATGCGTGCTTGCAGCAGATTGTAGCTAATGAGCAGTATAAGCATACATAAAAAAAATCATCGCGCCGAAATTCTCCGTACCATGCAATTAGCCACCCCGGTCATGATCGGGATGGTTGCGAGTTTCAGCATGAATTTTGTCGATACACTGATGGCGGGTCGTCTGGCGGATAAGGAAATCGCGCTGGCAGCGATCGCCACGGGCGGTGCTATCTGGTCGGCTGCCCTGATGTTTGTGATTGGCTTGTTGATGGCATTGCAACCGGTTGTTGCGCAGTTGGACGGTGCCGGTAACCGGTCTGAGGGCGGAGTGGCAGCGCGTCAGGGAATGTGGATTGCGCTTGCGGCGGCGGTACCATTCATTTTTATTCTGCTATCTGGTGGCATGACCTTGCAATGGATGGCGGTTGCCCCGGAACTGATACCGACCGCGATCAAGTATATGAGTGCACTCACTTGGGGTGTGCCGGCGATATGCCTGTTATTGATGTTACGGTTTTTCTCTGAGGGTGGCGGCTATACCCGGCCGACGATGTATATCGGTTTGTTGGGTGTGATGATGAACGTGCCACTCAACTACATCCTGATGTTTGGCAAGCTGGGAATGCCGGAGTTAGGCGCACAGGGTTGTGGCTACTCCACATCAATTGTGATCTGGGTACAGCTTCTGGTGATGTTCTTTTATGTCCGGCGGCATAAGCATTTCAAGGATTTTGAATTATTTGCCCGTTGGGACTGGCCGCAATGGCAGCCCATATCGAAATTGCTGGTTATTGGATTGCCGATTGCCACCGGTATTTTTGTTGAGGGCAGTCTGTTTGTCGGTGCTGCGCTGTTGATTGCGCGTCTTGGTGCGTTGCCTGCATCTGCCCACCTGATTGCGATTAACTATTCCGCCCTGTTATTCATGATACCGTTGGGTCTTGCCAGCGCGGTAACGACACGGGTGGGCAATGCGCTTGGAAGAGGGGAGCCGGAGGCCGCCCGTTACGCTGGTCTGATCGGTTTCGCCATAGTGCTTTTTACCCAGACCGTGAGCGCCTCTACGATGTTGTTCATTCCAGGCTTGATTGTGCGAATTTACACGGATGATGCGGCCATCGCTTCCATCGCCATTGGATTGTTGTTTTATTCAGCCATTTTTCAATACGCAGATGGCATTCAAATCTGTTCCGCAGGTGCTTTGCGAGGTTTGAAAGACACGCTGGTGCCGATGTTTATCAATATTCTGTCTTATATGGTGATCGGCTTGAGCGTTGGCTATTACCTGACCTTTAATAAAGAGATGGGTCCTGCCGGTATGTGGATCGGCATGATTGTGGGTTTATCATTTGGCGCCGTTTTGCTGGGTGGGCGGTTTTTGTATAAGAGTGGCAAGTTGATTCGATTGACCAAAACAGAATAAGAGTCATTCCGGACCTGGTCTTTACGCGCATCCCTGCGCTCTCACGACATAAGGTGCATCCATGCATCGAATCCGGAATCCATTCTGGTTTTTCTGATCAGGGAACAAAATGGACCCCGGGTCAAGCCCGGGGCGACACCGTATTAGTCATTCCGGACCCGATCCGGAATCCACCTTTCTAAGCTTCGGTATCTGCCTGCTCTGGTTTCGCCGGCGCAATTCGGGCCTTCAATTTCTGCAGTTCGTCTTCAATCACCGGGTCAGCTGGCATTTCGTCCGGAGCCCAGGCATTGATGGATTCGCCGCCGACTTCGTAGGACCGTACCCGTGCTTCCAGTCTTTCTACCTGTGACTGCAAACGGTCAAAGCGACCCATGGCACGACGGATTTTGCGTTCAGCCGGGGAGATGGAGTGCTCCGCGGTGGGTCCGGATTTCTTCGAAGACAGATTGTTGCGTGTCTTGATCTCTTTTAACCTGGTCTTGGCTTCAGCCAACTTGTTTTTAAGTGTTGCCATGTCAAATTCAAGTTGCGTAATCCGTGCATCGAGACTTTCGGATTCCGAGTTGGCGGAGTTCATGGCAAGCTCCAGTTCCGCCTTGGCCTTTAACGCAGTACGTGCCAGGTCATCGCGACCGGTGGTCACGGATTTCTCAGCACGTGCTTCCCATTCCTTGATTTCGCGTCCAAAACGCTCGGTCATGCGTTGTAAATGGGCCTGTTCTGCAAGCAGATCTGCACTGGCGAGACGTGCGTCTTCGGCGGCATCTTCCATATCGCGGATCAATGCACGTAGCAGTTTTTCCGGATCTTCCGCTTTTTCAAGCAATGAATTGACGTTGGCAGCGATAACGTAACGTAGGCGAGAAAATGATCCCATGGTTCGAACTCCTGTTGTTTGATTTACCTGACTACGTTAATGCAGAATTCATGCCATTAAAGCAAAAGTATACAAAACAATGACATATGGAGAAATACGTTCTCACGACAATGCGAGAAGTGGTGTTTTTGGCAAACTGTTAGCATTTTCACCAGCACTTTTCATACCTGACGCTGCCAACCATATACTGCGTATTACCTTCGGCGGATTGTGCTAAGTGCCGAGGGTTCATACAATAGCCCGCAGATATTCACACAGGCGAAATCATGGCTAACGAGCGTTCTTTCCTGGTCAAATTGTTATACGGAACCTGGCATTTTATTAATGGCAGCAGAAAAGTCTTTCTGAACCTGCTTTTTCTGTTGTTTTTGTACATGGTTTACATATCCATACAGCCACCGGAGACCTTTCGGCTGAAATCTGACTCCACCTTGGTTATCCGCCCCTATGGCAACGTTGTGGAGCAATTTACCACCACGCCATTAGACCGGGCGCTACAGGAAGCCACGGGTGCGGATCAGGCCGAAACCCGTTTGCGCGACATATTGGAAGCCATTCACCGGGCCGCTGGTGATAGTGATGTCAGCCAGTTGGTTATTGATCCGAACTATATGTGGGGCATTGGCCTGGCATCGCTGAAAGATATCGGTCATGCGCTGGATGCTTTCAGATCAACCGGCAAATCGGTGATTGCGGTGGTGCAGAACATTGGCCAGCAACAATATTACCTGGCCTCGCTGGCGGATGAGGTCTGGCTCGACCCGAATGGAACCATCTGGATCGACGGTTATTCAAGCTACCGTCATTTCTACCGCGAAGGTCTGGAGAAACTGGAGGTGGAGATCAACCTGTTCCGGGTCGGTAAGTACAAATCTGCGATGGAACCCTATATCCGTGATGACATGTCCGACGAGGCCAGGGAAGCGGGTAAGTTCTGGCTGGGCAATCTGTGGCAACAATACCTCGAAGGTGTTGCTGAGCATCGTGGGTTGATCCTGGGCAAGTTGCAGGAGTCGATTGATGACCTGCCCAATCAGCTTGAGAACGTGGACGGGAGTTTTGCGCAATATTCCCTGGATCTTGGTCTCGTAGATCGCCTGATGACAGCACCGGAAGCACGCCAGGAACTAGCCAGACGCGGTACGCCTGATCGGGCCGGCGACAGTTATCGTGCTGTCAGCATGGAAGACTATCTGGACATCACGAAATCACGGCAAGCCAAAAGCGGCGCCAAAAAGATTGCCATCGTGGTGGCAGAAGGAGAAATTGTCAGGGGCAATCACCCTGCTGGTCGAATCGGTTCCATCTCCACGGCAGATCAATTCCGACGTGCTGCCCGTGATGACGATGTGGCAGCCGTGGTTTTGAGAATCAACAGCCGTGGCGGGGAAGTGTTCGCTACTGAGGCATTGCGCCTGGAGTTGCAGCAGGTACGTGACGCCGGCAAGACGGTCGTTGTTTCAATGGGTAATGTCGCCGCCTCGGGTGGCTACTGGCTTGCCATGGCCGCTGATGAGGTGTGGGCAAGTCCGGCAACCATTACCGGCTCAATCGGCGTATATGGGATGTTACCAACCTTTGGCGCAACCCTGGATAAAATTGGCGTACATGCCGATGGTTTTGGTACCACCGCCATCGCCGGCAAGCTGAGAATCGACATGCCCCTGGATCCGGGTATCGCCCGTATATTCCAGTCCAACACGGAAAAGACTTATCGGCAGTTTCTCAAGTTGGTGAGTGTGGCGCGAGGAATTGATGATCTTGATGAGGTCAACGAGTTGGCACAGGGCAGGGTATGGACCGGCGAACAGGCCCGGGAGTTCGGTCTGGTGGATAAAACCGGAACATTTCAGGACGCCATTGAAGCCAGCGCGCGCATCGCCGGTCTGGGTGACGACTACCAGATTGAATGGATAGAGCCAAAACAATCAGCGTTTGATGAGTTTTTCAATGATTTTATTGCCAGTGCAGTGGCCAGACTGGATATATCTATCAGTACGCCAAACAGCCTTTCGGTGTCCTGGCTGCAAAGCATGTTTGATGATTTGCAATTTATCCTGTCCCAGGAAGGAAAATTCACAATTGCAGCCTATTGCCTGTGCGGTCTATAGAGCCGCACAGGAGAGGATCAATAGATACAGCTCAGTAATTTTTCTGGGTCGGATCCGGTAAACCGGTGTGCAATTTCCAGCGTTCGGTTTCCTCATTATATTTCCACATCTGTTCATCGATGATGGTTCGTTCGCGGGCCTGATTTTTGTTGAACATACGTATTTCTACAACCTGGATCAAGCCGTTGCCTTCATCGAATGGTGCTGCTGAGCGAACTACATACTGGGTAACGCGGAATAACCTCAGCCGGTCCATCTCCAGGCGGGTGATAGGGTGCTCTTCCTGGAACTCCTTGGAGACGAAATCAACCGCCGCATCCCACTGAGCCCAGCGTACGATGATTTCATACTGTTCCAGTGTTTCAGTCAGCCCCTTCTCTTCCTTGGTTTTGGGACAGGCTACCAACAGGGTCGCAATACCAAGCATTAGCATACTGCGCCCAATCATTTTTATTACGGGTGTGTTCATCACAGGCATTTCCTCATTCTTCCTTGGGTTCATCTTCACAGGCACCTGGTGTGCTACGGGGTACACCCGCACCGCGCGCCATACACGCGTTGCCATAGGTTTTGCCGTCACAACCACAGACCGGGTCATATTGCATGGTGCAGGCCATCGGCTGTTTGGGTGGTACGACCTTACAAGTTTCGGTTTCAACCGTCTCGTCGGAATTAACCGTGCAGCCACTCAACAGGATGGTAGCTACAACCGGCACGACAGCACTTTTGAATAAATATTTAAACATAAAATCTGCTCCAGGCCATGCTCAGCCAGACAACTGCGATCAGGATCAGGCAGAAAAAGACAGCGGCGGAACCCATGTCCTTGGCCCTGCCGGATAGTATATGACGTTCGTCACCAATGCGGTCAACAATGTTCTCCATTGCAGTGTTGAGGATCTCAACGATGAGCAACAGGAACAGCGGCAGAATCAGTAACAACCACTCAACCAGGGTTTGTGCCAGCCAGAAAGACAGCAACAATAATAGTGCAGACAGGGTTGCATCCTGTCTGAAGGCGGCTTCGTGCCGCCAGGCATCACGAATTCCATGTAGCGAATTGGTGCCGGCTGCAATAATTCTCGCAATTCCGCTGAGTCCGGGTTTCAAGATGGAGTGCCTCGCAAAGACTGGTATTATGCGTAAGCTGGCGGCTAACAACAATCCGCTTAATGAATTAACTGGAAAAATCATGCTCAAAATTGCCTCATGGAACGTCAACTCACTGAATGTTCGCCTGCCGCATGTGCTGGCCTGGTGTGATGTGGCCTCTCCGGACATCCTGGCACTGCAGGAAACCAAGCTGACCGATGACCGTTTCCCGGTTGATGAACTGCTTGAGGCAGGTTATCAAAGCGTATTTTCAGGGCAAAAAACCTACAACGGTGTCGCCATACTCAGCCGCGAGCCGGCCTCGGACATCGTCACGGATATCGATGGGCTGGATGATCCACAGCGGCGGATATTGGGCGCCACCATTGGCGATGTGCGGATTATCAATTTGTATGTGGTCAATGGCTCTGAGGTGGGTTCAGAAAAGTATGCCTATAAATTGCACTGGCTGGAACAGGTCATTCGCTGGATCACAACCGAGATGCAAAAACATGGAAAAGTGATTGTGCTGGGTGACTTCAATATTGCGCCTGAAGATCGCGATGTGCATGACCCGGAATCATGGGCCGGGAAAATTTTGTGCAGCGAGCCGGAACGTGAAGCTTTGCAAAGCATCATGGATCTCGGCCTGTCGGATACATTCAGGCAGTTTGAGCAGGAAGACAAGACCTGGAGCTGGTGGGATTATCGCCAGGCTGCATTCAGACGCAATATGGGTTTGCGGATTGACCTGGTGCTGGCATCACAAGCGCTGGCAGAAGTCTGCAGCGCCGCCTATGTCGATAAGGAACCGCGCCGCCAGGATCGGCCATCCGACCATGCCCCGGCGGTTGCCGAGTTCAATTAGCAGGGGTCATTCCGGATAGCAGGGGTCATTCCGGACTTGATCCGGAATCCATTTTGAGCGAGGTAAAACTGGACCCCGGATCAAGTCCGGGGTGACGATGACTGGAGTCCGGGGTGACGATGACGTGATTTGGAGCTGGTTATTTATAACCGCCGTATTCGGGCACTGACGAGTCAATCTCTTTTGACCAGGCGTCAATACCGCCAACCACATTGCTGACATTGCTGAAGCCCTGCTTGCGAAAATGCTCGGCTGCGACCTGGCTGCGATTGCCGATATGGCAGATGAAGGCCAGCGCCGTATCCTTTGGCATGGTTTCAATCTCCTGCATGGTGCCACCATCCATCGCCCTGGCAGTATCCAGTGAAGCAAGTGCACGCTCATCGCTGCCGCGTACATCGATCAAAATCACACTGTCGTTATCCAGTTGCTGTTTCAGATCAGTAACACTCATCTGGTTCACCGGCTTCGGTGCCTGCGGCAGATTGATGGTGATGCCTTCACCCTGCATGGATTCCACCCAGTCAATCACCGCGCCGCGTGCACGTTGCGCAGAGGCCAGGTCGAATAACAGGGTAATACCATTGGTCTCGACCTTGATTTCATGGCCCTCGGCCGGTGCCACGTTGAATTGTGTCTGCCAACCGGCATCGATGGCGAAATGCAGTCCGACACCTTCATGACCAGCCATCGCTTCACCTATTTTTTCGGCAGCGGCATCGGTCATGGTTACTTCCGGTGGTGTGCGGTCCGGTGCTTCCACGCCCAGCATATCGTGCAGTTCATTGCTGTTGAACATGGCCGTGACGATATCGCAGCCGCCGACCAGGTCGCCATCGATGTACAGTTGTGGAATGGTGGGCCAGTTGCCAAAGACCTTGATACCTTCACGGATATCCTGATCCTGCAGTACATCGACGCTGGCGTAATCACCGAGGATTGAATCCAGCAGACCGACGGTTTTTGATGAAAAACCACACATCGGTGCCTGTGGTGTGCCTTTCATGAAAAGGACGACACGGTTTTGCTGTATCAGACCTTCAATTTTTTCACGGGTGTTGTCGCTGAGTGTCATGTTCTAGGATTCCAGGTTTGTTCAAATGATAAATCTTCAGATGACGGATAACATGGGGTGTTGAGCCTATAGTATCAAGCTGTTTCAAACATCTGCTGCAAATTCTTCGCCATAGTCAATGGTGATTTCCTCGCCTGCGTGGATGTCGCGATTGGCGTATAAATCCAGTTCATCCATTTCGCCATTGGGCCGTTTTGCATGGTTCAGGAAGCGCAACTCGTTGTTTCCGTCATAACCGATCCATTCATCTTCAGCGTCGTCACCCGCTTCCAGCCACAGTACATGCATACCATTTTCCTGGGTTTCTTCGCTGTCATAATGCCCGATCCAGGTGCCAGCAGGAATATCCTGTCGAGCAAACAGACCACGTCCGTGGACAGGTGAGCCAGCTACAAGACAAAGAGGGTTGTTATCGAAATCGGACATTGTTTAGGGCTATGACATTGATTCTGCAATCAATTGGCGCAGACTTTCGTCATAGCGGATGCTGCCGGGATACGCGATGTCGCCGCTGTATCCCTGCTGATGAATGTACTGATAAAGGTCGTTCAAGCCGCTGGCCAGTAAAGGGTAGAAATTCATTTGCCGGGTGCCCTGAACTACGGTCAGGGCCACTATTCCCAGGTCATCCGCGCTGTGTTCTGTGATAGTTGCCGCAGATTTATCAGCTTTGATGGTGGATTCCTCCAGCAGAAATGAATCTGATATCGGCGCATCTTCCAGGCCCGGCAGATATTGTTTGACCTCGATGTTATGTGCGGCAAGCAGAGTCAGGTATTGGCGGTATTCCCGGGTCCAGTTGCGATACGCATTTTGTAATTGAGAATTGTCGGCGGGCTTATCAGCACCACTACCGTAATTTGCCCACCAGTCAAAGGTCTCAAACACACCGTGCACACAACCATCCTTCCACTTGAAATTTGGTCCATCCAGATTGTGTGTTTGCAGTTCGTGTTTGGGGACATTGATGGCCGTATCCAGTAATTCCCACAATGGCAGAAAACCATAATGATCCAACTGCATTCGCAACATGGCATTCAGATCTACCATGGTCATAAAGCGAGCATGATTGACTGAAACCTGGAAGTGCGATTCAAGACCCTTGGCCGAGTGTGCGGATAGTTGGCCCCGGTCAAGAAACAGGTGCTCCATTTCTGCATCCAGTTCATCTATCAGATCCATTGGTCCGCTGATCAACAAGGGCAAAATCTGCAACAGGCCAAGAGGGATATTTTCAATCGGCTGCAATTCCTGTACCGGCATTTTTCCCTCAACTGCGCCAATGCTCAACAGGCGTGACTGAAAATCACTACCGGGGTTGCTGGATTGCTGCAGATCCTGCAGGGCCTTAAAAACAGGGAATTGCGGTCGTAATATCTGGGTCAGGTCAAACAGGGCGCCGGCCATGCTCAAAGAACAGCTGGAGATGGCAGGTAGTAAAGAATTCAGGTCGGCGGCAAGATGCGCCAACACCTGCTCGGCTGCTGATTTACTCAGTAAAGCAGGTCGGCCCGCGTGTTCACCATGGTAACGGGTTGGGTCAGTCTCAATCCCGACCATTAAATACTGGTGTTTGATCGGGATCATATTAAAACAATGAAAACGGTGACTTGGTTTTACGGCTTTCGGACTGGTCTTTGCGTCTGCGGCGCATACGCGCATGTAATTGTGCGCGGCGTTCTTCCAACCACCCGGCTTGTTTCGCGGAGGCGGCGTCCACGGCAACCTGGTCTGCTCTGGCAGCACAATCCTTTTTAAATTCCTTGTAAGCCTGGATTTCGTGTTTGAGTTCCTGGCAGACAATTTCGATCATGATGGCATCGTCCAGAAAGCCCAGACCTGGAATGTCATCAGGAATCAGGTCAGCGGGTTCGGCGAAGTAGGACAAAGCAGTTAGCACCCGCTCACGATCATCATTTGCCAGATGCCAGGTTTCGTCCTCAAGCATATTAATCAGTGTATCCAACTGACGAACACGTTCGCGGACAAAGTCCTTTGCATCAGATTGAATGATCTTTCTGACTAGCTGTTTTGCATTTTCAATAATTTTTGGTGGAGGAACATCCGGACTTGATTCACGGGCGCGCTTCATGACCACGCAAAAATGATCCAGGTCCGTCTGGCTGAGCTCAAAGTTGATTTTCAGAGACATGGCTAAATCTGCCGGATACTAACGGAAGTGCCCCGGGCGGCCTGGTAAGGGGTAGATGTGGCCTTCATGCTCAAAACGCAAATTCCCATCCTCCTGGCTGTAGACCGAACCCTTGAGGGAGTAGGGCAGGCTTTTGATTTCACCACTTTGCAGCGTTTCAAGCAATTCACGACTGGACTCGCTTTCCTCAACCTCCACTGACCAGGTTTCGGTGCCGTTGGCAACGATGTTGGTGTCAACCGGGCCCCGGTAGCTGAACAACTCATCATCATTGACAGACAGGCTGAAATCGATCGTCTGGATATCAAGCTCGACGCCATTCAGGTTGCGCATACTTAACTCCAGGCTAATGCTGTTGTCCTGATGACTGAGTTCATTCATACGCACCATCGGTGCGGCACCCTTGATGATTTTTGCGCCACAACCTGTGATCAGTACCATGGCCAGTAGCAGCAGCGCGAATCCGAAGTATTTTAGTTGGATATTTTTAAAAGTTTTCATTGTTGCTCGCTTCATCATTAACAATGACATCTTACGCATTTCTATTAATGTCCGCTATCCATGTTAGCTGCTATCCAGGCGCCAACCGTTATCTGTTAAGCCCTGGGGGAATTCATTTTTTGCAAATGCGAGTAAAGATTTGCTGTATGGATGTTGTGGCTGGTTGAAGAAGTCGTCTGCGCTCGAATGTTCCAGCAGTTGACCACGGTAGATGATGGCGACCTCGGTGGCTATTTGCCGGATAACGGCCAGATCGTGCGAGATAAACAGGACGGCAATACCGCGTTCTTTTTGCAACTTCTGGATCAACTGCAGTATTTGAGCTTGTACCGACACATCCAGTGCGGAGACCGCTTCGTCAGCAATCAGCAAATCGGGGTCGGTTACCAGCGCCCGGGCAATCGCGATACGCTGTTGCTGACCGCTTGAAAATTGATGCGGGTAGCGTTGTAGTACGTCTGGGTCGAGCCCGACAGTAGGCAAAATCTGCCGGATTGTGTCCTGCCTGGAACTGCTGTTGCCGATGTTGAAATGTTCCAGCGGTTCCAACAGCGTTTGTTCGATGCTACGTCTTGGACTCAAACCGGCAGATGGATTCTGGAACACGAGCTGCATTCGTTGACGGCTTGTTGATAGCTGTCGTGAATTCATCTGCAGGACATCCTCACCTTTGAAGAAGACCTCACCGGAATCAGTTTTGATCAAACCCATGATGGCGCGTGCGATACTGCTCTTACCTGCACCTGATGCACCGGCCAGGCCGAGAATGCTGCCTGCGTTCATGCTGAAGCTGACCTGGTCAACGGCGACCTTACCCCGCTGCTTAAAACTGACGGACAGGTTTCGTACTTCGAGCAATGGCGTGTTGCTACATGGGCTGCCGTTATTCATGGTAGCGGCCTGAAGCAGGCGAACTGCCTGCTGTTTTGAGATTCAAACTCCGGTATGTATTGCCGGCATGGAGATTCAGCCCTGTTACACCTCGGAGCAAAGTGACAACCAGGCGGCAAGTCGGTCGCCGCGGGTACCTGGCCGGGTATCGCTTTAATTGCCACAGGTTTGTTGTTGCTGATGTGAGGAACACACGACAACAGACCTGCGCTATAAGGGTGGCGCGGATGAGAGAACAGGCTGCCGCAGTCCGTTTGCTCCACAAGTCGACCGCAATACATGATGATGACATCATCACAGCTTCGCTCGATGATATTCAGGTCGTGGCTGATCAGTAAAATCGCGGTCTGGTGCTGCGTTTGCAGACGTTTCAACTGTTGCAGGATTAACGCCCGGGTCATGCTGTCCAAAGCCGTGGTTGGCTCGTCGGCAATCAAAACAGCCGGTTTGCACACGGTGGCCATCGCAATCATGGATAATTGCTGCATACCACCGGATAACTGATGCGGGTAGGAGGCGGCAATTTCTTCGGGCTGGCTGAAGCCAACTGTTTCGAGTGAGTCCAACATGGTCTGACGGATCTGTTGTTTGCTGCCACCCTCATGACGCCCGTACACAGCGCTGATTTGATGGCCCAATGTAAATACAGGGTCAAGTGCGGTACCGGGCTGTTGGAATATCATGGCGATCTCGCGGCCGAGCACTGCGCGTCTTTGTGCTGGCGTTAATGCCGATATATCTTTGCCATTGATAGCTATACCGGTAGATTTAACATTAATACCGGTAGCTGGAAGCAAGCCCAGAATGGCCATGGCGGTCATGGACTTACCGCAGCCTGATTCACCCACTAAACCCGTTGCCTGACCCGCGCTGATGTCAAAGCTGATGTCGTCCACGATTTGTGCGTGACCTGCATCGGTCTCAAATGAAACACTTAGATTGCTTACCTCGAGTGCCGGGATGCTCATACGATCACCCTGCGGGTGTCCAGCGCATCCTGCAAAGCATCCGCCAGCAGGTTAAAGCCCATCAACAATATAAAAAGTGAAGTTCCGGCACCGATAAGGTTGCCAAAGTGGCCGGCCAGCACTTCCTGTGAGCTTTCCGCCAGCATCAGGCCCCAGCTAACCCCGTCTTTAATACCCAGACCCAGAAAACTTAATATTACCTCGGTATTGATCGCGGCCACGAATACGATGGAAGCCTGCACCAGTAGTATGTGATAGGTATTTGGCAACACATGACGAAATACGATGGTCAGTCCCGGCAAGCCGATGGCGCGGGCCGACTCGACGAACTCACGTTGCTTGAGACGCATGACTTCGCCACGGATGATGCGCGCGGTGGTAGTCCAGAATGTAATGATCATGGCCAGGTGCATGGCCCATGGGTTGCCCTGCAGTGCAAACGCAACCGCTGCTGCAAACAGATAAAACGGTATTGAATCCAGCACACCTTTGAGCCATAGAATGACTTCATCCAGCCAGCTGTGGCTGTACCAACCGGCCAACGCGCCCATGACAGTGCCCAGGATGGTGGACATGAGCGTCACCAGCAGGCCCACCTCGAAGGCGGTTGCAGTGCCGAAAAGGGTGCGTTGCAGGATATCCTGCCCCAGCATATTGGTGCCAAACCAATGGGATCCACTGGCACTTTCCCAACTCTCGCCACTAACCGCTGACCAGGATTGGCCCAGCAAACCACTCCAGACACTGACTGCGATGGCAGCAAAAATTACCACGATGATCAGACCGCCCATACCGAAGCGATCTGATCTCAATCGTCTCCAGGCATCCGTCCTCATGATTCTGAAACCCTGGGGTCGACCACGCCATACAGCATGTCGTTGATCATCAGTGCCAGCACAAACAGCACCCCGGTGAGACCGACCACCGCTTTGAGAATGGGTTGGTCGCCGGAAGTAATTGCATTAAAGGTCACCAGGCCAATACCGGGTATACCGAAATAACTTTCCAGCAACAGGCTGCCTGATATCACCACAAATGGAATTGAAAACATGATCCGTGTAACGACCGGGATCAGGCTGTTTTTCAGGATGTGCTTGAACAGGATCTCAGCTGGAGAAGCGCCGTAGGCCTGCAAGGTACGTACATAGCCGCGTTCGATTTCCTCCGCCATGATTGCGCGATAGAAACGGGTGTTGTAGCCCAGCGTTACCAGCACCAGTGCCATCGTGGGTACGGTGACGTAAAACAGGTAGGAAGACAAATCGTGAACCTGCCAGCCTCGTACCGGAAACAGGTTGAGGCCAAACGGTGTACACAGGAAAATCTGCAAGCCGATAATAATGACCAGGAAACTGACGCTCATACCCACCACCGAGGCGCTCATGATCAGCTTATCCAGCCATTTCCCACGGTACCATGCGGCTACCAAACCCAATGCCAGGCCAAGCAGATTCCCCAACACAAAACCGGGCAGCACCAGGGCCAGTGAAATGGGCAGGGTGCGGGTCAGGATCGCAGCGACTGGTTCACCGTTGGAATCCGACAAACCCAGGTCCAGCGTAGCCAACTCTTTCAGATATTTTCCATAGCGAAGCAGGAAAGGCTGGTCATAACCCAATGCGTGACGGACTTCGCTGATCTGCTCGGCGCTTGGGTTTTTGCCCAGTAACTCGAAAGTCTTGTCAGGTCCAAAATAAACCATCAGTAGAAAACTGATAAAAGTCACACCCAGAATCAAAGGAACACCGTAAATCAGTCTGCGTGTGATGTAGGCGACATTCATGGTGTGTCGTTTGCTGAGTCCGCCATATCAATAAAGCGCATGAAATAGCCGCCAAGAAATGAGCGGTCCGGCTGCATGATGACTTTCTTGTTCCATAAAAATACCTGGGTTCTCGATATTCCGGTAATACTTACACAGTCATCCATTAACATGCGGTTCATTTCACGATAAATCCGTGTGCGCTCCGCTGATTCATCCATTACCGCGCCGGCCTCATATAGCCGGTTGTAGTCCGCGTTGTTGTAACTCGCAGAGTTGGAGCCAGGCGCTGCATTGGGCCCGTAATACAACTGCATCAGGTTTTCCACATCAGGGTAATCCATGGTCCAGCTACTATTGATCAGCGCGACCTTGCCCTGTGAATAGGCTCGCTGGTAGTCACCATAGGTGGCGAAAATCGCCGGCAGAATTTTACTGGTTGGGTAACCCACGTCAGTCATGAAATGGCGAAATTGCTCGAACGCAAGTTTCGCGGTGACGCTATAGGGAAAGCCGTATTCGAGTGTCGGCAAGCTGTTTTCATCCCAGCCGTTGTCCTGCATCAATTTTTTGGCACCCTCAAGGTCACGTTGAATATAGCTGGTATCGCCATCCGCGTCATACTCGGGTGCCGAGGGCGGAATAATCCCGGCAAATACCTGCCCGACATCGTAAAAAAATATCTCGCTGGTCTTGTCCCAATCAAAGGCCTTGACCATTGCGCAGCGCAATGCCCGGTTGCGACGGTTTTGTTCGGGATCGGGGTGGTAGCCAATGCGTTCATCAGCCATATTGAAATTGGTGTAGATAAAACCGGATTCCGCTGACGCTTCGAACCGGTACTTGTCAGCATATTCCGGTTTAAGCGCAATCGGCCTGGTTTGGCTGAGAACGCTTGCAAATTGACTAAAAGGAAGATTGATGAAGTCAAATTCGCCTGCTAAAAAGGCATTCCACCGGGCGGCGCCCTCATTGATAAATTCAAATTCCACACGGTCAACAAAAGGCGGGCTTCTGCCCTGCAGGCCTTCAAAGCCTGTATCAACATGTATGGCGGGGTCAAACCCTTCATCTGCCAGATCGAATGGTAGCTGGCGAAAGTGCGGATTCTTAACCAGTACAGCACGCGCGCTGTCACGACTGAGTAAACTGAATGGTCCGGAGCCCACCGGGTGGCTGGCAAATTCCTGGCCGTACCTCTGTATTGCCTCCCTGGGAACAACTGCCGCATAACCCTGTGTGAATGTGTGTATCAGTTGCGGGAACGGCCGGGTCAGTATTATCTGTATGGTGTAGTCATCCAGCGCGCGCAGACCAGCGACTTCTTTGTCGTAGTCAGAGCCCTCCGCTTTCCACAGATCCAGACCCACAATGCGTTTCTGCCACAACCATGCACCCTGGGCGCGGGTTTTAGGGTCAAAATGCCGCTTGATGGAATAGACAAAATCGCTCGCCTTGATCTCCCTCCCAACACTACCCTCAAAGGCCGCATCATCAATAAAATGTACACCAGGTTTTATGCGGATGGTCACACGTAAACCATCTTCCGAAACCTCGGGCATGGCCGCAGCCAGATTGGGTGTTAACTGGTAAGGGCGGGCCAGGTATTTATACCTGTACAGGGTGTCGTAAATATTGACTACGATAAATTTGGCATAGATTGAAGCTGCCTGGGCGGGGTCCAAAGAGCCCGGCGTACCGTCCATTGTGTGTGTGTAGGTTTTAACGGCCTGCTGATGGTCTGTAGCAGACGGATCGCCGCAGCCAGCCAGCATCAGCGGCAGCAACAATACCAATAGAATTTTGTTTTGAGCTTTCTTAAGCATTCTGCCCCTACTGATGCCCACTCATTTTGTCCGGATTGGAATCAGAAGCTTATCCCAGTGGGGTGCTGTTCGCCAATCTGAAATTTAGACAACCAAAAGAGAGCGGCCCACAGATTTCACGGATTTCACGGATTAAGAGCGAGATTCGTGCTAAAGCTTGTTTCCGGGGAAGGCCTGGTGTGGGGGAGTCCTTCCCAGACACGTCGTGAATACTTCCCT
>PVMS01086100.1_pt1 | contig 16512 bp, 13 predicted proteins | sample 1853461 | NCBI WGS metagenome assembly PVMS01 (sample SAMN08582032, study PRJNA380276) | Marine sediment metagenome, whole genome shotgun sequencing project. | isolation source: ocean sediment barecode stripped | collected 2017 | reverse complement strand
TTTTTTCGTAAGGCAGCGGGCGCTGCTTCGCCAGCGGGACTTACGATTGTTCCCCTAAGAGTCTCGTCAAAGAAGGGTATCCCTTCGGTGTTGAAGCGTCTATGGAAACATATGGACGCGCTATGGCTTATCCCTGATCACACCGTAATATCTGAGACCATTGTTAAGTACGTGATCAAGGAGGCTTTTTTGAGAAAAGTGCCCGTGATCGGTTACAACCGTTTTTTTTATGAAACCGGAGCCGTCTTGGCCTTTGTGTTCGATTATAAGGAACTCGGGCAACAGTCCGCTCAAAAAGCCCTGAGAATATTGTCAGGTGAGGATTGCCTGGACACATCGCCTCTCTTTCACGTATGGGTCAATGAGGGAGTTGCCGAGAAGCTTGGACTAAGGCCCTCTGATAAATATCTGCCGCCTATCAGATTAGGCCCATAAAGCATTGAATTCTGAACGTACGAACGGTTAGGTCAGTGAAAAACTTAGGCATACATCTAAGGCTTCTCTTGTCTGTTTTTGCTCTCATCAGCGCTACTACTTTTACACTAGGTTACGTAGGCGTAAATATCTCCCGTCAGTTTATTCAGGAGCGGTTCGAAAAACGTATCTCTTTTTTGGCAAAGTATCTTGCGCTTAATGCAGAATTGGGCGTGTTAATCGATAATAGGCGTATGCTGAGGCAACTCGCTGCCAACCTGAGGACCGAGGATGATGTAGCGGGAGTTATCATATTAGACAGAGATAAGAGGGAAATAGTAGCCTTATCGAGAAATGTTCCCGGGCCTTTTTCCACAGTGGAGGCGCCGGTTTTGCTCTCAGAATCCGGAGCGCACGAAGAGGTGTTGGAATGGTATTCACTTTCGAACCAGAGAGAAAAAGTAATCGGAATGGTTCGAATTACCTATAGCACCGCCCACATAGAACAGGTCTTGACTGTTATGGGGAAGCGCTTTATCTGGTTTTCCGCTGGGTTGGCCTGTCTGGCCGGGCTGATTTTCTATTTTCTTTCCCGTTCTATGGTAAGACCGGTGACCCAACTTGCCCAGGTGGCAAGACAGGTGGCGCGTGGAGACATCGAGTTGCGTGTTCAGCCTGGGGGTCTTCCGGAGACGAGGGACCTTGCAGTTGCCTTTAATTCCATGCTCGACTCACTCAAATGGAACCGTGATGCCCTTGAAGACGCCTATCAGGAGATAATCCAGCAGACTACCTTAGCCGAGATGGGGAAGTTTTCCCTTATGGTCGCCCATGAGGTAAAGAATCCCCTGAGCATTATCAAGAGTTCGTTAGATGTCCTGAAGAGCGATCCCGCTGTTTCATGCAATAATACTGTAGTTTTTTATATGGAAGATGAAATAAGACGGCTGAATCGCCTGATTGAAGATTTTCTTGGCTTTGCCAGGCCAGGACGGCCTTGTTTTCGTCAGGTGGACGTGAGCGCCCTGATTGAGGAGATTGTGGAGAAATTCCAGCTCCAGAAGGCGGATTCAGAAGTTAAAATCCGTTCTGAAATCCCCCCTCAACTCTATCACGGAAGCATGGATCCAGACATGTTTGCACGTGTGATTACGAATATCTTAAAAAATGCTTTAGAGGCAAATGGGGATAGGGGGGAGGTGCTGATAAGGGTATCGGATGAGGATGAAACCTTGCGGGTAGACGTAGAGGACTTGGGGGATGGGATTGATAAAGATAGTATTAACAAGCTTTTTGAGCCCTTTTTCACCACTCGATCAAAGGGAACGGGCCTGGGCTTAGCCTATGCCTTGCAGGTTGTAAAGGCGCACAATGGTACCATAACCGCAAGGAATAGAAGTGAGAGAGGCGCCTGTTTCCGAGTGGAGATACCCCTGAATACAGGCCCCACCCCGAGGCGGAACGAAACCCCCTTTGACATGGGACGACAATAGGGAGGTGGCATGGCCCATATTCTGATTGTAGATGACGAAGAGAGGATGAGGCACCTGCTATCTATCATGCTTTCGAGGAAGGGTCACCGGGTAGAACAGGCAGGAGATGGGGTCGAGGCCCTGGAAATGCTCGAATCCACTCCATTCGATATGGTGATAACGGATATCAAGATGCCCCGTTTGGACGGAACAGGGCTTCTAAAAAAAGTGATGGAGATGGACATTCCCTGTCCTGTTGTATTTATCACCGCGTTTGCAACCGTGGAATCGGCAGTGGAGGCCATGAGACTGGGAGCCACTGACTATATCACGAAGCCCTTTGAGGATAGCCGTATCCTATTGACTGTGGAGAGGACACTGAACATATCACGGATTATGGCAGAAAATAAGGATCTTAGGAGAGAACTCAAAGATATTGCAGGAGGAGAGAAGATCGTATATGAGTCGCGGGAAATGTCCGAAATAATAGATCTTGCCTCCAAGGTGGCCCAGAGTGATTCTGCCGTTTTGATCAGCGGTGAATCCGGGACCGGCAAAGAGCTTTTGGCCAGATTTATTCATAATGCCAGCAGCCGTAAGAAGAAGAGGTTTGTCCCTGTAAACTGTGCTGCCATTTCACCCAACTTGGTTGAATCCGAGCTGTTCGGGCATGAGAAAGGCGCCTTTACCGGTGCCATCAGAACGGCCATAGGTAAATTTGGATATGCAGCGGGCGGCACTATCTTCTTAGACGAAATAGGCGACCTCCCCCTTGACGCACAGGCCAAGCTCTTGAGGGCGTTTCAAGAAAAAAAAATCCAAAGGGTCGGCGGAAACGAAGAGATCCCGGTTGATGTGAGGATCATTTGTGCCACCAATCAGAATCTCCGTGGACTTGTGGAAAAGGGGACGTTTCGGGAGGACCTCTTTTTTAGGATTAACGTATTTCCGATCCGGCCTCCTCCCTTGAGAGAGCGGCGGCAAGACGTGCTTCCCCTTGCCAGGCATTTTTTATCATGCCTGGGCGGCACGCCGGATGTTCAACTGACAGATGGGGCAGTCAGACTGCTGATGGAGTATGGCTGGCCGGGCAATGTCAGGGAAGTGGCAAATGCAATGGAAAGAGCAGTGATTCTCGCAGGGGAAGACGCGATTTCGGCCCACACCCTCTCTTTTCTGCGTAAGGATACGGGTCCGGGCAACGGAGACACCCGTTTTTCTATTCCATCCGGGGGGATATCGCTGGAAAAAGTAGAGGAGGATCTGGTCAGGCAGGCCCTTGAAACATCAGGAAACAATCAGACCGCTGCAGCTAAGCTCTTAGGGCTTACCCGTGCAAAGTTCAGGGTCCTTTTGCGAAGGGTATATGGTGAAATCTAAGATTACCCAAATACTTTTTCTGACGATGATTGCCCTTTTTGGGTCCGGTGTATCTCTTAGGGCTGAATCCGGCGGGGCGGCCTCAGCGGAGAATGATACTGTACTCATGTTTGTGGGTGAGGATATTGAGGTCCTTTCCATCGCCTCAAGACGTAAGGAGGGTGCATGGCAGGCGCCGGCCGTGGCTGAAGTTATTACCAGAAAAGATCTTTGGGAACAAGGGGTAAGGACGCTGAGTCAGGCCTTAGAGATGACACCGGGCTTTTATATGGCCCAGAAGGAGTGGGGCTCGGAATCTTATCTTAGAGGAATTCCCAATTCTGCCCTGCTCCTCTATGATACTTTAGTTCCCATGGGGTCGGATGCAACAAAATCTCTCCAGCCCCTTGATTATGAGCTTTCGTTGGCACCCATAAAGCGGATCGAAATTGTCCGTGGTCCGGGCTCGGTTCTCTGGGGGCCTGACGCATTTGCAGGGATTGTGAACGTAGTCCCCTTGACGGGAAAGGATCTTGATGGGGTTGAAACAGGTATCCTGTATGGGGGGCCCGGGGACCATGGTGCCCTTTACGTGAATATGGGGCACGATGGCGGGGAGTGGAATGGATTTCTCTCCCTGAGCGGCCGCACCATAGAGGAAGACGACACCACGTCCAATATAGTGAGATTCTGGGGGGATGATGGAAAGAATGCCTATCCCTACGAGGACCGGTTTGGAGCGGAACAACCGGGGCGATCTCACTATTTGGAGGCATCGGGAAATTTTTCCTTTAAGGACTGGTTTACCATATCGGGTCTGGTCTCTGATTATAAAAAGCCCTATGCCATTAGCGGCTCTGAAGAGAGCAGCGGAGAGCAGGCTCTTACCTGGCCGGAGAGCAGGAGCGGGCCGTTCGGGTTTATAAAATTAGAGGCCAATAGGGATTTGAGTCCGTCCTCAGGAGTACGGTTTGCCGGTTATTACAATTGGATGAATACTGAGTATCAGATCATAGACCGCACTTTACAGGATCAGAGAGAGAGGAGTTTTTACGGAGAGCTGATATATGACCACTCCTTTTTTGCCGGGAAGGGCGTCTTTACCGGAGGGGTGGCTTACAGGAAGACGGATGTCAGGAATGCCCCGGTCTGGAGGAGCTATTTTCCCGATTATGTGGCACAGAAGACAACCACCTTTTTGCCGATCTACACCCTTGAGGACTATGATGACCGGCTCTGGTCCCTGTTCGGACAGTACACACACAAGGTGGGGGATTTTGATTTCTCCTTAGGGCTGAGGAACGACAACCACGACCAGTACAAGGATGCCCTGAGTTATAATGCCGGGGTCGTCTGGACGCCCCACTCGGAATGGATGGTCAAGGCCCTGTACGGGACCGCCTATCGGACGCCTTCTGCGAGACAGCTCCTCGGAGATGAAAAACCGGAACTCGAAGAGATAGAGACCCTGAACTTACAGATTGGGTGGAAACCCTCTGAAAGGGGAGAGGTCAGCGTGTGCGGTTTTACCAGCAAACTAAAAAACCACCTTATGGAAGATCCTTATGCGGGTCTTTCAGAACCGAACCACCAGAAGATCTATGGGGTTGAGCTAAACGGGCATTTTTCTCCTCTCAAAGATCTCGATTTTTCCGCCAATCTGACCCTGCTAAACAACAGCGGCCCTAATGAAACCTATCGTTACATCAAGTTCTGGGACCCTGACCCCCATTATGAGGAACTGAACTTTCCTTATAATACAGGTCCAAAGAGACTGTTCAATCTGACGGGAACCTGGCGACCGGTTGAAAGAGTGACTTTTTTTGCGAGGCTCGGGTATCACTCATCCACAGAGCTTATCTATCCCCGGGCCAACACCTTTACAACGGTTCCCGGTGTATGGCTTCTCGATATGAGCGCCACTATAAAAGATGTGGCCATTCGCGGTCTTGATCTTCAGATCTCAGTCAGAAACCTGACAAACAACCACTACGAAACCCCCGGCACCTACAGTACCATACAGGGGGAACCGATTTCAGCGGAGGTGGTGTTGAGGAAGAGGTGGTAGGGGGCGGCTAAATTTAGCCAGAGGTGGCTCGATATGACCAATCCCATGGGAAACAAGGGCCCTGGCTGACGAAAGACCCCTTTCTCACGGCCTATCCTTTGGGAGATGGTGGCATAAATTTTGCATAACTATTGAAGCATGTTATTTAAGATCATCAAGATATTGCTTTTCTCTTTGCCCTTTTACCTGGGTGCCTCTCAAGAGGTATTTTCGGAGGAATCCGCGCCTTCTGAAGATGAGGCCTATTTTCTTGAACTGATTAACGAGGCGAGAAGAGATCCTCTCGGTATGGCAGAGTCTCTCGGAATAGACCGCGAGACGGTTCTCCAGGACCTACCCCAGCTAAATGCTGTTTTAACAGAGGGTCTTGCCCCCCTTAAGTTTGACGACAAGCTCTATAAGGCAGCCTTTGGACATACGGAGGAGATGATCGCCAACAACTACTATTCTCACAACTCCCTTGATGGCCGGACATATGACGAGCGCATCAGAGATAGCGGTTACCTGGCGGTTGTGTGCGGAGAGTCCCTGGGCATGGTTGCTTTTCACAACTTAATGGATCCTGCGGAGGCTGTCAGGGCTATTTTTGAATCCATATTCCTTGCTGAGTTAGATCCTGCGACGACAGAGGATCGTAATATCCTTAATCCTGAGATAACCGAAGCAGGGGTTGTCCTTGGCAGTGGCCCGTTCACCTTCGGGGGATCAATCTTGAACGCCTATCTGGCAACGTTGGATTTTGGAAAACCCGTTGCAGGCGCCGAGGCTGTTGAGCAGGTCCTTATAAGCATGTTCAATTCTGCCAGAAAAAATCCGAGATCGGCGCTCCTGAACGCCGGCATCGACCCCGGGACCGCTGCAGAGGCCTACGGGGATCTGGCGTGGGCCCTGATCTGGCGGTCCCTGGCCCCTCTTGCCCGGGACGAAAAGCTCCACGGGACCGCTACGGCTCACAATCGTGATATGCGCGACAGGCTCTACTTCGACACCGTTTCACCGGATGGGACGACCCCTTTTGAAAGGGTTGAATCTGCGGGCTATTCCCCTGACCGCGTTGGTGAAAGCCTGGGTATGACATTGGGGGTATTTGAGGTCTCAAAGGTTGATGGCCCCATCGATGTGGCCAGGTGTCTCTACGAAATTCTTCTGAAGAATGATGTGGATCCGCGATCCGATGTTCAGAGGAATATTTTTGATCCCTTTATGACCGAGGTGGGTATTGGAGTTGAGACTATTTACCTGGATCCGGATCTCGGCGGAGACGAAGACGGGTCCCTTTACTATACGGTCGTTGCGGATTTTGCAAGGCCCCTCGATCTCAGACCCTTTGTGATGGGGACCGTCTACGAGGACCGTAACGGAAACGGCGCTCTCGATGATGGTGAAGGGATCCCCGGTCTCAAGATAACACTCAGCCCGGACAATGTTGGCATGGGGCGGGAGATTGTGACGGAAACCGGTCCAACCGGTAGATATCAGATGGATTTTTCGAATATTTCAACAGATTATATGGAGCTCTATGTGGAATGGGACGGAGAGGTCCTTGGCCCCTTCGCCTTTTTGGTAGGACCTCAAAAGATAAATGTGCTGAGGGATATCAGGATAGACGGCAAATAAATCAAAAAGGCCTTGACATGTATATAACGATATGCTATCTATATATTAAACGTGAGAGATCTGAATTTTGCGGCATATCATAGCCGGTGCCTGTTGTTCTAAAAAATAATGAAAAATATGAAAAAAAGAGAGGAAATGGCTTGACAAACGTGTAGATTACCATGTAATCTTTAAAGATAGAAAGAGTGATCAGGTAAACTCTGAGACAGTAAAATAATACAAAGGAATATGATTAATTTTCTACTTAAGATTTAAGGGGGTGATAGATTAGAAAAAAGTTTAGGATTGCCTTTGGGTGGTAACAAGGTGTTCGGATTTAAGAATTCAAGAATTTAATTTTAAGGAGGAAAAGAGAGATGAAAAAACTTTTTATTGCACTTTCAATCTTGGCTGCTCTGACCTTTAGCATGGTTCCAGCACAGGCTTTGGTTGGCTTGCCGGACGATGTGCCAGGCAGTGACGTGATAATGCCTTTTATTGTGGAGAAAGCTGGTGGTCTTAATACCTTCCTCGTCCTTGAAGACGTGAGGGGGGGAGGTCTTGATTTTCATTATACCATATTTACCGTGAAGAGCGATACCGTCTATAATGATGATGCTAATGACACCCCATACGGGTATTACGCCACCGACGCCTGGGGTCTGATCTCGCAGATGGCGCCTGAATATTTGGATGATCTCGAGATTACGATTGACGGTGTTGCTTACTATGCCGGATACATCGTTTTTGAGAATTTGGCTCCAAGTAACAGCGTCATCGGCCAGCTAATTTTCATGAATGCTCCAGCAGGTAAGGCAGCAGCATCCAATGCCTGGATAAAAGAGTTCAACTTGGCCGTTCCACCGCCAATGACGGATGGTAGTGGTATTGAGCTTTTTTCGGCAAATTCATTAGCACGTGCAGAGTCACTCCAAGCGGGTGCTGGTTATACTGGCGCCGCTGCTTTCGGCCTCTATCCACGGTACTATATTAATGACGCTGCTTCGGAAAACTGGCTCGTAATCTGGAAGAGTACCAATGCACCTGCAGCGGATTTGCACATCTACTTTTATGATAACGACGAAAATCGTGTATCAACCAATCTGCCGGTTCCCTTGGAGATGAATTTCATAGATGTTGAGAATTATATCCCTCTGTCGCTGTGGGCCGCCGACACCTATCCTAAGCAAGGCTGGATCGCTATTGAGACCCCAGATCTCAATGGTGCGGGTTTTGATGCAGATAGGGAATGGGCCGGATATACTTATACTCAAGCAACAGGGGCTGCCAATGAATCCTGGACATTCCTGACCGATATACACAGGGATGTTACCCAGTAAGCGAAATTAGGTAAATCTTTAACTGCGCATCTGCGCATTTGAAAATTAAAAAGGCGGGTCATTCATTGGCCCGCCTTTTTGATGCCCCTTGGAAAGCATTTCCGGCAAATCACTCTTATGACCTTATTTCATCGAAAATTCCCCTGTTAGATTCGATCTGGAAAGATCCTTTACGATGCTTTGTTTGGAGAAACAGATGAAAAAATGGAGTAACGCTCTTCTGATTATTATTCTCATGGCCCTCTTCGGGTGCGATTCCAGCACCCCGGGATCAGACAACAAGAAAGGGAGCGACGAACTGGCCTTTGTTAACTGGTCTGACGGGCTTCCTTTAACCGGCAAATGGCGCCAGGGCGTAGCCTTCTTTGATATCAACGGCGACGGTCATATGGATATTCTGGCTCCCCCTCCCAGGTTAGCACCAAAGGAATATGATAGACCTGTGGTGTGGTACGGCAACGGTAAGGGTAAGTGGTCGCAATCCCTGCTCGATGTGCCCCCTGACATTGATTATGATTATGGTTCTATTGCTGTTGCCGACTATGACGGTGACGGGACAGTTGATATTGCGCTTGGCATGCACACTCAGGGACTGAAGGTTCTTAAGGGAAAAGGCAAGGGGAAGTATGTGGATTTTTCCGATGGTATGCCTACTAAGGGAGAGTTTGCATCAAGAGCCTTGCTGGCAGCGGATTTCACCAATGATGGCATTTCGGACATTGTCGCTGTCTCAGAGGGTAAATTTGGACCCGACATGGCTTTTGCGAATGGCGCCCGGGTCTGTTACTGGTCAAAAAAGGGCTGGAGATGCGATCCTGTTGGGGATGCAAAAGTGGTGAAAGGGCTTTTTGCTGACCAGTTGGCTACCGGTGATGTCAATGGAGACGGAAACAGAGATATTGCTGTCGGCTCCCTTGACCATACAAAGGAACTGATCGTATGGATTAATGACGGTAGGGGCGGTTTCATCCCCTTTAATAAAGGGCTTCCACAGGCAGTGCACTATCGTTCCGTTGCCCTTGCCGACATAAACAAGGATGGCAGGGATGACCTTATTGTGAGTGTAACAGGGTTCGGCAAAGAGGGGGTCAGGGGGATAAAGGCCTTTCTAAGCGGGTCTGACGCATTCAAGGAGATATCCGAAGGGCTCCCCGACAAGGAGGTTTTTTTTACTGTCGGAGCCTCTGATATTGACGGAGATGGGAGTGTTGAGATATTAGGGGGAACAGCGGAAGGAGGCCTGAAGATATTTGGTCGTAAAGATGACCGCTGGCAGGAGGTTCGGGTATCAGGGATTCCGCTCAACGGTTTACGGAGGATTTACAACGCCTATTTGGTTGACATGAACCGAGATGGTCATAAGGATATTGTTGTTAATTACTCCTTAGGGGGCACCACTAATGATGGAGGGATCCGCGTTTTTCTAAACGTCCCTCATAAGGATTAATTATGCTCAAACAGTTTTCAGTTTATCTCTTGAGTTTTATTATATGCATAACGCTCCTGTTCGGGTGTGAAAAGCAGGAGAAGATGGAAGATCCTAAGGCCAGCCTTGAAAAGGTGGCTGTGCAGTACTGGCAAAAGAGGCTGATTGATAAGGATTATGAGTTCACCTATAATCTGGAACTGGATAAGGGATCAATCCCTTTTGAAGAGTATCTCAAAATAGTCACAAACGCCGGTCAAATTGAGTTTTTGTCCATAAAAACAAAAGAGGTAAAGATAGACCAGGATAGAGGGAATGTTGTTTTGACAGCAAAGGGTAGGGTCCCTATGATTCCACAGGAAATTGGGATGCCTATTTTTCAAGATATCTGGGTGTTAAAATCTAATCAATGGAAGCACAAGCTTCCAAAAAAATAACTCCACGATAAGACCGCAGGACCTTCCAAGTTACTCTTATCTTGAGACCTTTGAAAAACGCGCCCTTTCGAAGTCTGCGCTTATCTGTCTAATCTCTGCGTCAGGCTCATCCCGCCTCATGGCGGGACTCGAAATATTTAATATATTCTTGTGGTCAATCCCGCTAAAGCGGGACTCACGCGCCTTGATCTTGAATCTCGCTTTTGGCGGGAAGCATTTTTCAAAGGTCTCATCTGTCCCCTGTAATATCAAACCACTCCCTATTAAATTAACTTAAATTAAAATATGCGGATTATCCTTAATGCAATATGGTCTAACCATGAACCTCTTGATGGCCATAGCGTTTACTGCCATAATATTGTAAGAAATATCCTTAAACTCGACAAAAAAAATACATATTTTCTTTATTACTTTGGTGTGCCCCAATTTGATTTTCTTAAGCCCAGGAGAAACGTTCAATGCCTTCAGTTAAATGCACCGCCGATTATATTTAAATTATTGCACTCGATCCACCCTTACCTATGGGAGGAGATCAGAATAAATACTGCCTTGTTGAAATTTAGGCCCGATATCCTTTTTCAGGTAGGGCATTCGTTTAACTTTGTTCATTACCCATGTAAGAAAGTCCATACAATTCATGACCTTGCCTTCTTGGACCCTGAATACAGGGATCATTTCCCTTCCGATCTCCTAAAGAAGCTAATTAGGTTCACCCGGCCGAGGGTGAGGCAGGCGGCTCATCTCATAGCAGTATCTAAAAGTACAAAGAGAGATATCATTAAGTATTATCAATTTCCAGAAGAAAGAATAGCCGTGATTGGGCATGGATTTGACAACAGCATATTTAATACTGAGATAGAACAGAACAGAGAAATTTGTAGAAAATATTCTATTACAAAGCCTTTTATAGTAAGTGTTGGCGTTCTTCAGCCCAGAAAGAATTTCCAAAGATTGATAAAGGCATTTGCTTCCCTGAAAAAGACCCATAACATACCGCACAAACTGGTAATTGCCGGTGGAAGAGCGTGGCAATACAAAGAAACAATCAACCTTCCAGATAAGTTGGGAGTTATGGATGAGGTTGTCTTTACCGGATCTCTTTCTGTTGAAGATCTGGCCTATCTCGTGAAAAGGTCGGACCTCTTTGTCTTTCCTGCATTATATGAGGGTTTTGGCATCCCTGTACTCGAAGCTATGACCTGTGGTGTCCCGGTTGCCGCATCTAATAGTGCATCAGTACCAGAAGTAGTGGGAGATGCGGGTGTGTTATTCGACCCCCGGAATGTCGATGATATTGCAAACAAAATGTACCAAATATTGAGTAACGCCACGCTAAAGGAGAAACTAATTAGGCGGGGCCTGAAAAGGGCCAGGAATTTTTCCTGGGAAAAAGCAGCACGGGAAACCATAGAGGTATTTAATAAAGCATCATGAGAGGAACTGGCATGCCGTTAGAATTGCGGGCCAAAACTATTTTCCAACAGATATATGGTGTTTTCAAGAGTGCCATTTTTCGGATGTTCTCAACTGATAAACACCTGCTGATAATATGTGTTGCGTTATGTGTCTTGTCTTTCTCCATGAACTGGCAAGGCGCTATTTTTGTCCTGAACGCTCCTCATGATAGCCTTAGGTACATCGAGATGGCTCAAACGATCGTAGAGGGCCGGTGGCTCGGTGATTATGATCATATGACGCTCATCCGGTCTCCCATGTACCCACTCCTTTTAGCGTTAAACAGCCTCGTGGGTTCACACCTTCATATTTTGCAATACGGTCTTTATTTGTTCAGCATTGCCCTGCTATCAATCTCTTTGCGCATGCTCGATGTGGCCCGCTGGCGCATCGCAGTTATTTTTGCCCTATGTGCCTTTCATCCACTAACAATTTTGCCCGCTTTTTATGTAGCCACCGAACCTTTGTATATCTCATCCGTAACAGCCGTGGTGGCAGGATGTTTTGGGATGATGGGATCTTTTTACAACCGGTCAAGGATTCTCTATATATTCTGGCTTCTGGTGACGTCGTTTTCGTTAACCGTGTTTTGGTTTACTCGTCCCGAAGGAGTGTGGATTTCACCTTTTTTGATTGTCTGTTTTGGTTTTCTGCTATGGAGGTGCAGAAGAGGCCTTCGAAATTACAGATTCAAAATCCTCATGGCAGTCTTGATTCCTTTATTCATGCTAACCTTCGTCTCCCACTATATTAGAAACAAGAACGAAAAATATTACCGTGTTGACGTGATTCACGAACTTGCTGAACCAAATTTTAGGGCGGCTTTTTCCTGGCTGACCCGCGTGGCTCCTGAGTCGCACAGACCGTATGTTCCAATAACCAGAAAGGCCATGGCCTTGGTTTATCGGGAAAGCGAGCATTTTGCATTGCTCAAACCCTATCTTTCCAGACAGACCAATGGTCAGGGGTGGGCTAAATTTGGATGTGAATGGATGGGTATCTGTGACGAACTGGTCGATGGCTGGACCATGTGGGCGATTCGAGATGCCGTCGCCTCCATAGGGGGCTATGCAACCGCCGAAAAGGCCAGGACCTTTTATGGCGCCGTTGCCACCGAGATCAGCGAGGCCTGTGAAGATGGGCGGCTGAACTGCTCATCCAATCCTACTGGAAATTTCCTTGCCCCACCGTTAATTTGGTCCTATCTACCCAGGATAGGCAAGTCTATGTTCAAAATGGTCGGCATGTTGATAAACCTGGGAAATTTTACTGGTAGTGTTGCTCCGGCAGACCAAGGGAAAGAGACCAAAAGACTTGTTGCCAAATATGAGTCCATTACCCATGACCAACGGCCTTTTCAGGGCCTACACTTTAGCCGTTTCTACATCATCACCTACAAGGGGTTACAGCTGGTTGGCGGACTTTTGGTATTGTCTGTGCTCTTAATATCTCTGAGAGGAAAAAAAGTTCGCGAACGTAATGGTAATGCGATCTGGAGACACCATGTTTATGATAAAATGATCATTTTTTGTCTATTGGTATTTATCACAAGTAGAATTGTACTTATCGGGTATCTGGATGCCATCAGTTTCTGGGCGTTGTCACGCTATCTGATGCCAATATACCCTTGTTTAATGGCTTTAATCGGTTTAGTTTTGCCAGAATTTAAGTTAATTTGGAATGTGGCTCGTCGCAAGCTTCTCAGGGTAAATGCTAAAAGCAACCTTGAAGCGGGCCGGGAAATGGAAAAACATGGAAAACCGTAAATATTTTTCAAACATCCAGAAACAATATCAGGCATATTACGAATACAGCTGGGAACTCTATCAAAATGTCGCAGAAAGGCTGGATAAGATCCTCTTTGGCAAGGTGGTCGATTTTGGGAATGGCGGAATAATCAATTACAATACCGATCGATTGGAAAAACTTATCTGTGTGGACATTATCAACAAAAACAGAATAGTTACCGATAACAAAATCGATTTTGTTTACGGGGATTTTTATGAAATCCAATTAGACAGGGACTTCGACTGTATTCTGATTCAATTCCTGCTACATCATCTGACAGATGACGAAAGACTCTATCGATCATTTCGAAGGCTTAGACATTCCATAAAAGATAAGGGGAAAATTGTTATATTGGAGGTCGTGATCCCGCGATGTCTGGAACAAGTGCAAAGGCTGTTCAAACCTCTGATTTCTTGGGCGCTGAAGGTATTAAGAAAGCCCCATCTCAGATTTTTCGCCTGTGATACGGTAGTAAGATTTTTGTCTACATTGGAACCGAGTGAAGTCAAGATTAGATATATACCCGTGGGAAAAAAGGTGATCCCGGCTCCTATTCTTTTTCCAAAATTAAAACTTCCAGGAAGGCTTTATCCCTTAAGATGTATTCTAATTGAAGCATCATTTCAGCATTAAAAGGTCAGTATTGCTGACAATGAAACGATGATAACCAATTTATTCGAACAAATACATGAAAGATCGATTCGCGAGCGAAGAATTCGGAAGCTCTGCGGAGTCCTGGCCGCCTCTATTCCTCGAAACGATCGGGTTTTAGATGTGGGTTGCGGCGATGGTTATCTGGCTTATTGTCTTATGCAAAATCGGCCTGACATTGTCATTCAGGGTTTGGATGTTTTACATCGAAAGAAAACACACATTCCGGCAAAAATGTATGATGGCCAGCATCTACCTTATGCCGATTCGAGTTTTGATACGATCATGTTTGTTGACGTACTGCATCATAGCCAGTCAATTGAGCACCTCTTGAACGAAGCCGTTCGTGTCACACGAAAAATCATCATCATAAAGGATCACCTCAAGAACGGCCTTGTGGCGGGTCCGACGCTGCGGATGATGGACAATATTGGTAACGTGAGATTTAAAGTTGGACTTGAATATAATTACTGGCCCCGGAAAAAATGGATTCGAACAATTAATGCCATGGGACTCGTTGTTTGTGATTGGCAGGAAAAACTGGGGATTTACCCTTGGCCGATCAGTCTCTTCTTTGACAGATCCCTCCATTTTGTGACAACTTTATCAGTCAGCAATAAGAAGAAAACGGGATGAAACGTTTAGATCGACTTGTTCAACGATGGCGTATCGCAAAAGCCGTACCATTTATAGGGGTGGGAGCAAAGGTTTTTGATATTGGCAGCGGTGAGGGTGAGTTGTTTGAAGTACTCGGAGATCGAATATCTTTTGGCATTGGTGTAGAACCTCTTTTGTCTGAAACCATTGAAGGCCCCAGGTACCGTGTGATTCCGGAGCTATTCCCTCCACAAGCGCCCTTTTCACAAAAATTTGATGTCATCACCATCCTGGCTGTTTTGGAGCACTTTCCCGAAGAGGTCTTGGAGACGTGCTGCCAGACCTGCTGGAAGCTTCTGAATACCGATGGTTACGTCATAATTACAGTACCTTCCGGGTATGTAGATGGCATTTTGAGACTGCTGCGATTTCTAAAATTGGTGGATGCCGAAACACTTGGAGAGCACCATGGCTTTGATGTATCAATGGTTGGCAAGCTATTTTCTCCCGCCCACTTTCGATTAGTTACCAAAAAAAAATTTCAATTGGGTTTCAATAATCTGTTTGTATTTCGGAAAGTTTAGATCTAAATGTTTATCTTTCAAGGCCTAAAATATTTAAGGCAAACCCATAGACAAATGCCTGGATGCCCAAGCCAATCAAGGTAGCCGATAGAATGACCATCCGCATACTGGTTTGATAAGGGAGCGGACCAAATCCTGAAGCTTTCCAATAAAGTACAGCGTTAATGAGATAGAATAGACCGGTGATTATGAGAATAACACCTATGACGATTCCCCATTCTACCGTATACCCGGTCACGATTCGCTGCCAGTAAGCCTTGCCGGGGAGCAGTCCGACATTAACGGTATAAGCCTTTATGAACAACCCAAAGGCAAGCACCTGAAAGCCCGTCAGCATGCATACGCTGGCTACGAGAAGGGAATTCAGATCGAATGTGATGGCGCCAACTTTCAGGGGTTTGGAGAGCAATAATCCGAAACCTATTGCTCCGATGATGGCCAATACCAAGCCGGGAAGGATAAAAAGCCAATTGGGACTATAGAGCAGCATAAACCGCAAATGGCGCCAACCATCTCGCCAGCTGCGAAGATGTGGGGTGCGGGAGCGCCCGTCACGTCGCAGTGTAATCGGGATTTGACTGATTTTAAGTTTATTGAGGGTGGCCTTCACTACCATTTCGGAGGCGAATTCCATTCCGCTGGTCCGTAATCCGAGGTCCATTATTGCCTTACGCCTGAAAGCCCGAAGACCACAGTGAAAATCACTTACGGGGGAGGAAAAGAAGAGTTTTCCCAAAGCGGAAAGAACCGGATTCCCGATCCAGCGATGCTTCCACGGCATAGCGCCAGGTTCAATGCTGCCTCCATGTCGAGGAAAACGGCACCCCATGACGAGGTCGTCACCCTGTCGCAATTGCTTAAGAAAATGGGGTAGCTCACCAAAATCATAACTGCCATCTGCGTCCCCCATCAGGACAAAGGTCCCTCGAGCGTCGTTGATACCTTTCCTGAGGGCGTTGCCATAACCCTTTTGAGATACATGGACAACCCGGGCCCCCGCCTTTTCGGCAATATCAGGTGAACCGTCGCTGCTGCCGTTATCAGCTATAAGGATTTCGCCCCTTGCTCCACTCTTCTCCAACGCATCAAGCGCTTCACGAATACAGCCCTCCAATGTCTCGGCCTCATTGAGACAGGGCATTACGACAGAAATCTCTATTTCATTTATGACAGCCACGGGTCAATGATACGAATCTTATCGGTTCCAAACCTTTGAAAAACGGCCTAAATGGGACAGCTCTTTTTTAAATTGAAATTCTTCTTATAGAGTTTTCACTAACAACTTTACATTTGATCTCGTCAATAGGCAACAAGAATAAGGTTTC
>PVMS01004662.1_pt1 | contig 16518 bp, 15 predicted proteins | sample 1853461 | NCBI WGS metagenome assembly PVMS01 (sample SAMN08582032, study PRJNA380276) | Marine sediment metagenome, whole genome shotgun sequencing project. | isolation source: ocean sediment barecode stripped | collected 2017 | reverse complement strand
TGTGGGAAAAAACATGAACCGGAGTTTGGAGCATGGCCCCATAAAAAAAGGCGAGTCTATTAAACTCGCCTCTGGATAGTTGAAATCAAATAAATTTAATTAACGCTTTGTTCGGCCGGATAAACACTGATCTTCTGTCTTTTTCTGTTATAGCGCTCAAATTTGACTGTGCCTGTAATCAGAGCAAAGAGAGTGTCATCTTTTCCCTTTCCAACATTAAAGCCGGGGTGGAACTTTGTTCCCCTTTGCCTGATAAGTACGTTGCCAGCTATAGCAAGCTGTCCGCCGTATACTTTTACGCCCAGTCTTTTTGACTCACTGTCACGACCGTTTCTTGTACTTCCAACACCTTTTTTATGAGCCATACTGCATCCTCCTGATCCTGAAACCCTTTGACGGGATGTTAATTCAATGTTATTTTATTAATCTTGACCGAGGTATAATACTGCCTGTGGCCCCTCAGTTTTCTGTGGTTCTTTCTGGTTTTCTGATGAAACACGAGTACCTTTTTGCCCTTGGCTGTTTCCACAACATCAGCGCTTATTTTTGCAGAAGCAATATACGGGCTTCCATAGGACATATTGTCACCGTCAGATACCATCATCACATTGCTGAAGGTTACGGACTTTTTATTATCGATCTTGTCGATCTTGATAGTTTCACCTTCAATTGACTTGTACTGTTTACGGCCTGATTCGAATATTGCGTACATCATAATTCTCCAATTGTAAAGATAGACATTATTTTTAACATAACGGAAGGAATAATGTCAATTTGAACAGGACTTATCCGTATATATTTTTGATTTTCGATTATAATAAATGACTTATGAACAAGCTGGTCCTTTATGACATAGACGGTACTTTGATTACCGCAGGCGGTGCCGGCTCAAGGGCGTTAAACAGGGCATTTCACAGTCTGTTTGGCATTGAAGAGGCATTCATGACTATATCCATGGCTGGCAAGACCGATCCACAGATTATGCGTGAGGGGCTTAAACTGCATGGGCTGGATCATCTGGACGGAAATATGGACAAAATGATCTATAAATATCTCTTTTTTCTCAAAGAAGAGATCGAAAACCCTATGCGTCACATAATGCCCGGTATAAATGAATCGCTTGGCCTGTTTGGAGATAAAGGCATGACGATCGGTCTTCTGACAGGTAACCTGGAAGAAGGTGCGAAGATAAAACTGAGCCCCTTCGGCATATTTGATTATTTTAACTCAGGGGCCTTTGGCAGTGACCATGAGGACCGTGATAAGTTATTGCCGATCGCGATTGAGAAATACAAAAAACAGGGACTGGAGTTTTCCCCGCAGGATTGTTTTGTGATCGGTGATACTCCCAGAGATGTACAGTGTGCCAAGATCCACGGTGCATACTGCATTGCTGTTGCTACCGGTCCTTACTCAGTTGAAGACCTCCGCAACACAAAGGCTGATATAGTTTTTGAATCACTTAAAGATGTGGATAAGTGTTACAGTTTTATTGTTAATAGTTGATTTGAGACTATCCTCTCGTTCGTCACTCCCGCTTGTCGGGAGTCTGAAGGCAAGCCAGATTGACAAGATTAAGATTTCGGACCTGCCTACCGGCAGGCAGGCAAGCCGGAATGACCAATAAAAAATTTATCGCTCATGCCTGTATTGCGTCAGGTGCCCCCCCTGGATTAATACATTATTACAAACATTCTTGGAGTTCATCTTTAGATTCAAGTTATAAAATGAAAGTTCGATTAGTTAAATAACGGGGAGGCCATGGTACTTACTAAAATAAAAAAAATATAGCAAATAATGAGCGTTTTGCTGGATTGCACCAGGCCCTGGTTCTTATTAAAGAAAGCACACCTGTACAATGGGTGTTAATACGTGAAGAGCGTATTTCATACGGTCTTTACTACCTATGGCTGGCCGGGTGTGTTTACTGGGTCTATCAATTAAGTATAGTTGAGGCAACACCCCGTCCGGATTGGATGTACATTATTGAAGATACCCGCGAAGCGCTTACGATTCTTTTTGTAGGGTCATTCGGTCTTTTTTATGTTGTCGGTATTGTGCTATTTATATGTAAATTTATATACAACCTGTTCACAGAAGGGATAGAATCACTTTTCTCGAGACAATGGCATTCGGTTGCTAAGTCATTCTGCTATATATTGATACTTGGATTCTCATTTCAGTATATCCCAAATATAAAAGTTGCCGGACTTACTGCGTATGATCAGATATCACAGTTGGTAAGCACATCTGAGAGACATGAAGAAGTTGCGGCAAAACATTTTAATAGTTTAAAAGAGTTGCTTAATAGAACAGACAGGCTTACTGAATAGATTGAATAGCTGTCTGATTTTTTTCTTTAATAAAATCACCTTATCTGTTAAATTACAAATCAGCAATAACTCTTATGGAAAACAGGATATCGAGGTTGAACCTCGATATGGTTTAATACAATGATGAATATTATTGTGTTTCTGGCAGTTTTATTATCCTCTTTTTTTCAGGCTCAGGCCGGCTCTGACAATTTAGTGCTGGTCAGCGGAACACAGGTGGATTATGTTCTCGTCAATAAATCCTCTAAAGAACTTACCCTGTTTTCGGGTTCAAAGAGAATAAAGACATACAAGATAGCCCTTGGAAAAAATCCAATTGGACATAAAGTAATAGAAGGTGATAAAAGGACGCCTGAAGGCAGCTATTTTATTGATGCCAGAAATGAAAATAGCAAATATCATCTTGCGCTGCATATTTCTTACCCTGATGCAATTGATGCCATGAAAGCCCGAAGCCTTGGTAGTTCCCCGGGAGGCAGCATTATGATCCATGGCACAGGGGATGAATACGAGTGGATGGGTAAACTTCATGCCTCCATTAACTGGACAGACGGCTGCATTGCTGTTACAAATAAAGAGATTGAAGAGATATGGCAACTTGTACCGGATGGTACGCTTATTGAAATTATGCCTTGAATGAAGGAGCATGAGACTGGAATAATTTAATGAGAAATTTAATATTATCATTTATTTTAATGCTTATCATTCCTGCTGTGACATTTGCTATGAGCAGCAGGCCGTCAATTGAGCAGGAATATCTTTTTGAGTATTCCCATATCAACTTTGCATGGGGTTTTCAGATGTCAGGAATGTATATTGATAAGCAGGGTAATGTATATGAATACAATCACAGTCACTCACCATGGAAACCATTGAGTGTGAGATCTCTGATCGAGGAAGATTTGCATGAGAAGTATGCCAATAAAAAGGAACTTGTTCCCAGTATAAATAAATCTGTACTTAATAAAATGCATAAACTCATCAGTCCTGCAGAAGAAGGGGATCTTTTCCAATCAAAAAATAAATGTTTTGATTCTGGAAGCGGCACTTATACTGCTTATTTGTTTGATAGCAAAACAGGGCAGTATAAACCTGTGCTTCTTTATCAAATCGGGGACAGGCCGAAAAAGAACGTTTCCGATGAAGCAAAGGTGTTGTATGAGTGGCTTTTTGAAGTTTTTGGGAATAAACCGAAGAACTGTACTCCCTGAGGCTGTTACGCTTTATACATTAAACTTGAAATTAATAATGTCCCCATCTTTGATTTCATAGGTTTTACCTTCCAGACGGGCCAGTCCTTTTTCCTTGACCTTTACCATCTCTCCATCTGACGCAATGAAATCATCATAGCTGACCGTCTCTGCACGAATAAAACCGCGTTCAATATCAGAATGAATTTTGCCTGCAGCCTGTTGGGCAGCAAGCCCTTTTTTAATGGTCCATGCCCTCACCTCATCACTTCCAACTGTCAGGAATGAAATCAGACCGAGAGCATCATAGGATACACGACACAGCTTATGCATGGCCGGCTCTTTAATTCCGAGGTCTTCCAGGAAAGCTTCTGCTTCATCAGCAGGAAGCTGGGCAATCTCCATCTCAATCTTTCCGCAGAGGGCTATGACCGGTGGTACAGCACCAAGACCTTTTTCCTTAAAGTAAGTCTTTATATCGTTCTGAAGATCTTTGACTTTATCTGAATTAATATCTCCCTCATCAATATTCAGTACAATGATTTCTGGAATTGTAGTGAGGAACTGATAGGGAAGCATCTGCCTCTTTTCATCATCATTGAATTCAATGTCTCTTAAGGAGGTCTCACTTTCAAGGGACTCTTTGCATTTTAATAACATGTCTTTATCTGAATCATCCTTTTTCTTGCCCTTTTTTGCCTGCTCCTCGATCTTCTCAAGACGTTTTTCAACGACTTCAAGGTCGCCCAGAATAAGCTCATCCTCAAAAGAAGAAACATCTCTGAGAGGATTAACACTGTTTTTGGGATGTACAATTGATTCATCCTCAAAGGCCCTGACTACATGAACAATAGCGTCAGAGTCCTTGATCAGGTTGAATATCTTTGAATTCTGTGCAACATTTCCTGATGTGATACCCAGGTAATCTATATATTCAACGGTGGCACTGGTTGTTTTTTTTGGCTCATATATTTCGGTCAGTTTATCTACCCTGGTATCAGGGATTTTAACAATACCCTGATGGGGTTCAACCTCGGCCGAGATGGATGTAGAGTATGTGGTGGTTTCAAGTTCCTGACCTGTAAGGGCATTAAAAACTGTTGTCTTGCCTGAATTGGAAAATCCTGTGACTATAAGTTTCATAATTTAATGATCCGCAGATTACACAGATTTTCGCCGATATTCAAGAAAGAAATTGTTTTATCTTTTCAATCTGCGAAATCTGTGGATTAAGATATTGCTTTAAATGCATTATAGGCTGCACGGGCTGTCCTGTTGATATCTTTAGTAGTGTGTGCCAAAGACATAAAGCCTGTTTCATATCCTGACGGTGCAAGGTTAATGCCCTGGTCAAGCATCTTTATAAAGAACTTTGCAAAAGTTGCCATATCAGTCTTTGCGGCATCATCGAAATTGTAAATCTCTTTATTAGTGAAATAGGTGCAGAACATTGTCCCGGCCCTGTAAAATTTTGTTGCTATACCAGCACGTCTTGCCGCATCCTTGAGAGCTTCTTCAATAGCTGCTGATTTTGCCATAAGTTTTTTGTATGTTTCAGGTTTTGAGAGTATTTTTAATGTCTCTATTCCTGCGGTCATTGCAAGCGGGTTGCCTGATAATGTGCCGGCCTGATAAACAGGTCCGTCAGGAGAGATATTTCTCATGATCTCTTTCTTACCGCCATATGCACCTACCGGAAGACCTCCGCCGATTACTTTGCCGAGACAGGTCATGTCAGGTTTGATCTTGAATGCCTTTTGTGCTCCACCATAAGACACCCTGAAGCCTGTCATGACTTCGTCGAAGATAAGGACTATGCCGTATTTATTTGTGACCTTTCTCAAGCCTGCAAGAAACCCGGGTTTTGGAAGGATACAGCCGCTGTTACCTACAACAGGCTCAACAATTATACAGGCTATGTTCTTACCAAGCTTTTCACAGGTCTTTCTTACTGCTGTTATATCATTGTATGGAAGGGTAAGGGTGTTTCTCGCATAATCTTTTGGCACGCCCGCACTTGTGGGCACACCAAACGTTGCTGCTCCTGATCCGGCCTTAACCAGTAAACCGTCGGCATGGCCGTGGTAGCAGCCCTCAAATTTGATTATCTTGTCTCGTCCTGTAAATCCCCTTGCTGCCCTGATGGCGCTCATTGTTGCTTCTGTCCCTGAGTTAACCATTCTTATAATTTCCATAGAAGGGTAAGCTTTCCTGATCATAGTTGCAAGTTCTGTTTCTAAGGGAGTGGGCGCTCCGTAACTGGTGCCATTGTCAATTGCTTTTTTAAGGGCGTTAGTCACTTTTGGGTGGGCATGTCCCAGAATCATCGGTCCCCAGGAAAGGACGTAATCTATATATTCATTTCCATCTACATCATAGATTTTCGATCCTTTGGCAGAATTAATAAAGATCGGATTACCACCGACAGCTTTAAATGCCCTGACAGGGCTGTTTACTCCGCCGGGGATGATGCGTTTTGCCTTTGTAAAACATTCCTTTGATTTCTTGTGATTCAATGCCATGATTAACTCCTGTAAATTAAGATTATTGCAAGCTTTTTATTTAACAATAAATAGAGGAATGTTGTCAAAAAGGGAAATCGGTTACTTTCTTAAAATACAATAATATATTTATTAGCTAGGCACTGCCCCGAACCCCTGTTCATTCTTTTGTACACACAAAAGAACGAACCAAGAAAAAGTGCCCTTGAAAATTTCCGGGCGGTCCGTGCAGTCGGTCTCCGGTAAATTAATTCAAACTCCCCTGAACCAGAAGAAGTTCAGGGTCAGACACGAATAAATTTTTAACCCTATGACCTCCCTTACTCCCATGAAATTTTCATATGGGAATTAAAGGGATCAAAAAGGAATTAATAAATATTTGCTTTTTAGGGGCCTCGTTCTCTATGTCATTCCGCACTTGATGCGGAATCCAAGATAATCTTTAAGACTCTAGACATAATGGCTGACGGATAGCCAAGAGACTTGCCCCTTGCCACGTGGGTTATAATCGGACAGGAGTCCAAATACAGAGCCATAACCAAGGAGGCAAGTCATGAAAGATTATATCACAGTGGTAGGACTAGACGTACACAAAGATTCAATAGAGGTTGCCTTAGCCGATACATATGGAAAGCGTGAGATACGGCACTATGGCAAGATTGGCGGAGACATGGCATCGTTGGACAAGACGGTGAGGAAACTGGTAAGCAGGGGCAACAGATTAGAGTTTATTTATGAGGCTGGGCCGTGTGGATACGAGATATATCGTCATCTTACAAAACAGGGGTATCATTGTAAGGTAGTAGCGCCATCAATGATTCCCAGAAGAAGCGGCAACCGGATAAAGAATGATCGTCGTGACGCTGAGGCATTGGCGAGGTTGTATCGGGCAGGGGAGTTAACGACAGTTTATGTTCCTGTGGAGGAAGATGAAGCGATGAGGGATCTGATACGAGGCAGGCAGGATGCGGTAAAAGGGTTGCGTACAGTCAGACAGCAGCTTGGAGCCTTTCTGCTTCGTCATGGTATTCGCTATGGAAGGAAAACATGCTGGGGACCTGCTCATACGCGCTGGCTTGCGGATGTCAGCATGTCTCATCCGGGGCAGCAGATTGCATTACAGGAATACATTCATGCTGTCAGAGAGCACACTGACCGTGTAGAGCGGATGACCGGGGAGATACTGAATCTTCTGCCTCAGTGGCGGATGGTCCCGGTAGTTGAGGCATTGCAGGCACTTAGAGGAGTGGCTCCTATAGTTGCCTCTACGGTGGTAGCGGAGATTGGTGACATGAGTCGGTTTGATAATCCCAGGCAGTTGATGGCTTATTTGGGTTTAGTTCCCTCGGAGCATTCCAGCGGAAGCACGGTCAGCCGGGGCGGCATTACAAAGACCGGCAACACCCATGCCAGACGAGTACTTGTTGAGGCAGCCCAAACATATAGTTATCCTGCCAGGGTTAGCAGACCGTTACTGAAGCGGCAGGAAAGCTTACCTCAACCTATCCGTGATATTGCATGGAAAGCTCAGGTGAGACTGTGTGGCCGTTTCAGACGGCTTATGGGCAGAGGTAAATCCAGAAACACAGTGGTAGCGGCTATTGCCCGTGAACTTTCCGGCTTTATGTGGGCTATTTCACAGCAGGTAAAAACACCAACCATATAATGCAATCAAGTAAATATATTTAAAGGAGGCTATCACAACAAACATAACAAAATATCCAGAGCATAGGCGGGGACGCGACCACGTTTTGGGAGAACCCTCGTGGAATCCAAGGAATAGGCAATTGCCTGACTTCCGCCACTAGAGCGAGGCAGCTCCACGACGAAACCAAGTCATGCGGTCTAAATCCGCGTATATCAGATTGATCAAACGTCGATGTATCGGTTCCGTCCCTGCTTATACTTTGAATTATAGTTAACTTTAAAACCCATATGAAAAGGGCAAGGAAGATCTATTGCTTGTTGACAGTTGTCAGCCATATCGGATTCCCGGGTCAAGCCCGAGGATGACAAGTTGTGTCTTTTTTTGGGACCCTTTAGCGATTTCAGGCGATGAACGAGACTGGAAGGATTAAGAGTTAATTTGTGTTTGAGCGAAGCGAGTTTAAATTAACTCCCTGTAAGTTGAGTGAAGAGCCACCCGGAAATCGGTCAGGGCCAGTTTCTTTGTTACTTTCTTATGCTGGTCCAAAGAAAGTAAAAGGGATTAGGGGTTGAACCCCAAGAAATGTTATTTCCCCAATGCCCTGATACTCCTGATCCTCTCAAGCACAGGCGGATGAGAATAATGAAATAACGAATAAAGCGGATGGGGATGAAGATTTGACAGGTTATCTTTTGAGAGTTTAACCAGTGCGCTTATCATGCTTTCTTTATTTCCGGTCATTTCATATGAATATTTATCAGCTTCATTTTCATGTCTTCTTGAAACCTGATTAAAAAGAGGACCAAAGGGAAAGGTCACGAGTGAGCTGAGAAATCCGATTATCACAAGCTTGGCAAAGAAGGAGTTCTGTTCGATATTAAAAATATTCAAAAGCATATCACTCTGTAGAAGGTGATAGGCAATATAAAGGGACACAAGCGCTATCACTTCTGTAACAGCAATATGCTTTAAAATATGTTTTTTCTTCCAGTGTCCTGCTTCATGGGCCAGTACAGATATGATCTCATCATAATCCATCTTTTCGATGAGAGTATCATAAAGCACTATCCGTTTTACTTTACCAATTCCGGTAAAGTAAGCATTTGTATGCTTTGTCCTTTTTGATGCGTCCATCGTAAATACCCTGCTGACCTTTATCCCGACTTTCTCCATCAGCTCACGTATGCCGCTTTCAAGTTTTTCATCTTCAATGGGCGAGAACTTGTGAAAAAGAGGCTCGATTACATAGGGTGCTATATACATCATGAAAATGGTAAATGCGAAAAAGAAGCACCAGACCCAGAACCACCATAGGTCAGGGCTTTTCTGAATAATAAAGAGAGCTGCGGAGATCAGGAGTGCCATGAGAATAGTCGAAATTATCAGGGACTTAATTGTATCGGTTATCCATAATTTAAATGTCATGGTGTTGAACCCAAATCTGTTTTCGATCTTAAAAGTATTGTAAAGACTGAAGGGGATGGAAATGATTGTCTCGGCATAGGTAATTAACAGAAAGAAGGCAAGTCCGGTAAGAATGAAATTCAGATTAAGAGAAACAATCCATGAGTTATAGATGTTGAGCAGCACTAAAATAAAGGACAGAAACACAATGTTATTGAAAACAGATGAGATGAAACCGAACTTTGTATGCTCAACATTGTAGGCTTTGGTCTTGCTTAAAAGGTCCTGGTCAATCTGGCCTTCGAATTCACCGGGGATGACAGAGCCGTATTTTTTTAAGTGGGCAAGGTTTATATAATCCAGCCAGTATCCGAATGCTGTGATTAACAGGTATGCTCCAATTATTAATGTTAAATATATGTTCATTGATAATTATTCTACTGTAGGGGCACGGCATGCCGTGCCCCTACTTTTATTATGCGATATTAAAAATGCAGCTATATACAAAACATCTCCAATAATCAAAAGCCCATATTTATAAGGCTTCGGCATATGCTGGTGCAGAGTTGCTCCAGTATCATACATAAATGAATAGAGAATTATAAATGTGGCTGCAAGTGCGATAATGAATGCCGGCAGGGTCGGCCTGAACTCCTCCCCCTTTTCAATAGATCTTATAATCAGGATACTGCAAATTATCATTATTATAGCGATCGAGAGCGGTGCAATAACCGGACCGATCCATGGTAGAGGTATTAGAAAGAGAATATCCCAGTCCAATATCGTTGCAGGCCAGTTGAGAAGTACCTTCAGCCAGACATAATAGAAAATATCCCATACCCCAAAAATAAATATTAGATAAGCAAAACGCTCCCAGAACTTTCTGCCCGATATATGGGCCACAGCCATAAGCATGACTAATGTGGCTGCCTCACGGCAGATCTCGATAATAATTTTATAATCTGTGAGAGGTTGTAAAGGAAAGACAAACCCTTCAGGGTAATAGATAGCGCGCAGATAAACTACAACAGCGGATTCGACAAAGGCCATTGCGATTGCAAAGAGGAAGAGGAAGGAGAGTTTTGCGATGATGTTGCTTTGATTCATTTTATTTCATTGAAAAATCCCCCTTAATCCCCCTTTTTCTAAGGGGGAGATAATTCCCCTCTTTGCCAAAGAGGGGTTAGGGGAGATTTTATAACAAGTTCCTAAATAGAATTCGTTATAGCTCCAAATTAAACAGTGATTCGGGATTTACACTTACACCATTTAATTTCACACTGAGATGAAGGTGAGGTCCTGTTGCGCGGCCTGACATGCCGACAAGGCCTACGGTCTGACCTTTGGCAACCTTATCACCTTTTGATGTTTTGAATTCAGATAAATGCATGTATACCGAGTAAAGCCCCATGCCGTGATCAACGATTAATGTATTGCCTCCATAGAAGAGGTCCTGATTTAATACCACTGTGCCTGCATTTAAAGACTGGATAGGTGTACCCTCTTTTCCCCTGAAGTCCATGCCGCGGTGTACACTGGTCTTCTTTTTATTCATTATCCGCTTTACGCCGAATTCGGTTGAGATTTCGGTTGATAATGGTTTTGAGAAACTTCCATTCCATTGGATGTCATTATTTACGGGCCAGAGTTTCTTCAGAAGCACTGCCTCCTTATTTGCCCTTTTCTGGTTCTCAGGGTTTAATGTAACTTTGCCTTCAGGAAGAGTAAGGTGTATGGTCTTAAATTCTTTTGATTCTATTTTTATTATTGATACAAATTCTCTTTTGCCATTATTAACAGTAATCTTATAATTGCCGGGTGACGTGTTAACATCCACAGGCACAAATGCTATAAGCTGCCCATTATTTGATTGATGCATTTTTATTGTATTACCAAGAAATTCTGTATGTGCCGGGTCCTTTTGATCAAGCTTGGCCTGTACCAGGAAAAGGTCACCTGGGGATACTGTTTCAGGAGTTACAGATATATTAAGTGCAAGAGCATGCGCAGGTATGAAGAGGAGTATGATAAAGAAGGTGAATTTATAAATAAGATTAGCTAACAAAGTGATTTATTATATCAAATTGGTGTGGGTAATTAATTAGTATTTGCTCATTATTTCTGTTAGCCTGCCTGTCATTCCGGCAATCCTTAAGCCGGAATCCATTCTTTTCGAAACCTCCTGGATGCCGGATCAAGCCTGCCTGCCGGTAGGCAGGTCCGGCATGACAAAAATAACATCTATGTCCACACACTAATTACTATCTGCTACGGTAAGCTCTTCAAGAAGTTCCCTTAATTCTTCATATACCTTGCTCCACTTCTTCCCTTTCATGTCAAGTTCCACGCCTCCTTCAGGGAGAAACTTTATCTGCCCTTTGCGTGTTGCTTGAAGGGCAAAGAGCATATCAGGTGTAACTTCAGTTTCATCAGCAAAGAGAATCCGGTATCTTCCGGCGGCATTATGAATTCTTGTAATCATGAGCCGGGAGGCCATGACTTTCAGCTTCATTATATCGATCAGGCGTTTTGTTTTTTCCGGCGGCGGACCGAACCTGTCCTTTAGTTCATTAAGTATTTTTGAAAGGATATCCACTTCCTTTGCTGTTGCGATTTTTCTGTATAAACTTAGCCTCAATTCAGGGCTTTCAATAAAATCTTCCGAGATCATGGCCGTAATATTCAGATCAATCTCGGTCTCTACTTTCGGTACAACCTTTTCTCCCTTAAGCTCTGACACGGCGCTCTCAAGCATTTCCATGTACATGTTAAAGCCTATGGCGCTGATATGTCCTGACTGTTCAGCGCCGAGCATATTTCCTGCCCCTCTTATCTCAAGGTCTTTCATGGCAAGCCTGAATCCTGCACCCAGATAACCCATCTCCTGGATGGCCTGGAGCTTTTTCCGGGCCTCTTCAGTAATGATGTCTTCACCGGGAATCAGCAAATAGGCATAGGCTTTAATATTGGAGCGGCCTACCCTGCCCCTTAACTGGTAAAGGTCTGCCAGTCCGAACCGGTCAGCACGGTTAATTATTATTGTGTTTGCTGACGGTATATCCAGACCGGATCCTATAATGGAAGTTGAAACAAGGATGTCTATCTCTTTATGAAAGAATTTATGCATCACCTGTTCCAGGTCCTTCTCCTTCATCTGTCCGTGGGCAATGCCAATTCTAGCCTCCATAACAAGGTCCTGTACAAAATTCCCGATCTGGTATATGTCCTTGATCCTGTTATGTACAAAAAAGGCCTGGCCTCCCCTGGCAAGTTCCCTTGCAAGTGCATCTCTTATTATGTCAGCGCCAAACCTGGCAACGGTACTTTTTATAGCCATCCTGTCTTCAGGCGGCGTCTCAATAGTGCTCATTCCCCTTATGCCTGAAAGTGCCATATGCAATGTCCTTGGTATTGGAGTGGCTGACAGACTGAGCACATCAACATTTGCCTTCATGGCCTTGATCTTCTCTTTATGGGTCACTCCGAACTTGTGTTCTTCATCAACTACGAGAAGACCGAGATTAAAGAAGTTTACTTTCTTGCCCAATAGGCCATGAGTTCCAATGATAATATCTATATCACCTGCAGCCAGGGATTTTAAAGTTTCATTCTGCTCCGCTTTAGTTTTAAATCGGCTCAGGAAATCTATCTTGATCGGAAAGGCGGAGAACCTGGATAGGAAATTCTCATAATGCTGTTCCGCAAGTATTGTTGTGGGTACTAACACAGCCACCTGGGTGCCGTCAAAGACAGCCTTAAAACAGGCCCTCACCACAACTTCGGTCTTGCCGTAGCCCACATCACCGCATAGCAATCTGTCCATGGGCAATGGCTTTTCCATATCCCGTTTAATCTCTTTAATTGAGGTAAGCTGATCCGGCGTTGGCTCAAAAGGGAAGAATCCGTCAAATTCTTTATGCAGCTCTGTATCATCGGAAAATACATTGCCTGTTGCAGAGGTGCGCCGCGCATATATCTTGATCAGTTTCTCTGCCATGTCCTTTATCTTCTTTTTGACCTTCTGCTTTGTTCTCTGCCAGGTCTTTCCGCCAAGCTTGTCTACTCTTGCTTTTACCCCTTCCGGTGCATCGTATTTCTGAACAATGTTAATTCGCTCAAGAGGCACCGATAGTGTATCGCCGCCAAAATACTCTATAGTAATAAAGTCATCCTCAAAACCCTCAATCCTCTGTTTTTGAATTCCCGTAAACTTTCCGATACCGTGTTCAATATGGACCAGATAGTCGCCTTCCTTAAAGTCATCGATGGATGATATAAGGTTTGATACATTTGACTTTCTTGAAGGTCTGAATTTTGGACGCTCACCGAATATATCACTTTCAGCAAGCACTATGACATTGCCATAGACAAAGCCCCTGCTTATGTCACCCACTGTAATGACAGGGCTGTACCGTTTCCTCCGCACTTCACTGGCTGGGATTATATCAGCGCTTAAATCCTGCTCTATGAACAGTTCTCTTAATCGTTTTGCCTGGCTTTCAGAAGAGCAGACCATAACAATATAATGGTTACTGCTCATCTTACCTGCTCTGCGCACAAAATCTTCAAGGGACTTTCTCTCTTCCCTTAAAAGGCGCAGTCCTGATGCAGATGTAAGACCTATGTTAAAACCCTCTCCCTCCAGCGGTAGAGACTTGAGGTTTATAATCTCCTTTTCCAGTTCCAGCAGAAGGTAGGGTAAATCAGGGGATTGCCTTTCGATATCATCAGGCTCATCAAGCAGTATAAGATGGTCCGGTAAGAGATCGAAAATATTAGAGCCTTCTTCAGGTTCAGCAGCAGGGCATATCTGGACATCATGTATTTCTTCAACCGACAGCTGTGTACCAACATCGAAATACCTCAGAGATTCTACTTCATCGCCAAAAAACTCTATTCTCAAAGGATGTTCTTTATCGGGAGAATAAACATCTATAATCCCTCCCCTGACGCTTATCTCTCCTGTCGCTGCAACTACAGGGACTGTATGATATCCCTGTTTCATCAGACTGTCTGTAATATAATCCCGTTCAATCGTCAGGCCTGTGGTCAGACTTACAAGAGGGAACTCTTCTTTTGCCCATATAGGTGCAAGTGCCGCGTCAACTGAGGAGATAAATCTGGCCTGGCCTTTGGAATACAGCTCCTTGAGGCTCTTCATTCGTTCTCTTGTTCCGGGGTAACTGATCAGGCCGGGAGTTTCAACAGAAAGGACCCGTGACCAGAAAACAGCATCAGCATGAAATTTTATCGCTTTTTCTTCAGATGAGGTGAGCAGCAGATAGGGTTTCTTTAAAGAACATACCAGCAGCGGCCCTGACGACCCGGCAAGGGACGTAATGGAATGGGCCTCAGAACTTTCAATGGCAGAAAGGGCTTTTTCAAAAACAGAGAGATCAAGCGGCATTGAATCAGTATAGCAGAAGAGAATAACGAAAGATAAAGAAGTACTCATATTTCTGAAGTCATATTAGTCTTATATTGCCGATCATATTGCCGATTATATTGCCTACTTGAGAATTCATTAACTCTATGTTTAATAACATATAATTACAAATTAAGGTTTGTATTTGGACTAAGTATTGCCGTTAATATTGCCGATCTTCTTCTTAGATTGTTTTATTCGAGTTCAGACTTTCATAATAATCTGCCTAATGTATAATGATAATGAAACTGTATCTGACCCTCAAAGGAGATCGATATGAACAATGATTTATTAAATACAATTTACACGCGCAGGAGTGTGCGCACATTTACAGGTGAAGAGGTAAAAAAGGAAGACCTGTCCACCATGCTCAGGGCCGGCATGGCAGCGCCTTCTGCTGTAAATATTCAGCCATGGGCCTTTGTGGCTGTCACAGACAGGGACACCCTTGATAAACTCTGTGAGTCATTACCATTTGCAAAAATGCTTGATAAGGCCGGAGCGGCTATTATAGTCTGCGGCATCCCTGACAAGGATGATACATATGCAAAAGACTACTGGGTTATGGACTGTTCAGCAGCTACTCAGAATATCCTTCTTGCAGCTCACGCCCTTGGATATGGAGCAGTATGGACCGCAGCCTATGTGGTAGAAGAACGGGTGAAATCTGTCAGAAATATATTGTCCGTCCCTGAAAACATTATTCCGCTGAATGTCATACCCATTGGCGTTCCTGCAAACAGGGATGCAAAACCAGTAGACAAATTTAAAGAGGAGAATATTCACTGGGAGAAGTGGTGATGAGAAGCTGAAATGAACGTGCAGACACAGCCGCAAGCAATACAGATTCGCAATTTGATGATCAATCCGCCGCTTCTTCTTGCGCCGATGCAGGGCCTTACCCACAGCGCCCTCCGGCGGATTATGATCGACTTCGGCGGGGTCGGCCTGTTGTCTACAGAAATGCTCTCGGCAAAAAGACTGCCTTCGGAAAGTCGCCGCATCTCCCCCTATCTGATCAGGACCGAAAGGGAAAGCCCCCTTTCCTATCAGCTCCTGACTTCCACTGACCAGGAGATAGGCCGGGCCATTGATGCCCTTCACGCATGCAAGGCTGACGCTGTTGATCTGAATATGGGATGCCCATCTCCAGCGGTCCGCAGGTTCGGTGGGGGCGTAACCCTGATGGAACGTCCGGAGGTAGCTCGCCGTATTGTGGCCGAGGCCAGAAAACTCACCGCCTTGCCCCTGAGTGTGAAAATCCGCCTGGGCAGCGACGCTGACAGCAGTACATTAAAGGCCTTCTGCTCTATGCTCGAAGGTGAGGGCGTTGATATGCTTACGGTGCACGCCCGGTTCAAGCATGAACCATTTGCAAGAAATCCGCGGTGGGCATATATAGCTGAAATAAAGGAATGCATCAATATACCCGTTATCGCCAATGGAGGCGTTTTCTCAATAGAGGATGCGGAAAAATGTCTGAGTGTATCCGGAGCCGACGGATTGATGCTCGGGCGGGCGGCTGTGATAAGACCCTGGCTTTTCTCGGAAATTGCCAGAACTGTATACGGCCTTGATATCCCGAACCCAACGGTTTCGCTGCCCGATGTTTACATGGCATTTATCGATGCACTGAACGAGTATTATCGCCCCATATACCAGCTGGGCAGGCTAAAGGCATTTACCCACTACTTCGCCAGGAATTATAAATTTGGACACACTTTGGCTAGCAAAGTCCAGTCAAGCAGTAGTATGGATGAAGCAAGGGAACGGGCCGGGATGTTTTTTGCGAACAGCAGTGGACGTTAAAAAGAGAATGTCGAATATCGAATCATGAATAACGAATGCCGAAGTGTAAAAAAAAGAAACTTCAAAATTCGACATTGGACATTCGATATTCTTCTTTTGCAGTTTTTTCAGTTGATCTGCATCTTCAAGATTCTGATGATATCTGAAATCAGTATGTGTTGGGGGTCATATTCCTTATTTGCATTCAGTACCATATGTCCCCCAACAC
>PVMS01169460.1_pt1 | contig 16522 bp, 15 predicted proteins | sample 1853461 | NCBI WGS metagenome assembly PVMS01 (sample SAMN08582032, study PRJNA380276) | Marine sediment metagenome, whole genome shotgun sequencing project. | isolation source: ocean sediment barecode stripped | collected 2017 | reverse complement strand
CATGCGTCGCGATTCCTGAACGATGGTGGAATACTCATCTGTGAAGTCGGAAACAGTCAGGTTGCGCTCGAAAATCGATACCCGGGTGTTGCATTTGTCTGGCTGGAGTTCGAGCATGGCGGGTCTGGTGTGTTTCTGCTGACGAAAGACGATCTAAAGGCCCTCTGATGGAGTACTGGAATGTCTGGTAATAGTTTCGGTCAAAATTTTGTAGTCACCACGTTCGGGGAGAGCCACGGGCGGGCATTGGGCTGCGTCGTGGACGGCTGCCCGCCGGGCATGCCATTGGACGAGTCCGATATTCAGTTGGATCTCGACCGCCGCCGCCCCGGTCGGTCGCGCCATACTACGCAGCGCAACGAACCCGACCAGGTACAAATTCTTTCGGGGGTGTTCGAGGGCGTCACAACCGGCACGCCGATCGGCCTGCTCGTCGAAAACAAGGACCAGCGCTCTAAGGATTATGGCGACATCAAGGACAAATTTCGTCCCGGGCACGCCGACTATACGTATCAGCAGAAATACGGCATTCGCGACTATCGCGGCGGTGGCCGTTCATCCGCGCGAGAAACGACGATGCGTGTAGCGGCTGGCGCGATCGCAAGGAAATACTTGCGAGAAAAGGCGGGCATCGAGATAACTGGCTACCTCGCTCAGCTGGGACCTATAGAACTTGACTCGATCGACCTGGGCATTGTTGACGATAACCCGTTTTTTTGCGCCGACCCGAGTCGGCTGGATGAACTCGAGTCGTTCATGGACGAACTTCGCGAACAAGGTGATTCGATCGGAGCGAAGATCAGTGTAGTGGCGAGCAATATCCCACCCGGGCTGGGGGAACCGGTGTTCGACAAACTCGAAGCCGCGATTGCCCACGGATTAATGAGCATCAACGCCGTGAAAGGGGTAGAGCTCGGCGCAGGTTTTCGTGCCGTGACTCAGCGAGGCAGCGAACATCGCGACGAAATTGGCGCGGATGGTTTCAGCAAGAACGATGCCGGCGGAACCCTGGGCGGTATTTCATCCGGACAGGATCTGCTCGCAAGCATCGCGCTGAAACCGACCTCCAGTATCTCGGTTCCCGGCAAAACGATCGACAAATCCGGCGCGGAGACGGAAATCGTCACCAAAGGTCGACATGATCCCTGTGTAGGGCTTAGAGCGACGCCGATTGCCGAAGCAATGGTCGCGCTTGTTCTAATGGACCACTACCTGCGACACCGTGCACAAAATGCCGACGTTGAATCTGCGACGCCGGTCGTATGAACAAAAAGTTTGATATTGCGGTCGTCGGTGCGACGGGTGTCGTCGGCGAAGCGTTGCTGGAGATTCTCGCAGAGCGCAAGTTTCCGGCAGGCACTGTGCATGCCCTGGCCAGCGAACGATCGATCGGTAAGACGGTGAACTTCGGCAATCACGAGCTGGACGTTGCCGACCTGGCTGAATTCGATTTTTCGCAGGTTTCGATCGGGCTGTTTTCGGCCGGCGCGGCCGTATCGGCGGAGTACGCGCCGAAGGCTGCCGCTGCCGGCTGCGTTGTAATCGACAATACGTCCAGATTTCGTTACGACGACGACATTCCGCTGGTTGTGCCGGAAGTGAACGCCGACAAGATTGCGGATTACAAAGGCGCCGGCATCATTGCGAATCCGAATTGCTCGACGATCCAGCTGGTCGTTGCACTCAAGCCAATCTACGACGCCGTTGGAATCGATCGCATCAACGTAGCGACGTATCAATCTGTGTCCGGCGCCGGGCGCAAAGCCGTCGAAGAACTCGTGCACCAAACATCGAACATGCTGAATGGCAGGCCGTTGGAGATTGAAGGTGACAATATTCAAATCGCTTTTAATGCGGTGCCGCATATCGATGTATTTGAGGACAATCGCTACACCAAAGAAGAAATGAAAATTGTCTGGGAAACACGAAAAATCCTCGGCGACGACGAGCTGCTGATTAATCCAACGGCGGTTCGTATACCCGTTTTCTACGGCCACTCCGAGGCGGTGCATATCGAGACGAAAGAGAAAATTACGGCCGCGAAGGCCTGCGAACTATTGCGCTCTGCGCCAGGTATCACCTTGCTCGACGGGGTCGAAAGCGGGCGTTACCCGACGGCTGTCACTGAAAGTTCGGGAACCGACCCGGTCTACGTCGGACGCGTACGCGAGGACATATCTCATCCGCGCGGTATAAATCTTTGGGTGGTGTCCGATAACATACGTAAGGGCGCGGCTCTAAATAGCGTCCAAATTGCTGAAATATTGGCGAAAAACTATTTATAAGATATAGTTCGACACCATATGTTAAACCGGTCAGCCCGCCATCCAATGGCCCCGCACCGGCGTCTCAACGGGGCTCTTGGGGAGCTGGAGAAAAACACTATGTCGCGACGACTCTCTCGAATCTCGCTTGTGCTCGTACTTTTGCTGTCAAGCGAGGTCTGGGCCCTGGGGCTGGGAGAAATCAAGCTGGATTCAGCACTCAACGAACCGTTGCGTGCTGAAATTGCGTTGCTTTTCGCAACACCGGATGAGCTTGACGGTCTGCAGATCACGTTGGCGTCTGCCGACACATTTATTCGTTATGGTCTCGATCGACCGTCCTATTTGCAGGACATGGAATTTCAGATCGTTCGTTCCGGAAATGAATTTGGTAATGTTGTCGAAATTCGGTCCGCTATGCCTGCAACCGAACCGTTTTTGACGTTTCTCATAGAGGCAAGCTGGTCACGCGGTCGATTGTTGCGCGAATACACCGTATTGCTCGATCCACCGACGTTTGCACCCGCGGCGATGACACAATCAACGCCGGCCGTAACGGCGCCCACGCGAAGCGAACCAGCGGATAGCGGCCGCATTGAGCGACCGTCGCGCGAAGATTCGTCGCCAAGACAAGAACCTGAGCCAAGCTACGAAAGTCCTCGTCGCGCCGCACCGCCGCCTGAAATCGAAGATTCGCAGTATGAAATCGACGATTCGCCATATGACAGTGTCGCCGGCGGCGACCATTTCGTTCCGCGTGGCGAGACGTTGTGGAGCATTTCGGAGCGCGTGCGGCCTGATGCCCGTCTTACAATCAATCAGACGATGCTGGCAATTTTTGAAGCAAACCCGGATTCATTCGGCGGCAATATTAACGTCATGCGTGAAGGCACGTCGCTTCGAATTCCAAGTGCCGACGAAATATTTCAGATCACCCGGGGCGAGGCGCTTGACGAAGTGCTGCGCCAGCACGCCGCCTGGGACCCCGGATATTCACGGGCACCTGTGGCCGACGACACGACGCAGCAGTCCAACCTGAAACTTGTACCCCCGGATGACGACTACCTCGACGATTATCTGGACGACACCGGTGAGCTGGACACCGAATTCGACGACGAAATTCTGTCGCGCGAACAGGAAATCGAACAACGCATTGCTGACCTCGAGGCGGCGGACGTTCCGGAGCAGCGGTCGCTGATCGAAATACGCGACAATGAACTGGCGGCTTTGCGTGCAGAACTCGCCAATATTCGCGGCGAAGAGTATGTGCCAGTCGTCGATGATGAGGATAGCGACGAGATTCCGGTCGAGGATGATAGCGGCATCGCCGCCGACGATGCGATCGACGAGCCCACAACGACGGCGCAACCGCCAAGTCGAGCTGAGCCGGGTATTTTCGATCGGATTCTCGATGCGCTGGCGAACTGGTGGATGTGGATTGCAGGCGCCTTGGTCATAATTGGCGGTGCGTTGTTCTGGTTCATGCGTCGCGATGACGAAGAAGGTGACGAACCGGAAGCATGGCAGGCATTGGATGCCGACGAAAAAAGCATAGACGCGCTGTCCGCAACAGGAACCATGCAGGCCCCGGGAATTAATGAATCTATCGTCGTCGTTGAACAGGAATCAGCGATCCGTGATCCGGATGCAACCGCGGATGCGCCGGCACCGGAATTTTCACCCGAACCGACCCCGGAACCAGAGCCGGAGCTGACGCCCGACCCGCCTCCCGACTTCGCCGACGAGATTGAATTGGGGGACACGATTGAGGACACGTTCAGTAGCGAAACCGCCATCAACCTGGACCAGTCTGACCCGATGGCGGAGGCTGATTTCCACATGGCCTATGGCCTCTATGATCAGGCGGCGGATCTCGTCAATGGTGCCCTGTCAGTAGAACCAGAGCGCCAGGATCTGCTATCGAAACTTTGTGAGATCTATTTCGTGTGGGGTAATCGCGATGCCTTCACTGATGCGGCTGGCCGGCTGAAAACGGCTGTCGCCGGTGGCGAAAGCGCCGAGTGGGACAAGATAGTTATCATGGGGCAGCAGATTGCAGCTGACGACGATATGTTTGCCGGTGCCGGTGCGCCCATGGCAACCAAGGCCGTCGATCTATCATTCGAAGCCGAAACGGATGATACCGGCTCGCTCGATATGGAGTTAATTGCCGATTCCGGGTCTTCAGATGATGTGTTCGACATAGGCGGCGCCGATGAAGAAACAGCCGGTGAATCCACTGATTTCGACGTGACGGCCGAGATGCCGACTATGGAATCAACCCTCGAATCTCCAACCGTCGAAGAGCAATTCGATGTGCTTTCCGGCACGGCGGAGTTGCCGTCCATCGACGAGACCTTGGGCAATGCAATCGAGACCAGTGGACTGTCGGCGGACGCAACGGCCGAAATCGACCTGGACGACCTCGGGCTTGATCTGGCCGGACTGGATGAGACCGAAGTGGCCTCGCTGGACGATCTGGATGCAACAGCTGAAGTATCTGCGGTGGAACAGACAGGTATTAACGAGGAGTTGGACGATCTGGCTGATATTACCGGTACGAATCTCGAAGCGGATTCGGAATCAACCGGATTTCATCCCGCCTTGAGAGGCGGGGAAACGGGTACGAACGAAGTTCTGGCCGATTCCGATGAAACCCAAGTCGCTACTGATATCGTCACCGACGTTGGCGTCGATTCGAATTTGCTTGATGCAACCGGTGTTACGCAGATTTTGAGTGACGATTTTACCGTGGATACATTGTCGGATATCGCCGACCAGATTGCCGATAATGAGGCGACGATGTCGGCGGGGCTCGATGACGAGGGCGACGAAGCCGATGCCGATGCAGTACTGGGTGACGACGAGAAAACGATGATGGCGGGGCTCGATGACGAGGGCGACGAAGCCGATTTTGATTTCGCCAAGACGGAGGCGCTACCAGCCGATGTATTCGACAGCATGTCGAATCTCGACGAGACGGGCGAACTGCCGGCTGTTTCAGGCACCGATGTTGACCTCGATCTCGATGACCTGACGGCCGCGTTGCAGGTCAGCGAAGTAGGCGACACGATTCAACAAATGCGTGATGACGCGACCATTGAGCAGCCGCGTCCCGACATTTCAGAAATGGGCGAAGAGGATGATTTTTCGCCGACGATGAACCTCGAGCCCGGTGAAATGAACGAAGATCTGCATGACGCTCGGACAATGACCGAAGTGGGTACCAAACTGGATCTTGCGCGGGCTTACGTTGACATGGGCGATCCAGCAGGTGCGCGTTCAATCCTTGAAGAAGTGGTCGATGAAGGCGACGATGCTCAGCGTCAGCAGGCACAACAATTGCTGGATTCGCTAGCTACCTGATTGCGCATTGCCCTCGGCATTGAGTACGACGGTACCGCGTACAACGGTTGGCAAACTCAGCGGACGGGTGACGGTATACAGACGTTCGTGGAGAAAGCCCTCGCAGAGGTCGCCGACGAAGGCATTAATGTAAGCTGCGCTGGGCGTACAGACACTGGCGTACATGCAAGTGGGCAGGTTGTGCACTTCGATACCCAAAGTGATCGCAGTCAGCGAGGATGGCTGCTTGGTGCAAACAGCAATCTGCCCGACGACATTGCGGTCATGTGGGCGCGGCCCGTTCCTGATGACTGTCATGCACGGTTTTCGGCGACAGCGCGGCGCTATCGTTACGTCATACTCAATTGCGAGATTCGATCTGCACTGCACCGGCATCGAGCCTGGTGGGTTTACCAGCCTCTGGTCGCAGAACGTATGCAAGATGCGGCGAAACTGTTGCTCGGTAAGCATGATTTCTCGGCATTTCGCGCAGCGGGTTGCCAGGCATCGACCCCGGTGCGAGAGATTACGTCGATTTCAGTGGTTCGCGACGACGACTGGATAGTCCTGGACGTCACCGCAAACGCATTTTTACAGCACATGGTTCGCAATCTTGTGGGCTCGTTAGTGTCGGTAGGCTGTGATGACAAATCTGCGGAGTGGCTGTCCACACTATTGACGAGTCGAGATCGAAAGCGGGGTGGCGTTTCGGCACCGCCGCACGGTCTGACGCTTGTGGAGGTGATATATCCATCCGAATTTGAATTGCCATCGAGGCCTGATCAAAAAACGGTCCTGACCCCTGTTAGTATGCCGTCATGAGCTGGTTCGAAAAACTAATGCCATCGCGTATCAGTACCGAGAAGCGCACTCGCTCGGTACCAGAAGGCGTTTGGATCAAGTGCCCATTATGCGATGCACAACTGTATCGCAATGAACTTGAGCGCAATCTGCAAGTGTGTCCGAAATGCGATCACCATATGCGTATCGGCGCGCGCCGGCGCCTCGATATTTTTCTGGATTCGGATTCACAGCAGGAAATGTCAGCACAGCTTGAGCCGGAAGATCCGCTTAAATTTCGTGACAGCAAGCGATATCGTGAGCGCATAACGTTGGCGCAAAAAAAGACCGGCGAAAAAGATGCACTCGTATCGGTGACGGGTACCTTGCTCGGACGCCCCGTTGTCGTATGCGCTTTCGAATTTGCATTCATGGGCGGTTCGATGGGTTCGGTCGTTGGCGAACGATTCGCGCGTGCGACCGATCATGCGACCGAGAATAAAATGCCGTTGATCTCATTTGCGGCAAGCGGTGGTGCTCGTATGCAGGAAGCACTGTTTTCGTTGTTGCAAATGGCAAAAACGGCGGCGGCGCTGGCGCGCCTTGGTGATATGAACGTGCCGTATGTTTCGGTGCTGACTGATCCGACCACGGGCGGAGTATCGGCAAGCCTGGCGATGCTGGGAGACGTCAATATCGCTGAGCCGAATGCGTTGATCGGTTTTGCCGGGCCGCGGGTCATCGAGCAAACCGTTCGGCAGAAACTCCCCGAAGGTTTCCAGCGCAGTGAGTTCCTGCTCGACCACGGTGCCATTGACATGATTATCGACCGGCGCCAAATGCGTGACCAGGTCGCTGATCTGCTTGCCAAGTTTGAAAACCGGGCCAGCCCCGTCAAGCAGTAAACGATGCGCACTGACAGTTTGTCTCTCGACGAGTGGTTGGCGCAAATTGAGACCTATTCGCCGCGGGAGATCGATCTGGGGCTCGAACGGGTCGAGACGTTGCTGCAGCGACTGGATCTCGTTCTGCCCGAGACCGTTTTTCATGTCGCCGGTACCAATGGCAAAGGATCCAGCGCTGCGATGCTTGACGCATTGCTGCGTACGATCGGCGCAAGGGTCGGATGCTACACGTCTCCGCATTTGCTGCGTTACAACGAGCGAATATGTCTTGGCGGCGTCGAGGCGACCGACGCCCAGATTGTCGCTGCTTTCGAGCTGATCGAATCCGTTCGCGGCGATGTGCCGTTAACTTATTTTGAATTCGGCACACTGGCGGCTATGGCTGTATTCGCGACCGCCGGCATCGAAATTGCGGTGCTTGAAGTTGGCATGGGCGGGCGGCTTGATGCCGTCAACGCCATCGAGCCGATGGCGGGCCTGATCACCAATGTGTCGCTGGATCATTGCGCCTGGCTCGGCGACGACATCGAGGCAGTTGCCAGGGAAAAGGCCGGCATCATGCGAGCGATCAAACCCGTTGTTTTTGCGGCACGCGATATTCCGTCAGCGATTATCGAGCGCGCCGATGCGGAGGGCTCCAGACTGATCGCAGCTGGGCGCGACTACCAATGGTCAATCGATGGTGATCGGTGGTCGTGGCTTGGCGTAAATCACGCATTGCACGATCTTGCCCGGCCGTCCATGCCCGGTGATATCCAGGTTCAGAATGCTGCAGGGGTGCTTGCATTGCTGGAAGCGGCAGGCTTCGACACATTGCTCAGCACCGACGTCATCGACGACGCGCTTGGGCGATTGCAAGTATCCGGACGCATGCAGACTGTGGGTGAAAACTGGTTGCTTGACGTGGCGCATAATCCAGCGGCAAGCGATGCTCTTGCGGACACATTACGCGGGCAAAAGACGGCTGGGAGCACGATCGTCATTCTGGGAATGCTCGATGACAAAGATGTTGAAGGCGTAGTGATGCCGTTGTCTGATCAAGTCGATCAGTGGATCGCCGTGACCGCAGACAGCTCCCGTGCCACACCTGCGGAAGAGTTGGCGCGCCGGGTTGCCAACACAAGTAAGCGCCCCTGCCTGATCTCGAATTCTTTGCCGGATGCTATTGAGCATGCTCGCGACAGCGCCGGTACGGACGGCCGAATTTTAATCACTGGTTCGTTTTACGTGGTGGGAGAGGCGCTCCGACATGGTTTATACTCGCCGCCACGATGATGGATAGAGCATTGAAGGAACGGATCATCGGGGCGATCATTCTCGTCCTGTTCGTCGTATTAGTCGTTCCCGTATTCCTTGATGGACCGGCCAATGATGGCGAAATGACCTCTGAGCGCGTGCCATTGCCTGGGCAGTCTGGTGAGCCAAATCGTACCGTTGTGCTCAATCGCGATCGCACGCAGCCGGTTCCTGCCGCAGTCGCTGGCAATGGTTCGGTGCAGGTAGAAAAGGTCTCGACGGAGGGTCAGAGCGAGTCAGCGCCCGCGCAAAAAGTGGCTGAGTCGTCGCCGACCGGAATGTGGGCGGTTCAGCTCGGCAGTTTTAAAAAGCGAGAAAATGCAGAGCGACTGGCGGCCGAATTGAAAGAGCTGGGATTTGCCGCGTTCCTGAGCCAGTCGCCGACCGAATCGGGTGGGTGGCATCGCGTGCGAATAGGTCCGCTGAAGGATCGTGAGAGTGCCGACGCGATGGCAGGACGATTGAAAAAATCCAGTCATGAAGGACAGGTGGTACCGGTTCTGTGATCTGTTAGAATCTCCCTCCATTCAAGCCCGGATCAAGACTAACCGACATCTCTGATGCCGATTATCGACATACTCATCGCCGTCGCACTCATCATTTCAATAATCATGGGCGTCGTCCGTGGCTTCATTAAGGAAGCGATTTCAATCACCGCACTGCTGACTGCCATTTGGGCCGCATTGTATTTTGGGCCCGGTGTCGGCGAGATTTCTGAAAGCTGGATAAGTTCCGACGAAATGCAGACCTGGTTCGGTCGGATACTTGTCTTCGCCATCATCTTGTCGCTGGGCGGGTTGATTGGCTGGGGTATCTCGAAGCTCGTCAGATTGTCCGTACTGAGCGGTATCGATCGCTTTTTTGGAGCGATGTTCGGAGCAGCTCGCGGCGTATTGCTGGTTGCACTCTTCATTCTCGCCGGTCAGTTTGCGGGATTCGACAATGACAACTGGTGGCGTCGATCGAACTCGATTCCTCACCTCGAAGTCGTTTCGGAGTGGATCAAAGTGATGGCGCCGCAGGGCTATGAATTCATTACGCCGGACGGACGCGCCAGCTCCGTTCCTATCGAGCTCTGATATGTGCGGTGTTGCTGGAATCGTAAGTCATCGAGCAGTCAGTCAAGCGTTGTATGACGCGCTTACCGTGATGCAACACCGTGGTCAGGACGCTGCAGGTATCGTCACCTGGGGTGATGACGGGTTGCGAGAGCGCAAAAGCAATGGACTCGTCCGGGACGTATTTCGGCAACGCCATATGGACGGGCTGACCGGCAACGTCGGCATTGGCCATATCCGCTATCCAACGGCAGGCGGCGCTCGCGAATCAGAGGCACAGCCGTTTTACGTCAACTCTCCGTACGGAATTGTACTCGGCCACAATGGCAATCTGACCAACTCGGATGAACTGGCCGAGTTACTCATCAAGGAAGATCGCCGCCATCTGAATACGGGTTCGGACTCGGAAGTGTTGTTAAACGTATTTGCGCACGAGTTACAAATTCGCGCCAATGGCAAACTGACGCCGGAGCAAATCTTCGATGCTGTCGAAGCCGTGCACCGGCGTTGCCGTGGTGGCTACGCGGTTGTCGCGATGATCGTCGGCATCGGCATCGTCGCATTTCGCGACCCGAATGGCATTCGTCCGCTGGTGCTCGGTGAGCGCCAGGCAGAACCACGATCTGAGTACATGGTTGCGTCCGAGAGCGTGGCTCTCGATATTCTGCAGTTTAAGCGTCTGCGCGATGTACAGCCCGGTGAGACGGTATTTATCGAAAACGACGGCGCGTTTCACTGCCGCAAACTCGACGGCGAAGTGCGTCATACGCCCTGTATCTTCGAATTCGTGTATTTCGCGCGGCCGGATTCCATTCTTGACGACTTATCCGTGTACAAAGCGCGTCTGCGCATGGGCGAACAACTTGCAGGCAAGATCGTGCGGGACTTCCCGGATCATGATATCGATGTCGTCGTTCCGATTCCCGATACGAGCCGTACGTCCGCGGTGCAGGTGGCGTATCACCTGGGCGTCAAGTATCGCGAAGGATTTATCAAGAACCGATACATTGGTCGCACATTCATCATGCCAGGCCAGGAAGAGCGAGCTCAGTCGGTACGGCGCAAACTGAATGCCATCGATCTCGAATTCCGCGGCAAGAACGTGTTACTGGTGGACGATTCGATCATTCGTGGAACAACGTCGAGACAAATCATCAAGCTCGCCCGCGAGGCCGGGGCGCGAAAAGTGTATTTCGCATCGGCCGCGCCGCCTGTCAGGCACCCAAACGTGTACGGCATCGACATGCCGGCAGCGTCTGAACTCATCGCGAACGGCCGGACTGTCGAGGAAGTCCAGGAACTGATTGGTGCGGACCGTCTCATCTACCAGGATCTACACGGCCTGATCCGGTCTGTGCGCCACGACAATTCCTCGATAACAGAGTTTGATACTTCCTGCTTCTCCGGCGAGTATGTAACCGGTGACGTCACCGATGACTATCTGCATGAACTCGAAGAGAGACGCAACGACGCCGCGAAACAATTACGCGAGGACCATCGCGACGGTTATTTTGCGGGTGACGATGTGCCGGATAAACAGGACGCCGTCGTCGGTATGTAGCGACTGGCTCGGCGAGCGCCGCTCCCCATGAGCAATAAAGTCATGATCATTGACGGTCAGCGGGACTTCCGTAGTCTGATGGCGCACCATGTGTCCACGCACTGGCCTGACGCAATCATCACGGAATTTGATCCAACGACCGCCGGGCATCTCCCAATCGAATTCTCTGGTGCCGGCAATGACATTATTCTGCTGGGAAATGAACTGGGTGAGCGGGATGGGCTCGACGTGCTCAAACAATTCGTCAAGACGCCTGGATTTCCGCCGGTCGTCTATTTCGGTGTCAAGCGTGAGGAAGGCGAGGCGGTGAGATTGGGCGCGGATGTCTTTTTTGAGCGCGACGATGTCAGCCACAGAACCCTGGTAGTGCGTCTTAGCGACGTCTTGAAATCACGTCGCGGCGTAGCCTCGACAGGCGCGCTATTTTTTGGCGATGAGAAAACCGGCATCCAGCCACTAATCCGCGGCTATCGATTGGTCAAAAAACTCAGCGTGACATCACATTCGGCGGTTTACCTGGCTCAATACAAATCGAACGATGCGAAGGTAATACTCAAAGTTCTTCAGCAAGTACCCGAAGGCGCGGATAGCGTTGGGGCTTTTGACCGCTTTTTGCAAGAATACGAACTTATCGCCGATATTGATCACCCGAATATCGTAAAGATTCTTGATCTGGGCGTCGCGGACGATCATGCGCATATCGCAATGGAGTATCTCGACGGCGGAGATCTAAAGCAGCGAATAGCACTAGGAATTAACGAACCAGATGCAGTGCAGTACTTGCGCCAGATCGCAGGCGCATTGGCCAAAGTGCATGAGGTCGGAATTTTGCATCGTGACCTGAAGCCGGGAAACATCATGTTACGCAAGGACGAATCGATCGCCTTAATTGATTTTGGGCTGGCAAAGCACATGCGATTGAAGATGGAAATAACGGGCACCGGTGAGATTTTTGGGACACCGTATTATATGAGCCCGGAGCAGGGCCACGCAGATGCCGTCGATCATCGTGGTGACATTTACAGCCTGGGCATTATTTTTTACGAAATGCTCGTCGGTGAAAAACCGTTTCAGGCAGATACTGCGATGGGAATAATTTATCTGCACGCTCAGGCCCCGGTGCCGGTGTTGTCGCCGCGGTTTGCGAAGTACCAGGCGCTAATCAACATGATGTTGGCAAAGAAACCGGAAGATCGACTGCAGTCGGCCAGTGAAGTCGAAGAATGGCTGTAGTGCCACCAGCAATTGCAGATTTCTTCGATACTGCAACGCCTGATGAGTGGGTCAATGAGGCATGCCGCCGAATTCCGGAGTTGCTGCTCGATCATGCGAACTGCGAGCTTAAAGCCGCATCAACTGCGCTTGGATTTCTGTATCGATATCCGGACCGCACAGTTCTGGCCCAGCGCATGTCCCGACTGGCCCGCGAGGAGTTGAGACATTTCGAGCAGGTTCGATCCATCATGCAGGATATGAAAGTACCCTTCGACCGACTGACTGCGTCGAGATACGCGGGTGGACTACGCGACACAGTGAGAGACGATGAGCCGCACAAGCTGCTCGACTTGTTGCTGGTCGGTGCGCTCATCGAAGCGCGATCCTGCGAGCGCTTTGCGAAATTGGCGCCAAAATTACCCGAACAGCTAGGCAAGTTTTACAACGGGCTCTTGGCGTCTGAGGCCCGTCATTTCGAACACTACATTTCGCTCGCGACAACAGAGTGTGGAGTCAGTGACGATGAGATCGAGTCCCGCCTGGCAGAACTGAAGAAGATTGAAGCGAGCCTGATCACCGATCCGGATTCGCAGTTTCGATTCCACTCCGGAATGCCAGTCTAACGCGGCATCACCTCAAGCTTCGGTCCACGTAAATCCCATCGGACCACGCTGCCCTGCGTGTACCAATCTCCGAGCACAATTCGTTTGGCTTTTCGATTCCCCAGGTCAACCGTGTGAATATCTGGGCGGTGAGTATGGCCGTGCAGCAAAATGTCGGCGCTGTATTCGTTGATGGTTCTCATTACCGCGCCCTGGTTCACATCCATGATGTCCATGCTGAGATTTAGCGTTCGCTCGAGGCTTTGACGCCTGGCTTCCTGAGCAATGCGCAATCGTTCCTTTAGGGGCTTAGCCAGCATCGCCGCCTGCCAGTCGGGGTCGCGGGTCATCGATCGAACGCGCTGGTACTGGACGTCGTCCGTGCACATTGCGTCACCGTGGCTCAACAGAACTTTTTGGCCATACATTTTGACGGGATACGGGTCCTTGAGAATCTCGATTCCCGTCTCGTTCGCGAATTTTCTGCCGATCATGAAATCGCGATTGCCGTGCATGAAATAAACCGGAATACCGCTGTCGGCGAGCTTGCGTAGCGCCATTTTGATAATCGCGTAGTGAGCATTTGGATCGTCGTCGCCTACCCAGGCTTCGAACAAGTCGCCGAGAATGTACAGGGCCTCGGCCTCGACCGCGTCGGTTTGCAGGAACCTGATAAATTGGTCGCCGATGTCGCGTCGCTCGGCCTCGAGATGCAGATCTGAAATAAACAGCGTTGTCATCGCTGTTACTCGAATGTGTAGCGCGCCATTTTTTCAATCACTATCGGTACGAGGGGAGCGTCCGACGCGAACGGCCCTTGCGGCCCTGTCTTTACATTGGCGATCGTGTCGACAACCTCCATGCCCTGAATGACGTTACCGAAAACGGCGTAGCCCCAGGTGCCCCCGCTTGATTTCTTGCCGGGATCGAGTCGCGCGTTGTCTGCCACGTTGATGAAGAATTGCGAATTTGCCGAATGCGGGTCGCCTGGTCGGGCCATTGCCACGGATCCCCGAACATTGCTGAGGCCGTTACCTGACTCATTTGGAATTGAGTCATCATTTTCCTTATGCGTGAAATCGGGCGTATGACCGCCGGTCTGCGCCATGAAACCCGGGATCACCCGATGGAAAATAATACCGTCATAAAAGCCGTCATCGACGAGCTTAAGAAAATGTCCGACGGTTAGTGGTGCCTGTTCGCCATCCAATTCAAGAATGATCGTGCCCTTAGTGGTCACGATCTCGACATACGGATGCGGCGGTACCTCGTCGGCGGCGAGTGAAATCGTGCTGGCGAGCCCCAGCAACAGGGTTATCAGGGTCTTTTTCATGATTGCCTCAAGCGATTGTGGGAGCAGCTTTAGCCGCGATGTGGGAGCGGCTTTAGCCGCGATTCCATAGTCACCGAACCTAAGATACCAGAATGGCTATTGATTGACTGCCCCTCAAACCCGCCTTATCATCGTGCCCGCGCGACACCCGGCCCCGGTCAGGCATTGCGTGGCAAAATACCTGGTATCGGGGCATGGCGCAGCCTGGTAGCGCATCTGCTTTGGGAGCAGAGGGTCGGGGGTTCGAATCCCTCTGCCCCGACCAAAAAAACCGCAAAGGGACAAAGATTTATCGAAACCATCCGCAGCAAGTCATTTGGCATTTCACGCCTCTTTCTTGCGGCTGGCCTGGTCCTTAGCGGAACCGGCTTGGCTCTTGCCGAGGAGGACCGTGAATGGCGCGAAGATCCTCTTGGCAATCGATTCCTGTTCGGTATCGGTATATACAGCCCAAAACTGCATACTGTGGTCCGTCGTGACAGTTCCAATGGAGTCGTTGGAACCGAGATCAATTTCGAATCGACGATGGGCATGGACGACAATGAGAACTTGCCGCTGATATTAGGTTATTACCGGGTTGCGAAGAAACATCGAATCAAATTTCAGTACTTTCGGCTCGATCGTATAGGTGACTCGATCAGTGACGTGCCAATTCGTTTCGGTGACATAATTTTTCCGGCCAATTTTCCGCTCAGCTCGTATTTCAACGTCGACGTTTACTCACTTGGCTATTCGTATTCATTAATCCATGACGAAAAAAAAGAGTTGGCATTCAGTTTCGGAGTGCAGTTCCAGGATATCGAAATGGGAATCTCTGGAAACCTCGGGCCGGGGTTCATCAGTGAGGCGTCGGACGTTTTCGCGCCGTTACCGACGTTCGGCGGTTCGTTCGATTATGCGATCAGCGATAAGTGGTTTTTCACGAGCTTGATCGGTGTATTCGGCCTTGATATCGACCTCGGTGACGAGTCTGAGTTTGCCGGAGAAATTGTACAAATCAATGCCGGAATAGGCTACAGAGCGTTCAAAAACGTCGCGATTGGGCTTCAGTACAATTATTTTCGTGTCGACGTCGATGTCGCCGACCGCAACTGGGTCGGCGCCCTGGAATACGAATACCGTGGTCCGGTACTCGCATTCGGGATCTTTTTCTAAAGCAAAGCTACGGGTTAAATCCTTCGAGTACTTCGCGCAATTCGACCGCCCAGTACCGTATCAGCCGCTTGACCTCCACGGAACCCGAGACGGTGTTCGATCGACGGAAAGAACCACCGATGCTCTCGGCAGCCCGTCTGTCAACGGCGCGTGCGAGTATCCTGTTGGACTCGGAGTCTCGAATCTCCAATACCAGGGTCGCGTCGCCGACGTAAGTAAGAAGATGAACGGAACGACCCCCTACGGGGTCCGGCGGCACCTGCGATGTCACGTTAAGCAATCCACCACCAACTTCCAGCGTATCAGGGCCTGATTCGTCAACGATTTGAAATCGGGTGATCTTACCCAGCTCCTCGCTAAATATTTCATCGACAAGATCCTCGAATTGAGCCCGGGCTTTGTCATCGATGAAAAAGGGCCCACCTTGTGAACGGGCTACACTCGAAGATCCCTTTTTCGCGACCTCCCTGTACTCAATGCCAAGACTGACAAAACGAATTTTCGTGTAGCCGGAAAAATCCAAATCGGGCACGGCCCACGCCGCATCCGCGCGGCTGTTTTCGATTTTGTGCAATCCATCGTATGAAACCTCGGCATCGGGATCCGTCGGAATGGTTGGCGGGGGAGTCGAACAGCCGAGGGAGCCAATGAGGAAAATTAATGCCGTCATCAGCACTGTTGCCAATCTGCTTACATTCATCATCGACCCTCTGAGTCTTCGCCGTTTCTTCTGATAGCAAAAAATCTTAGCATGTATGATGAATACACCGCCAGCAGGGTATCTACGTGGGGTGGCGTCATTTTTCGCCTTCAGGCATAATCCGCGCCCGGCAGCGCCCGCAATTGCTGGTGCCTGATTCTGAACATTTTGGGGAGTTTTGAATATTGAGATAATGAGCGCCCGTAGCTCAACTGGATAGAGCATCGGCCTTTAAGTGAGGAGCCTGTGCCGGGAAACAGAACCGGTACAGTGGACTGCACTGTAACGGGGAACCCTTAACAGGTAAT
>PVMS01020848.1_pt1 | contig 16525 bp, 13 predicted proteins | sample 1853461 | NCBI WGS metagenome assembly PVMS01 (sample SAMN08582032, study PRJNA380276) | Marine sediment metagenome, whole genome shotgun sequencing project. | isolation source: ocean sediment barecode stripped | collected 2017 | reverse complement strand
CCCCCTTTGACAAAGGGGGAATGTATGAAGGGCTGAAGAAGTATTAGCACACCAACTCCAAGCCCGCATAAACATCCTCTGTATTTTCACGAAAGACCACCATCTCAACCTTTTGGGGCTCCTTGACTGGACTGGGGACGCCTTTAAAATATCGTATGGGCCTTACACAGGCATACAGATCGAGTTTTTGTCTCAGTGCGACATTGAGGCTCCTGATCCCCTCGCCGACAGGCGTGGTCAAAGGCCCCTTGATGCCCACCCTGAATTCCCGAAATGCATCGAGGGTCTCCTCGGGAAGCCACTGGCCTGTTTTTTTAAATGCCTTCTCTCCCGCCAGGACCTCTTTCCAAATGATTTGGCGTCTCCCCTGCCAACATTTTTTTACGGCGCTGTCGAGCACCATGACCGCGGCCCGCCATATATCAGGACCGATACCATCCCCCTCGATATAGGGCACAATGGGTCTTTCTGGAACTACAAGACTTCCATCTGAAAATAGAATTTTTTCACCTGAATCCACGTTATCTTATCCTCCCTGAAATCGTTAAATTAGATAGAACAAAAAACGGATTAGCAAGCCATCATTCCCGAAGAAGGCGGGATCAGCATTTAGACCGTTGAGAATAACATGGTCGTTAGGATTGGTAAAGCGTTACCTATGTAGGTTTATAGAACCTGATCACCATTAAGGTATTAGAAGCAAGGCGCCGAGGAGCGACGACTGAGGCGTATAAGTAATACGCCGCAAGGAGGAGCGATCGAAGGCAACGCCTAAGATGATACCTTAATGGTGATCAGGGGTTGGTTGACAGTTTTATTTGATTAGACTACATGATTTGAAGAATTATGCATAAAGCTTTTTTCATAAATATGTTCCGATTGGAAGGAATATGCGACAATATAAAATCCCCCCCGGCCCCCCTTTTTGAAAAGGGGGGAACGCTTACACTCCGGCATTGCTTATTGCGGCCATAGGTGTGCTAATACTTCTTCAGCCCTTCATACATTCCCCCTTTGACAAAGGGGGTTAGGGGGATTTGATAAAAAGGCCAATCGGAACATATTCCTGACAATTACTGTAAAATAAACAGGCGAGTTGTTCATGCAAAACACCGATACCCAAAAAAGACCTATTCATTCAATCGCAGGGGATTATTTTGCCTACCTCGGGAGGCACTTGCCTCAGCAATGCGCCAGTGATGAATTCTATTTCTTGCCACGGTCGGAGACCGCCAGATCCTATCTTAACCTTTTGGATGATTTAGAACCGGACAAAATCCAGCATCATGTTCAAACCATTAAGACCCTTTTAGAAGAAGTCCCGGCAGGAGAGATGCAGGGCCTGGAAGAGGAGATCGACAGTCAGTTGCTCCGACAAAGCATGAAGGGCTTCATCCGGGAATGGGAGGACGCCAGGGTCTGGCAAAAAGACCCCACCCTTTACGTGAAAATCCCCCTCTTTGCCGCGGCGAGGGTTCTCATGGAGGAAGACAGGACACCGGAGCAGCTAAAAGCGGACCTCCTCACCCTCTTTGCCCAAGTCCCCTCCTTTTTAAGGGGCGCGGCCAACAATCTTGAGTCACCTCCTGAAATTTCCATCGAAGTGGCATTAAATATGACCCGGGATGCCATCCATTTCCACGGGCAGGATATCCGGACTTTTATTGGGGACAAGTTAGAAGGGGATGGCGAGTTGACTGCCAAGAACAGGGAGGTGTCCGGAGCTTGGGAGGAATATGGAAAGGCCCTTACCCGCCTTTCTCCTTCCCCAAGGTTTGCCGTCGGCCAGGACCTCCTCGAAGAAATTTTGTCAGTCAGCCTAGGCTACGACAAATCTCCTGCTGAAATCTTGAACATGGCTCAAACCGCTCATGAAGAGACCCAAGGAAAACTTCGCGCACTTGGGGCGAAGATAGACAGCCACGGGAGGACGCCCATTACTGCAGAAAGTATATCAGACCTATCCTCCCCGGGTGGGGTCGTTCAATTGTATAAAAGGCAGGTAGAGGATCTCCGTCGTTTCTTTTACACGCAGGATTGCCTCCCCTTACCGGTTGATGAAAAAGTGACCGTCTTCGAGACGCCCATCTATCTTCAATCACTAAGGGCCACGGCCTCCTACAGTGCGCCTTTGACAGGGGATCCCGGACGCTCCGGCATATTCTATATTACTCCTGGAATGCGGAATCCAGAGATGATCATCGGCCATTGCCCGTATTTATCAGCCCATGAGACCTATCCCGGACATCATTTGCTGGACTATTTCCGTATCCATCATCCCAACCCTGTTCGACGCCAGATCGAATCGCCCCTCTTTTATGAAGGTTGGGCCTGCTATGGGGAGCAACTCCTGGATGAGCTGGGATATATCCAGGATCCGAGACGGCAGGAAATCGGACTGAAGCGTCAACTCTGGCGAGATCTGAGGGCCCAACTGGATATTAAACTCCAGACCGGACAAATCGGCTTCGATCGGGCGGTCGAAGAAATCGAATCCCTTGGGTATTCCCGTCAAAGGGCCCAACGGCAGGTCCGCCGGTTTTGTCTGACTCCGGGATATCAATTGTGCTATTTTGTAGGCATGCATGAGATCATGAAATTGAGGAAACAGGTTGCATCCCGGACAGGCACGAAAGGTTTCCATGAGAGCCTCCTAGGAGGAGGCGAGATCCCTTTTGATCTGGCTGAAAAGAACATCGAGGAGAAATTGCATGGAAAAAGTTAAGGGCTATCACGGAGAATGGAACATGGGCAGTCCCGGCGGATGGGACTATCAGCGGATCGCACAAATTCTGGGTAAAATGGCCTGGGATCTGATCAGGGAAAATGTAGAAATGGACGTTGATCTCGATTTTGAAGACCCCCTGATCAACGCCGTCCCCGGGTTTGCCCGCATGCTATTGCGGGCCCACAAGAACCGCTACGGGGGAAACGCGGTTCATGCCGTGCTTCTGGCTGAGACTGAGACTCTGGAGGTCGTGAAGGAAAACCAGAACCTGGTCAATTACCTGAACGGTATGGACGGTGTGAAGGCCTCTCTGGCAGGCCCTGCACATTTGTCTTTAAAAAAAGGGAAAGTCACTTGTAACGGATCAGAGGCAACGGTTATTTTCATGGATTTTAACCTGAACACCTTGATAAAGATGTCAGAGGATGAGGATATCAGACCTATCAAAGAGGCGATAAAACAGGGAATTCTTGTAAACCCCAAAGGTATGGAACCGATCGGTGCCAAAGGGGTATTTGAGGCGATCACGGAAGGATACCGCAACCAACTGAGTGAGGATACCATAGGACATACCCCCTGGACCCGGCAATTCTATTCTCATGTCACTACGGATCCTCAGGGCGAGCCTATTGACGACCTCATAACTTGGACGGAGACACACTGGGAGGACTTGGTGCTGAAACCGGCCCACGGGTACTCCGGGCATGGGATCTATGTGGGTTATAAAGAGGAGAATCCTAAAAAACTGATTCGACAGGCATTGGATGCGGGCGACTACATCGTTCAGCAGCTCGTCCCGTTGGAATTATGGTCGGAGTTGAGCGCCTGGCCCATCTCAGAGGATAATTCCCTGCTTCTGAAAGAATGGCAGACGGATTTCCGTTGCTTCGTCACGGATGAGGGACTTCAGGGTTTTCTGGCCCGCTTCGGGGGGGTCCCTACGAATGTGGGCTCAGGAGGCGGGATTCAGCCTATAGCCCTGTTGAAAGGGCCCTTGACTCCACGAGTAGCCGTTGAAAGGATCAACCACAGCCTTCTGAAGCTCGGTTATCAGACATATGTGCAGATCCAGGATGAAATCAACAGGAAGGCGGTCGAATTGGGTTTCACCTATCTCTTGGGTCCCATTATGATTACCCTCCGGCCAAGGATACTGACGATGGAACATATAAAGGAGCTCCGACAATACACCCATCACCTCTGGCAGGATGCCCTCAAACTGGAGGCACTCTGGCGGGAAGGGAAACTGGACAACCTGGTAAATATTGGGGCGGAAGAAAAAGAGTTGGCTCTTCAGCAACCGTGGGGCGGTAGCCCTGCGCTCATGGTCTCAGACGGTTTGTTTAGCTTCGGTGCGGACCTGATAGGTGGGGGGGATTAAATGGGAGAAGTCAATCCAGATTGGTGGAAGCGGATATTCGATGAAACCTATTTGATTACCGACGCCCGATCGGTCTGTGACGAGCATTTGACTGCTAAAGAGGTGGATTTCCTTGAGCAGACCCTGAACCTAGACAAAGCTTGGCCCATACTGGACCTCTGCGGAGGACAGGGCCGTCATTCTTTGGAACTTTCACGCAGGGGCTATCAAGATGTGACGGTTCTGGATTATTCAAAAGTGCTGATCAATGTGGGAAAAGAAAAAGCAGAAACGGATGGTCTCAGTACCCGCTTTATCCGAAGTGATGCCAGGGATACGCATCTCCCCGACGGATGTGTACGTATCGTCATTGTCATGGCGAGTTCTTTTGGTTATTTTATCGAAAAGGGGGAGGATGAAAAGATTCTTCATGAAGCGTATCGGCTCCTCATACCCATGGGGGAAATCCTTTTGGACCTTCCGGACAGGGCCCATGTCCATGAAAACTTTATCCCCCAATCGTGGCATGAGGCCGACGAAGATGTCGTGGTCTGTCGACAAAGGCGCTTGGCCGATGAGGCCCTTTATTGCCGGGAGATGGTTATTTCTAAAACAAAAGGCCTTATCCGGGATGAGACCTATCGCATCAAGCTCTACAATCGGGAGAGAATTGAAACCATCCTGAAATCAGCCGGTTTTGGGAGTGTTTTGATCAAAAAAGATGGGCCGACCCATGATAGCAACGGAGATTATGGGTGCATGACCGACCGGATGATCGTCATCGCCCAAAAGGGTTATCAAGAGATTTAAAATAATGCTTGACATAGCAAACTTACAGGATTAGTCTATCCCATTACACCTATATATTTGCACCAATAAAACCATGATGAGTCAAATTCAAAATATTATCGTCATTATCAGCGCAATAGGGATATCCGTATTCCTATTGCTCCTTCTCCTTGGGGTCGTAAGACTTAAACGCCCGGGCCTGATAATGACATCGTGAACCAAGCAACTCTTTAAAATCCGTTATCAGGCCCCCTGGTAACGGATTTTTTTTTATGCAAACGGAGAAAACCATGACAAAACAGATCACCCTTTATGACACCACCCTCCGAGACGGCACCCAGGGGGAACAGGTCAATCTTTCGGCAGAGGACAAACTCAGGATCGCCCACAAGCTGGATGAATTTGGAATCCAATATGTGGAAGGGGGGTGGCCGGGCTCCAACCCGAAAGACGCACGGTTTTTTGAAATGGCTCGGAAGACAACTTTCCAGACCACCCGGTTGACCGCCTTTGGGAGCACCCGTCGCAGTCAAGTTCTGCCGGAGGAGGACCAGAATATCAAGGCCCTTCTCAAGACGGAAGTGGAGACCTTGACCATTTTCGGCAAGAGCTGGGACCTACATGCGTCCGAGATCCTCGGCGTCTCCCTGGATGAAAACCTGGCCATGATAGAGGACACCGTCGCCTTCTTGAAGAAGAAGAATAGGGAAGTGATCTATGATGCGGAGCATTTTTTCGACGGATACAAGCATAACCCGGATTATGCCCTCAAAACCATAAAAGCGGCCGCGAACGGGGGGGCGGATGTGATCGTATTCTGCGACACCAACGGCGGCACCATGACCCATGACGTCCAGCGTATCATGGAGGAAGTTATACCACACCTGACCGTAACCACAGGAATCCATGTCCACAACGATTGCGGTTTGGCCTTATCCAACTCCCTGGCTGCGGTACAGACGGGTGTCAAGATGGTACAGGGGACCATCAACGGTTATGGCGAGCGCTGTGGGAATGTAGATCTGATAGCTGTGCTCGGGAACCTCCAGCTCAAGATGGGTTATTCATGCGTTGCTCCGGAGTCTCTTAAAAGAATGGCCGAGCTTTCCCATTATGTGAGTGAGGTGGCCAACATGCCACCGTCCAAAGATCGACCCTTTGTGGGAAAAAGCGCTTTTGCACACAAGGGGGGGGTCCATGTAAGCGCCATCCAGAAAAACCCCACCGCCTACGAACATATGGAACCTGAAATAGTGGGAAATAAACGGCGGGTGCTGGTTTCAGACCTTTCAGGCAGGAGCAACATCGATTATAAGACAAGGGAGATGGATATCAAGCTTGGCGGAAACGGATATGACAACAAGAAGATTGTGCAAGAAATCAAACGCCTTGAGGATCAAGGCTATGAATTTGACGCCGCAGAAGGCTCACTGGAACTACTGATCAAAAAAGTGACGGGACAATTCGAAGAACCCTTTACCCTGGAGTCCTTCCGGGTCACCATCGAGAAAAACAGATCAGGAGCGAGCACCTCCCAGGCCACCGTTAAAATATCCGTGGGAGATGATCATGAGATCACAGCGGCCGAGGGAGACGGCCCGGTGAATGCCCTTGACAATGCCCTCCGGAAAGCCCTAAATAAGTTTTTTCCTCAAATCAAAGAAATGGGCCTCGTCGATTTTAAGGTCCGAGTGATCGAAGGTAGTGACGGGACCGGGGCCAAGGTCAGGGTGCAAATGCAGTCCAGGGACGCCCGAGAGACCTGGTCCACCATAGGGGTATCGGAAAATATCATCGAAGCGAGTTGGCAGGCGCTGGTAGATAGTGTTCAGTACAAACTTTCAAGAGAATTGAACGGAAAAGATGAGAAGAGTAGTAACCTGCCTTCGAAAGAGGAGAAAACCACCGCAGCTTCCCCTAAATTGGGGGAACTGCGGAGAGTCCTTGAGGGATAACCTCCGCACTGAATCGAGAAGCATACTATGAAATAAAAAGTACAGCATCAAATGGAGGATATTCCAAAATGGACCGAATCATAGTTTTTGATACAACCCTGAGGGATGGGGAGCAGTCCCCGGGGGCGAGCATGAACGCCGCAGAGAAACTGCGCCTGGCCATCAAGTTGGAAACATTGGGCGTGGATGTCATTGAAGCGGGTTTCCCTGCCGCATCTCCGGGAGATTTCGAAGCGGTCAGGATGGTTGCAGGCAAGATCAGGAAAGCCCAAGTGACCGCTCTGGCAAGGGCCTCAAAGGAGGATATCGACAGTGCGTGGGGGTCTATAAAAGAGGCTGCCCACCCGAGAATCCATACCTTTATCGCCACTTCGGATATCCATCTCGAACACAAACTGAAAATGAGCCGCAATGAGGTGATCAAAGCGGCGGTTGAGGCCGTCAAGTACGCCAAATCGTTCACAGACAATGTGGAGTTTTCAGCCGAAGATGGGTCGAGAAGCGATCGCGACTTCCTCTGCCGTATGTTTGAAGCGGCCATCGAGGCTGGGGCAACAACGGTGAATCTCCCGGATACGGTCGGATACGCCATGCCGGATGAGTTCGGTCAGTTGATTGTCTATGTCCGTGAACATACCCCCAACATCAACAAGGCGGTCTTGAGTGTCCATTGCCACAACGATCTGGGCCTGGCGACGGCAAACACTTTAGCAGGACTCAAAGCTGGGGCGCGTCAGGTGGAGGTGACCATCAACGGGATCGGTGAACGGGCGGGAAACACCTCCCTCGAGGAGGTCGTCATGGGCCTTTATACCCGTAGAGACCTTCTTGAACTGGAAAGCAGCATCAATACCCGGGAGATCCACTCTGCGAGCCGACTGGTGAGTATGGTGACGGGGATTGTAGTACAACCCAATAAGGCGGTGGTAGGAGCCAATGCCTTTGCCCATGAAGCGGGGATCCATCAGGACGGGGTTCTGAAAAACAAGATGACCTATGAGATCATGGAACCGGAGACAGTCGGGTTGACCAGCAATCGCCTGGTGCTTGGAAAGCATTCGGGAAGGCATGCCTTCAAACAAAGACTCTCCGAACTGGGCTATGATCTCGAAGAAAAGGATCTCAACCGCGTTTTTGAGAAATTTAAAGAGCTGGCGGACAAACGAAAGGAGATCCTTGACGAGGATATCGAGGTCCTGATTGCCGAGGAAATCCTGAGGATCCCGGACACATTCAAACTGGATTATTTAAACGTGGTCAGTGGTACTGTCGCGGTTCCTACCGCCACCGTAAAACTCCTTATCGACGGGCAAGTAGAGCAGAATGCGGGCTTCGGCATCGGCCCCATAGATGCCACTTTCAATACCATTGCCAAAATGACCAAGACCCGCTCAAAGCTTCTTCGCTTCTCGATCAACGCGATCAGTGGCGGGACGGATGCCCAGGGAGAGGTGACCGTGCGCCTTCAAGAGAATGGTCTAATCGCCCTCGGCAAAGGGGCTGATCCGGACATTTTTATCGCCAGCGCGAAGGCCTATATCAACGGGCTCAATCGGCTCGAGTATCTGAAAAAGAATCCTTCCCTCGCCCCTGAGGAGAGGGGTCTCTAATCAATAACAACCTCACAGGGGAAGATAGGAATTAAGATGACAAACCCAATGACCATAACGGAAAAGATATTGGCCGCCCACGCGGATAGAGATTGGGTGAGCCCGGGAGACCTGATCAAGGTTAAGGTGGATCTTGCCCTGGCCAACGATATCACGGCACCCCTTGCGATCCAGGTATTTTATGAAATAGGGAAGGACAGGGTTTTTGATCCTGAAAAAATCACCTTGGTGGCAGACCATTTCGTACCCAATAAAGATATCCCTTCAGCCCTGCAAGTAAAGCAGATGCGGGAGTTTGCCATCAAGCAGGGACTTCGGCATTTTCTGGAATTGAGGGATGGGGGCATCGAGCACGTGATTCTTCCCGAGAAGGGCATGGTGGTGCCGGGAGATCTGGTCATCGGTGCGGACAGCCACACTTGTACGTACGGGGCCCTGGGGGCCTTTTCTACGGGGGTGGGAAGCACCGATCTTGCGGTCATCATGGCCACAGGCAAGTCCTGGCTAAAAGTCCCGCCTACCATAAAACTGGTGTTTGAAGGGGAGTTGAAGCGCTGGGTGGGTGGAAAGGATCTTATCCTTTTCACCATAGGCGAATTGGGCGTTGAGGGAGCCACTTATAAAACCCTGGAGTTTTCCGGAGAGGTCATAAGAACACTTCCCATGGATCAACGATTGACCATGGCCAATATGGCCGTTGAGGCGGGGGCCAAAAACGGAATCATTGAGCCTGATGAGATAACGGAGGCCTACATCGCTTCCAGATCCGACCGAAAGCCATCTTTCCTGAAGAATGATGAGGATGCCTCTTTTGAAAAGGTCCTGCATTTTAACGTTGACGGGCTCGAGCCCCAGGTGGCATGTCCCCACTCACCCGACAACGTGCGGCCCATATCAAAGATCGACCAAATCCCCCTTGACCAGGTCGTGATAGGGTCTTGTACCAATGGTCGGTTTACGGACCTGGAGGAGGCCGCGGGAATTTTAAAAGACCGGTCAGCGGCCAAAGGTCTCCGGCTCATTGTAATGCCCGGATCTACTCTCATATACAAAGAGGCTATCCGGCAGGGGATATTGGAGACCCTAACGGAGGCGGGTGCAATCATCGGTCCCCCCTGTTGTGGTCCCTGCCTTGGCGGGCACATGGGGGTGCTTGCCGAAGGGGAGAGGGCCCTTTCCACGACCAACAGGAATTTTATCGGTCGAATGGGGGATCCAAAGAGTGAGGTATACCTGTCGAATCCGGCGGTAGCGGCAGCGTCGGCTGTCCTCGGAAGGATAGGTTCCCCGGAAGAACTATAGAGTCGGTGAGCGGTAAGCAGTAAACGGTGAACCGTGAACCAAAGACAGCGGTCAGCAATCAGCTGTCAGCATTCGGCACTTACAACTTCATTTTTCGTGTTTTTGTGATAATTTTTTGGTTCTGTGATGAAAGGATCGATACCATGCAATATAAAGGAAGGGTATGGATATTTGGGGATCATGTGGACACGGATGCCATCATTCCCGCAAGATTTCTCAACGTATCAGACAAGGAAGTGCTCGCTGAAAATTGTTTCGCCGATATGAGGCCCGATTTTCATGGGGCTGTCGAGCCCGGGGACGTTATCGTAGGGGGGAGAAATTTCGGTTGTGGTTCATCCAGAGAGCATGCCCCTTTGGCTATTAAAGAGGCTGGGATCAGTGTGGTCATTGCCAAGAGCTTCGCAAGAATATTTTACCGGAACGCCTTTAATATAGGCCTACCCCTATTGGAATCGGAAGAGGCTGCCGATGCTTTTTCAGATGGAGATCGAGTCGTTGTCGACTTAAGGTCGGGTGAGATAAAGGAGGAGGGAGATGGGAGCCGGGTCGTGGCGAAAGCCATCCCTGATTTTATGATGGAGATTGTTCAGTCGGGAGGCCTCGTGTCATACATCAAGGAGAAGGGTGACTTCTAAATAGTAAGATAGATAGGAGATGAAAACACGCTTTTTACACATTGATGATAGATCGCATCCCAAAGAAGATAACCTGGCGTAATGGAGTGATGGAGTATTGGAATAATGGGAAAAACAAGAAAAACCAATACTACAGTACTTCGGAACTCCAAAAAAAATAATGGTACCTGTTTCCTATTTTATTACTCCGGCGACTATTTACATCAAAGTGGTCATTCCGGCAAATCCGCCAGAGGCGGATAAAAGTCGTGGTTCGACAGGCTCACCACCCTGAGCGGCCGGTTGTAAAGGCCAATTTTCACAACCGGCAGTCGAAGGAGAATCCAGGCGGGCACTGGATGCCGAATCATGCTGACTGTAAGAAATTTAGCCTCTACAGTCAGCTACAAGTCCGGCATGACTGTGTCGCCTGTTTAATTGCTGGGTTGATAATAATGAAATCTTGAAAGAATATATTGGGGACTTTTGAGGAGAAGAAATGAAAAGTGATCAAGTAAAAAAGGGGATTGACAGGGCGCCACACCGGTCCCTTTTCAAGGCTATGGGTTACACGGACCGTGAGATGAGTCGGCCCCTGATAGGTATCGCCAATTCCGCGAATGAGATTATTCCCGGGCATATTCACTTGGACAAAATCGTGGATGCGGTAAAAGCGGGGGTGTACATGGCAGGCGGTCTCCCCATAACATTCGGTACGATCGGTGTGTGTGACGGCATCGCTATGAATCATATAGGCATGAAGTACTCTTTGGGAAGTCGTGAATTGATAGCAGACTCCGTTGAAGTCATGGCCAGGGCCCACGCCTTTGACGCCCTGGTGCTGGTGCTGAACTGTGACAAAATCGTACCGGGCATGCTCATGGCGGCCGCGAGGGTGGATATCCCAACCATCGTCATCAGTGGCGGCCCCATGTTGGCAGGAAGGCATCCGGAAAATCCGGATCATCGGATAGATCTGATCACGGTATTTGAGTCTGTGGGCGCTGTTCATTCGGAAAAAATGACGGCCGAAACCCTCTCCGCCATTGAAGATGAAGCCTGTCCTACCTGTGGCTCATGCGCGGGGATGTTCACGGCCAACTCTATGAACTGCCTGACCGAAGCGATCGGCATGGCCTTGCCGGGCAACGGCACCATTCCGGCTGTCATGGCGGCACGGATTCGCCTCGCCAAGGAGACAGGCTTCCAGATTATGGACCTTCTGGAAAGGGGGATTACCCCTGGAAAGATCATGAATGAAGAGGCCTTCACCAATGCCCTGACCGTAGATATGGCCTTGGGATGTTCCACCAACACAGTGCTCCATCTGTCGGCCATCGCGAGGGAAGCGGGCGTCCCATTCTCCTTAAAAAGAATCAACGAGATCAGCGAACGCACCCCGAACCTCTGTTCCCTGAGTCCGGCGGGAAAAGATCATGTGGAAGATCTGGATCGGGCAGGGGGAGTCCAGGCTGTATTGAAAGAACTGGCGGGGGCGGGCCTAATTAATGGGCAGTGCATAACCGCCTCCGGTAAAACCGTTGCGGAAAATATGGAACAAGCCATGATCAGGAATCGAGAGGTGATCCGAAGCATCAAGGATCCGTTCCATCCGGAAGGCGGTCTGGCCGTTTTGTATGGGAACCTGGCGCCGGCGGGGTGTGTGGTCAAGCAGTCGGCCGTTTCGAAGGAAATGCTGTCTCATGAAGGGCCGGCCCGGGTCTTCGACTCGGAAGAAGAAGCGACGGACGCCATCATGAACCGCAGGATCAATCCGGGGGAGGTGCTGGTAATTCGCTACGAAGGTCCTAAAGGGGGGCCCGGGATGCGCGAAATGCTCACGCCGACCGCCGCCATTGCGGGCATGGGCCTGGACGCTCAAGTGGCACTGATCACGGACGGTCGGTTCTCGGGCGGCACGAGAGGGGCCTCAATCGGTCATGTCTCTCCGGAGGCCATGGAGGGAGGGCCCATCGCGGTTATAGAGAACGGAGATTTGATCAAGATAGACATCCCCCATAAACAGATAGACGTCAAGCTATCCGAAGAGGAAATTCGGAAACGCCTTTCGACATGGAAGCCGGTGGCGCAGAGAATCACCTCCGGATACATGGAGCGATATGGACGAAGTGTCCTTTCGGCAAGTGAGGGTGCCGTTTTCCAAGGGGCGGGTAAAAAGGGCGAAGCCAGTTGAAATAAGAAAGACGCCGGCAGTACGACGGTAGAATTTTTAGGCCATTAACAGTGTAACTATTTGTGGTTCAAATCCGAATATCGAAACTCGAAATCCGAAACAAACTCGAATGCTCTAAATTCTAATGACCAAAACAATAAAATTATGAGCATATCTTTTCATAGGGTTGCCCATAGGTAAACACTTGGAACAGCCCTAATTTTGAACATTGGGAATTCGGATTTTGGATTTGTTTCGTATTTCGTGCTTCGAATTTTAAGCTATTTTCTTCCAGGGTCGGTGGAACACATCCGGGCCCACCGTCAGAGGCGGTATGTTTGAATACAACTAAAATAAGGAGGGATCATCATTAAACTTAAAGGCGCACAAATCATTATGAAGGCATTGCAGGAAGAAGGGGTGGATACGATTTTCGGATTTCCCGGCGGTGCTGTCATCGACATATATGACGAGTTGGTCAAAACGGATATCAATCATGTCCTGGTCCGCCATGAACAGGGAGCCGTTCATGCCGCCGACGGATACGCCAGGGCCTCCGGCAAAGTGGGCGTTTGTCTGGTTACCTCGGGGCCGGGCGCAACCAATACCGTAAGCGGTATTGCTTCCGCTTACATGGATTCAGTTCCCATTGTCATCCTCACCGGTCAGGTGAACACGGAGCTTATAGGAAATGACGCCTTTCAAGAAGTGGATATAGTAGGAATCACAAGGCCCTGCACCAAACACAATTATCTTGTTAAGGATGTGAAGGACCTGGGCAGGGTCATCAAAGAGGCATTTTATATCGCAAGGTCAGGACGCCCCGGCCCGGTTTTGGTGGATCTTCCTAAAGATGTGGTTCAGGCAACCGCGCAATATGGGGCCGTAAAGGACATCCAGCTCAAATCCTATAAACCGACCTATGAGCCCAACATGAAGCAGTTGCCCAAAGTGATCAAGCTCATCAAAGAGGCAAAGAGACCCCTTGTATTTGCAGGGGGTGGCGCCATCCTTTCAAAGGCCTCCACAGAGTTAAAACACTTCGCAAAAAAGATTCACGCCCCCGTCACAGCGACCTTGATGGGCCTGGGGGCTTTCCCAGCGACCGACCCCATGTGGCTTGGTATGATCGGAATGCATGGGACATATCAGGCAAACATGTCCTCAGGAGAGTGTGACCTTCTGATTGCGATTGGTCTTCGGTTCGATGACCGCGTCACTGGGAAGACGGATGTCTTTGCCCACAAGGCCAAGATCGTTCACATTGATATCGATCCCACATCGATAAGAAAAAACATTCCGGTGACCATTCCTATTGTAGGGGATTGCAAGATTACCTTAAAGAAATTGAACAGCCTGTTGGAGAAGGAAAAATTCGTGGGGTTGAAGAAACAGAGACAACCTTGGTTTGATCAAATCGAAGAATGGAAGGCGACAAAACCCCTCGCATACGAACAGAAGGACCGGATCAAGCCCCAGTTTGTGGTGGAAAAATTGTATGAGCTGACCAAAGGAAAGGCGATCGTCACCACGGAAGTGGGGCAGAACCAGATGTGGGCGGCCCAGTATTACCACTTTGATCATCCCAATTGCTTCATTACTTCGGGAGGATTGGGATGTATGGGGTTCGGTCTGCCGGCGGCCATGGGCGCACAGGTGGCCTGCCCGGACAGGTTGGTGGTCGATATCGCAGGGGATGGCAGTATTCAGATGAACATCCAGGAGATGGCCACCGTGGTGCAACACAATCTTCCCGTCAAGATCATCATTTTAAATAACCGGTATCTAGGGATGGTGCGACAGTGGCAGGAGTTTTTCTATGACAAGTGTTACGCATGTACTGGAATGGAGCATGCCCCTGATTTTGTGAAGCTGGCTGAGGCCTATGGGGCGGTGGGGCTGCGTGCAGAGAAGCCTGAAGAGGTGGAGCCGATTCTTAAAGAGGGCCTTTCCATTCCGAAGCCCGTCATTTTCGATTTCGTCGTCGAAGAAGAGGAGTCCGTTTATCCCATGGTACCGGCCGGGGCACCGATTACTGAGATGCTACTGGTTTAGGGCCTGAGGCTTCCACCTCGACTCCTGGCAGGAGAGAGCGAAATCAGTTCCGACAAATGAAGAATAGAGAGGCAATGGTATCACTATGACCGGAGACAATAAGCAAAAACATATCCTTTCATTGCTGGTAGACAATGAACCGGGAGTCCTATCACGCATCGCGGGTTTATTCAGTGGCCGTGGTTTCAACATAGACAGCCTCTGTGTGTCAGAGACAACCGATCCGGATATTTCCCGCATCACCCTTGTAGCCATAGGGGACATGATGGTCGTGGAGCAGATAAAAAAACAACTCAACAAGCTGATCAATGTGATCAAGGTGTTGGAGTTCAGCGGGTCCGAATTTGTTCAGCGCGAGATGGCCCTCATCAAAGTGCGGGCAAAACCGGAGTTCAGGGCCGAAATCCTTCGGATGGTGGATATCTTCCGCTCCAGGATTGTTGATGTCAATTCAGACTACTACATTGTTGAAGTTACCGGAGATGAAGGCAAAATCGTAGCCTTCTTGAATCTCCTCAAGCCCATGGGTATCAAAGAGATTGCACGAACCGGCGCGATTGCCCTAGGCCGTGAAAAAAAATAGAAAGGAGAAAAAATGGCAAAAATCGATTTTGGTGGTGTGATGGAAGACGTAATCACTGCGGACGAATTCCCAATTGAGAAGGCGAGGGATATCCTCAAAGATGAAGTTATCGCAGTGTTGGGTTATGGTGTGCAAGGTCCGGGACAGGGACTAAATATGAAGGACAACGGTATCAATGTCATCGTCGGTCAATCAAAAGAGTTTAAGGAGGATTGGGATCGTGCTGTAAATGACGGTTGGGAGCCGGGCAAGACCCTCTTTGATATTGAAGAAGCTGCCCGGAAGGGAACGATTATCATGATGTTGGTGTCTGATGCCGCCCAAAAGGCTGTCTGGCCCAATATCAAAAAGTGCCTCAACACTGGAGATGCCCTCTATTTTTCGCATGGTTTTTCAATCGTGTTCAAGGATCAGACAGGAGTAATTCCCCCTGAGGATGTGGACGTAATCCTGGTTGCTCCCAAAGGCTCAGGAACAACTGTTAGAAGAAACTTCCTGGACGGCAGCGGTATAAATTCCAGCTATGCTGTTGACCAAGATTATACCGGAAAGGCTATGGAAAGAACTTTGGCCGTGGGTATTGCCGTGGGATCCGGTTATCTCTTTCCTACCACTTTTGAGGATGAGGTCCATAGTGATCTTGTTGGAGAGAGAGGCGTCCTCATGGGATGTCTTGCAGGAGTCATGGAGGCCCAGTATAACGTGCTCAGGAAGCATGGACATAGCCCCAGCGAGGCATTTAATGAGACAGTAGAAGAACTGACCCAGAGCCTGATCAGGCTTGTGGCTGAAAATGGTATGGACTGGATGTATGCAAACTGCAGTGCGACTGCTCAGCGTGGTGCACTTGATTGGCGACATAAATTCAGGGATGCTGTTGCTCCGGTATTTGACGACTTGTATGAGAGCGTTTTGTCTGGTGAAGAGACAAGGATCGTGCTTGAAGTAAACAGCGCCCCTGATTACAAGGAGCGTCTCAGGGAAGAGCTTGACGAGATCAAGAATTCTGAGATGTGGAAAGCCGGATCGGCTGTTCGAGCCCTGAGACCGGAACGAAGAGAAAAATAATTGACAGGATGACAGGATAGACATGATTTAACTCCGGTTGTCGTTTTGATGAGATGTTTAACCACTCCGAGAACATTCTGTTTCCTTATTAAAAAATAAAAATGGAATTTGGATAAATATGAAAGAAACTATCTTGTGAATCCTGTTTATCCTGTCTAAAAAATGACGAAGGGAAGAATAATGACAAAAAAATACGATATTGCTGTGATCCCGGGAGACGGAACCGGACCTGAAGTGGTTGCTGAAGCGGTCAAAGCCCTGGGAGCCGTGTCAGAAAAATGCGGT
>PVMS01129483.1_pt1 | contig 16528 bp, 16 predicted proteins | sample 1853461 | NCBI WGS metagenome assembly PVMS01 (sample SAMN08582032, study PRJNA380276) | Marine sediment metagenome, whole genome shotgun sequencing project. | isolation source: ocean sediment barecode stripped | collected 2017 | reverse complement strand
TAAATCTGATCCAAAATTAAAATCTCCCATGTAATCAATGTATTCAGACGCATTCTGTGACCAAACCAGATACAGCGTTGAACCGGTTTTGTATTCGCATCGGATTACCAGGTTAGAGTTGAATTGTGTATAGTTAAAATCTGTATCATCAACGACGAAATTTGTAATGCCGTCGTTATCATTGTCAATTTCCCATGTATTATCTTCGCTATTGTAGGCGATTTCATTATCATCAAAAGTATCAAAACGATCTTCAAATTTATCAGCTTGTGGTTCGACTACCAGCATGTGGTTACGATATTTACCGGCATTAACATATGGCGAACCATAATACTGAATGGATAAATTGGGTGATATGGTATAATCCAACCGAATCGTTGCACCCAGGGTTTCCTGATCCATTTCAGCCATAATGTATTCCATATTACCAGTCTGCTCATTTTCGATTGCTCCGAAGTCTGACCAGTTCGCCCACGAATCAAAAGTGCGGTGGTAATTTATTTGCGTCGTAACCGTCAAATTACCCAACGGTCTCCAGGTGATTGATGGTTCACCACCATACCAGTAAGTTCCCTCTGCGCTACTACCGTTATAGACAAAACCAGCAATGGAAATTCTTTTTCTTTGATCGCTATTAGCCCAAATCCACAAATTTCTTCTGGGATCAGCTTTTATTGAAGGTCCGCCCCATAAGGCAGATATGTGGTTTGAGGGCGCCTGCATGTTAAACCCACCACCTAATGACCAATAGTTCAGAAACGTGGCGTTACCATTGATGTTACCGCCCAGTGATAGTCGCTCACCTCCGAAATTCATGCCATGCCAGATATTAAAATTCACTCTGTAGTTTCGGAATCTTTTTCCAGGATCGTTCTCGCGATATTGCACCCAGACAAATTGGGTTTGCTGATCGACACTGCGATGAAATCCAAGATCGTTGGCTTCGAAATTAGGTGAAAATGTCCATTGGCCAATGGAGCCCTGCCAGTGTTCGTTGTGATTTCTGGAAATTGCAAGTTTATGGGAATATCCAGTCAACTGTGTGGCTGAGGAATCCACCTTTAAATGCGTTGCATCAGGACGTTGAAAATAATGCCGGGAGCCGGTTTGTGTTTCCAGTAAAGCTTCGGTAGAACCAGAAACATTCGTTGCTGCAAAGGCGCTTTCCAAACTCCACCGACTATCGTCCCAACGATGTGTGATATCGATTCCGCCAGAAAAAGCATTTTTATGGAGGTATTCTAAATTTTCATCACCAATGTCACGATAAGTTGATGTGAAAATTCCACCCACCGTAGTCTGTCCTTCATTAAAATCTTTCTGAATGCGTGATACAAAGTAATTAGTGAGCGGTTCAATCGTCACCATTTCTGTTGGGGTCTCGTCTTCATATTTAATGATTCCCTTTTCTTTGGCAGTTACAGCATTCAATACGCCAATTGACCAACCGGAGTTTGTTTTACCGCTAATTTTACCAGCAGATAGAATCCTGGTTGCAGTTGGATTTGTCTCATAGCCATCATCGTTCTCAGCATAATCATGCGGCGCGCGACCTATCCTGCGAGTATAGAACAAACTGTTACTGCTTTGGTCGCCATCACCTAAGCCCATGCTGAAATTAAAAATATTGCCACCTTCCATAAAAAATGGACGTTTCTCGGTAAAATATGATTCAAAGGCGGATAAATTCAATTCTGCTGGATCGGCTTCAACCTGTCCGAAATCAGGATTTATTGAGAGATCCAACGTCAAATTATTACTGATGCCATATTTAATATCGGCACCAATATTATTGGCAAAATTATAGGATTCCGGATGTACGGGATTTGAATAGCTATTATCTCTATCATAACCACCGGTTAAATATGGAGCAACATATAAACGGCGCTGCTTTGGTATGCTGTTTACCCCTGTTAAATCACCGTAGTGCCTAACCCATCCAGACTCTTCTTTCGGCCAATAAGTCCAATATGCATCTTCATTTTTTTCTGCAATGTGACGATGAATCTGAATTCCCCAATTATGGTTATCACCGTCGCTGAAACGCAATTCTCTCAATGGTATTTTAAATTCTGCGGACCAACCGCCATTGTAACGGGCTGCTTTGCCTTCCCACAACGCATCCCAGTTAGGATCCTCCATCTCATCATCATAACGCCGCACGTCCCGTTTAACGCTCAGAGGGTTCAACCCAAACTCAAAAGCAGTTCGATTATCGTTATAGCTATCGACTGAAACGTACAACCAATCGCTCGGCGATTCCTCATCTCTACGACTCAACAAGCCGGTAATCTGATTTTCGTCGGTAACAGATGCTTTAATGCCGACATACAGATATTCGGTATCATAGAGAATGGCAAACATTGTTTCTTCTGAAACCGGTTCACCCTCTATAGGATCACGTTGAATAAATTCTTTTGATATATCAGAAAACGTCCAAACTGATTCATCCAGACTGCCATCAAGTATGATGTCACCAGGATTTATTTTGACAACATGTATGGTCTTTGAAGTGGATTTTGATTGTCCGCCCATCAAAATGGATCCGATAAGAAGAAACCCAATTATTATATTATGCTGATTTAGTTTCATTGGTGACTCCATGCATTTTGAAATAGAATAGTGATTAGATGCTGTAGCGGGAAAAAGGTTGTCAGCTGAATGACAACGGTAACGTGTGAGAATTAGAAGTTGGTGTTAAAAGATTTTATCTAACCAGGTTCGAAGTGTTGCGCTGAAAATATTATATAATATTAATATGTAAGGCACCATGACAATAAAAAATGAAAATGTGGTAATGCGAAATTCGGCTGCATAAGGATTATTTATTTGGCGCTTTTTATACCAGTTTCTGGCCAATATTAAAGTGCGATATGCAAAAAAAGATCCAATTGCAAAAATTATTACGAGAACAAGAAAATCATTAAAGTTCAGTGAATTTAGCCAACGTCCAAGTTTCATAAATAATCCTTATAAATAGGCAGCCCCAAAAACACCTGCAGTGTCACCTAATTCATTTTCCACGATCAACGTTTCAAGCCGATCGCTGAAAACATATTTACTTACATACTCAATTCCGTCATCGTAGAGAAATGGAATATTTGATACACCGCCACCTAAAACGATTATATCAGGATCAAGTATATTAATTACGTTTGATAAAGCCAAACCGAAATTATCCAGAAATTCCTCTTTCCACTTTCGTTCTTTAACAGCAATTCCACTGTTCACCGTTTTAACGATATCCTTTAATTGTGATATGTCACCAGTCAGTTCAGTCCATCGGCGCTCAAGAGCAGGACCAGCGATGTAAGTTTCAACACATCCACTTTTTCCACAATAGCATATATTTCCATTAGGATGCAATGTGTGATGACCCCATTCACCGGCAATGTGCATTTTCCCGCTGATAAGTTTTTTGTCAATAACTATACCACCGCCAACACCGGTTCCCATAATCACCCCAAACAGAATCCTATGATCTTTTCCAGCCCCGGAATAAGCTTCCGCTATGGTGAAGCAATTTGCATCGTTTTCAACCTTGATGCTTTGTCCAACCTTTCGTTCTAAATCAGCCTGGAAGGGCATATTTATCAGACAAATCGTGTTGCTATTCTTTATAGTTCCCGTTGCAGGCTCTAGCGCACCAGGAGTACAGACGCCGATTCGGTAGGATTCATTTTTGTTCATTTTCAATAAATTAATCAGGTCAACTATTTTGGTTAGAATAGATTCATAACCTTTGGATTGATCAGTTGATTTCCGAATTCGTTTAAGTACACGATTATTTTCATCAATCAGGACACCTTCAATTTTCGTACCACCCAGATCAATTCCAATTCGTTTCATAATACATCCATCAGACAGGCTTGGAATTCCGCTAATATCATTGCTGTCGCGCCCCACACTTTTTGATTATTTAATTTAAAATAAGGAACATTTACTAAAACTCCCCGGATCGTACGCATCTCCTGCTTTATATTCTTTGGATCGAGTAAATCCTGAACAGGAACAGAAAATATTTTATGAACTTCAGTCAGATCAGCGTGTGCTTCAGCGGAAACCGGAAGGTATGCCAAATATGGATGTATCATATAGCCTGTCACTTTTACAAAGAGCGGTGTCAATTTCCCAATTAATTGTATTTTTTCGGCGGGGATACCAATTTCTTCAAAAGTTTCCCTGATTGCAGTTTCAGATAGTTTTTCACCTTCTTCCCAGGTTCCACCTGGTAAAGCTATCTGTCCTTTATGATGCTGCATGCCATGTGTTCGTTCGGTAAGGAAGAATCGTATTTCTTTAGCCTGTTCATACAATAAAATAAGCACGGCAGAAGGGATCGCATGTTCAATTGAGTTAGGAAATGTGATAGGTGTGTGTGCTTTTGCCAGTAAAATATTTTGTGTCTGTTTTCCTGGCAGTTTAGCTTGGAGACGCTGCTCTAAAGCTTTTGATAGATCAATAATATCCATATATCAATTTATTATATGATTAGATGAAATTATCGTTTTTTAAATTAGCGCCCTAGGATTAAACGAAAATCATGGCCTACAAGCACATTATATGGGATTGGAATGGAACGTTACTTGATGATAATCAACTGGCGATCAAGTCGATTAACACGGTCTTAAGAAGATACGCACTGCCAACAATCGAATTAGAAAATTATCTTGAAATCTTCTCATTCCCGGTGGTCAACTATTATAAAAAACTCGGATTCGATTTTGCGAAAAATCCGTTTGAGCAAGTTGGGACTGAGTTTATCGAAGAATACACAGCCAGTATGTTTGATCCTCAATTGCATTCCGGCGCTTCGCTGATGTTGGCACAAATTGATAAGTCGAAAACTTCGCAATCGTTACTCTCAGCAGCAAAACAACAAATGCTTGACACTTTAATGCGACACCATGAATTGGAAAAACATTTCATTAAGGTGATTGGTTTGGATAATCACTATGCTAACAGCAAGTTAGACGCTGGACGTAACTGGATAAATAAACTGGAACACGGTTCTCATGAAGTTTTATTTATTGGAGACACGCTGCATGACTTTGATGTCGCACAGCAGATCGGGGCCGATTGTATTCTGGTTTCGCACGGACATACAAATCACGCACGGCTGGTGACAACAGGCGTACCGGTGTTTCATTCTTTCACTGAAATGCAACCCTGGCTCAAGACAAATTTGATTTTCAATTAATGTAAACGAGTATTTTTCATGAGGACAAGCTGGTTTAGCGGTACAATACTCATCATATGATCCTGATCATCGACAACTATGATTCATTTACCTACAACATATATCAGTATGTAAGTGAAATTAATACAGATATTAAAGTTTTCAGGAATGATGAAATATCAATACCAGAGATAGCGAAATTGAAGCCCAGCCATATTATAATTTCGCCTGGGCCGGGAACCCCAGAAAAAGCGGGGAGATCAATTGATATTATCAAGTCCTATTCAAATTCGTATCCGATTTTAGGAATATGTCTTGGTCATCAGGCAATCGCGGTTGCCTACGGTGCATCATTGGCAGCAGCGCCTGTGATTGTGCATGGTAAACCGGTCAAGATTGTTAGAGAAGAATCGAAAATATTTGATTCTTTACCGAATAGATTTATGGCAGCACGCTATCATTCATTAGTTGTTTCAAAGGATAATTTTCCAAAGGAGTTGACTATTACGGCAAAAACTGAAGATGGATTGATAATGGCCCTGGAGCATGAAATACTTCCTTTGTATGGCGTACAATTTCATCCGGAATCAATTGCAACCGAATATGGTAAAACCATGATACGGAATTTTATTGAAAAATGAGATTGACTGTAAACACCCCGCTGTACATGCAATAGTCAACCACTGTAGTATAAATATTAATAAAAATCCGTCGGTCTATTATTCATATTTATTGTAAAATTGGATAGGAGATTAATATGTTAGTGATCATGAATCCTAATGCCGAAGAGGCGCAGATTAGGCGGGTTGAAGCGCGGATTCAGGAGTTGGGCTATAAAGCACAGCGGATACCTGGTAAGATACGGTCTGTCATTGGTGTAACGGGCAATCAGGACGCCGAAGACCGAATATACCTGGAAAGCTTGCCCGCTGTTGACCGGGTAATAGCGGTCACACAACCTTACCGTCTTGCCGGCCGCGACAGTCATCCTGAAAATACCGTAATTGATTTAGGTAGTGTAAAAATTGGTGATGGAAACGTGACTATGATTGCAGGACCATGTGCCGTTGAAGGTGAAGATCAAACGTTGCGAATTGCCGACCAGGTGCTGGAACGCGGTGCGCAGATATTGCGTGGCGGAGCATATAAACCGCGGACTTCACCCTATTCATTTCAAGGGCTTGGAGAAAAAGGTTTGGAGGTTCTGGCAAAAGCAAGAGAGCGTACCGGCCTTCCATTTGTTACTGAAGTTTTAGATCATCAGACGGCCTATTTGATAAGTCAGTATGCTGACATGTTGCAGGTTGGTACGAGAAATATGCAAAATTTCATTTTACTCAAAGAAGTGGGGAAGTTGGGTAAACCAGTTTTATTAAAACGCGGAATGAGTGCCACGCTTGAGGAAACGCTTATGTCTGCTGAATATTTAATGTCACACGGCAGCCAGGAAGTTGTTATTTGCGAACGCGGTGTGAGGACCTTTTCCAGTCATGCCCGCAATACCCTGGATATAAGTGTAATCCCCGCCCTGAAAAAAGTAAGTCATTTACCAATAATTGTCGATCCCAGTCACTCGAGTGGCCATCGTTATAGTGTAATTCCGCATTCCTTAGCTGGCATTGGTGCTGGCGCAGATGGATTAATTGTTGACGTCCATGATAAACCGGAAGAAGCTCTTTGCGATGGGGCCCAGGCGTTATTGCCGGACCAATTTGCCGATCTAATGTATATTGGAAGAGCGGTATGTCGAGCCCTAGGGAAAACTTTCGGTACTGAGAAAACCATCTAAATGTCATTGCACGGATCGCTATCATTACCCGGTGATAAATCCATTTCGCACAGGGCTCTAATGTTTGCAGCGATTGCCGCTGATCCATCCACTATTAAAAATATTGGTACCGGCGCGGATGTTGAAGCAACCCGCAATTGCTTGGAGCAATGCGGAATAAAATTCAATTGGGAGAATAATATACTTTCAATTTCCGGGTCATTGGAAAATCCTGATAAGCCGTTGAATTGTCAAAATTCAGGAACCACCGCAAGGCTGATAACCGGATTTCTTGCAGGACAGAAAATTTCTGCAAATTTAATTGGTGACGCATCGCTCTCTAAGCGGCCCATGAATCGCGTTATTAATCCTTTGGAAAAAATGGGCGCCATAATCAGTGGGGAATCTGAAAACTTACCATTGAAGATTGTATCCAGCGAATTACATGGAATCGATTATACACCTCCCATAGCCAGTGCCCAGGTCAAATCGTGTGTGCTGCTTGCTGGATTGGGCGCAAAAGGCAGAACGATTATATCAGAAATACATCCTACCCGGGATCATACCGAAATTATGCTGAAGGAATTAGGCGCTAATATCAAGGTTGTTGAAGGAAAAATAATATTGGATCCGTCAAAAAGTGTCCTATCTGGATTTGATATTGATATTCCTGCTGATCCCTCAACAGCTGCTTTTTATGCAGCGGCAGCCGCAGCAGTTAAAGGTTCAAGAATTGTTATTAAGAATTGTTTACTGAATCCAAGACGATTATCATTTTTCAATCTCCTGATCAAAATGGGCGCAAAGGTATCTTTTGTGAACCAGGCTATCCGTTTCGGGGAAATAACCGGAGATATATTAGTGGAATCCGGGACCTTGAAAGCGCTTATAATTAATAAGGAAGAAATCCCAAGTTGTATTGATGAACTACCGATATTGGCAATTCTTGCAACCCAGGCAATTGGTGTTACAACGGTAACTGGTGCCGAGGAATTGAGAGTTAAGGAATCTGACCGGATTAAGGCAATCTGCAATAATTTAATAAATATGGGTGCTGATGTTGAGGAATTGCCTGACGGTTTTCAAATACTGGGGCCGACAACATTATCAAGTGCCACGATACGCACTTTTAATGACCATCGGATTGCCATGGCTTTTTCTATTGCTGGCTTGATTGGTAATGTACCCACGCAACTGGATGACGCTGATTGTATTGATGTTTCATTTCCAGAATTTTTTACAGTTTTAAAACAAATCAGCGAATGAAATCCGAGCCCGTGAAATACAATTTTGCAGTTATTGGAGATCCTGTTGAACACAGTCTAGGGCCGGTTTTGCATTCTGCACTTGCTGAGCATATTAATCTGAATCTATCATACAGTAAAATCCGCGTGAAGTCAGAATCGCTGGTAGATATCATATTTGATCTGAAGTCTGGTAAATATGATGGAATCAATATTACGCTGCCATTAAAACAGCAGATGGTGGAATTCCTTGATGAATGTGATTTAGCTGTGAATCAGACTCAAGCTACTAATTGTATTCGAAGTATTGATGGGGTGTTAAAAGGTATCAATACGGATTGTAGCGGCTTTGATCACTTGCTCAAAATTAATAATATTGATATGACGAATAAAAAATGTGTTATTGTTGGGGCTGGAGGAGCAGCACGAGCTGTATTATTTTCGCTTAATAACTTTAAAATTAATGAATTGGTTATAGGTAATCGCACAGCGGCACATGCTAAAAAACTTTATGAAGTCAGCAAAACTTGGGAGAAAAATTTTCCTGTGTCAGTCAAACAGCTAGAAAATATACGTGACGTCTGTGAAGCAGCTGACGTTATTATTAACTGTACATCAGTGGGTTTGTTTCCCGATATAACAAAAAGTCCCATCCCTCGGGAATATATTAATTCAAATCAAATATTAATTGATACAATCTATGCACCACTGAAAACACAATTTCTTAAATTTGGTGATATGAATAGTGCCCGAGTAATTAATGGTCTTGATATGTTCATCGCCCAGGGAATTGCGTCCTTGGAATTTTGGACTGATCAATCCATATTTAATAAGATAAATTTTCAAAGCATAAAAAATATCTTGAGTGAATCAATATGATGGAAAAATTAATATTTCTAACAGCAGGTGAATCGCACGGCAAACAATTAACCGGGATTATTGATGGAATTCCGGCGGGTCTTAAATTATCAGAAGATTTTATCGCAAAGCAGCTGATCCGAAGGCAAGCTGGGCATGGCCGTGGGAAGAGAATGCTAATTGAGCAGGATCGAGCTGAAATCTTATCAGGAGTTAGATTTGGTAAGACTATTGGATCGCCAATCACGCTAGTGATCCTTAATAAGGATTGGGATAATTGGAAGAACAAAATGTCAGTGGGTACTTCGGATACTAAAGTGAAAAAAGTTACCGTTCCACGCCCCGGGCATGCTGATCTGGCGGGCGTAAAGAAATATGGATTTAAAGACATTCGCAATATTCTTGAACGGTCATCTGCCCGTGAAACTGCAATGCGTGTTGGTTTGGGATCAATAGCACGTAAATTGCTGGAAGAAATTGGTATCACCGTTGGCAGTCACGTAATTCAGATTCATAAAATTAAAAATCTAAAATCGATTGTTAATGATATAAAACCACTTGAGATAAATCTTATAGCTGATAAATCAACTGTCCGCTGTCTTGATGAATCAATAGAAAGTAAAATGATCGAGACAGTTGATCGTGCCAAAAGAAATGGCGATTCAGTAGGCGGTGTGTTTGAAGTGATAGCCGACGGATTGCCCTATGGATTGGGATCATACGTCCATTGGAATAAAAAATTACAGGCCCGTATTGCGGCGGCAGTTTTATCTATTAACGCAATTAAAGGAATAGAATTTGGAGCAGGTTTTGCCTCAGGCAGTTCATTTGGTAGCGAACTGCATGACGAAATCGGTTTCCAGGATAATAAATTCACGCGATTTTCAAATAATGCCGGAGGTATTGAGGGTGGTATGAGCAACGCCCAGCGTTTAGTTTTCTCGGCCGTGATGAAACCGATACCAACGCTGACAAAACCATTGCGATCAGTTGATCTCAAAACACATGCGGTTGTCGATGCTCATAAAGAACGCACGGATACTTGTGCTGTTCCGGCGGCCTCGATAATTGCAGAAAGTATGCTGTGTCTGGTGTTGGCCGATACTGTACTCGAGAAGTTTGGTGGCGATTCACTGAGTCAATTAAAAGCCCACATGAAGGCAACTGCCAAATATTAGAACTCCGGTGCAAATTCCTGAAAATATATATCTGATTGGAATGATGGGCAGCTGGAAATCCACTGTTGGTAAAAGGCTGGCTAACAATTTGAATTTAGCATTTACTGATACTGACATCAGGGTTGAGGACAAGGCTAAGCTTTCGTTGGGGGCAATATTTTCAGAAAAGGGGGCGGATTATTTTCGTACACTGGAGTCTGAGATTATTAAGGAGACAGCCAATCAACCACCGCATGTTATTGCAACGGGCGGTGGCGCAGTTTTGGATGAAGGCAATCGGAACGTCTTTCGGAAGTGTGGCATAACAATATATTTAAAAGCTTCGCCCACAACACTGGCAAAACGCATAAAAAATGTAGATCGGCGTCCGATGTTACAAAAAGAGCAAGACCCGCTAAGAAAAATTGAAGCAATTTTACAGGAACGAAAAAAGCTGTATGAATCTGCTTCGGATATTAACATTGATACTGATGGCAGTGATCCCTTTGCTGTAAGAAAAAGGATTATACAATGTTTAAAGGAGAAATATGGAGACAATATCGGTTAATCTGGAATCCAGATCTTACGATATATTCGTCGAACGGGGACTAATTAATAGACTTCCAGGATTATTAAGACAATGGAATGTTGGTCAAAAATGGGCAATTATTTCCCAAGCAACGTTGATGGAGAAGTTTGGCAGTGATCTGCTAGAATCTTTAAAGGAAACCGGATTCGATGTGAACCTGATTACGATTCCAGTTGGTGAAAAGGCAAAAACACTAAGCCAGATCGAGTTAATATCCGAAAAACTGCTAAAAATGAAATATGACCGCAGCAGCGTTCTCTTAGGCTTGGGCGGTGGTGTAGTCGGTGATATTACCGGCTTTATTGCTGCTACTTATATGCGCGGGATTTCTTACATGCACATACCGACCACATTATTAGCAATGGTCGATTCATCTGTGGGGGGTAAAACGGGAGTGAATCTGCAGTCAGCAAAAAATAGCGTTGGCGCCATTTATCAACCCTTGGCGGTATTTTCAGATCCGAATCTATTGGGAACCCTTCCACGTCGTGAAATTGTATCAGGTTTCGCCGAAATCCTAAAATATGGTGCAATTAAGGATAAGATTTTCTTTGAGCAATTGAGCAGTCAGCTGAATAATATTATCAATATTGATGATTTAGATTATTTAGAAAAAGTAATATACCGAGCATGCGGAATTAAAGTTGAAATAGTTGAGCAGGATGAAAATGATCATGGAATTCGGAGGATTTTGAATTTTGGCCACACGATTGGCCATGCGTTGGAAGCCTCCCTTGGATATGAAGAACTTCGGCATGGTGAAGCGGTCGCCTACGGAATGCTAGGTTCTGGATATATATCTAATGCGAAAGGCCTACTTAGCGATAATAACTGGTCATTATTAAAATCAACAATCAATAATCTTCCGCTGCCTAAATTACCAACGCTCGATCCTGAAGAGATTCTAAATATTATCAGGAATGACAAGAAAATACGCGCCGGGTCATTAAATTTCATTTTGCTAGAGAAATTGGGAGCAGCACTAATAAGTGACACGGTGCATGACAAAGATATAAGAGCAGCCCTGGAGGTTTTGTGAATATTTTAATTATAAACGGACCCAATTTAAATTTACTGGGAGAACGTCAACCCGATTTATACGGTACTGAAACTTTAGATGAAATTATAGGTTGGTTACGGGATCATCCCCAAGCTGCGGGTCATTCCCTGAAGTTTGAGCAGTCCAATCATGAAGGTGATATTGTTGATATTATCCAGGCCAATCGGACGTGGGCTAATGCTATTATCATCAATCCGGCGGCTTTTACACATTATTCCTATGCAATCCGGGATGCTTTGGAGGCTGTTGATAAACCAATTGTCGAAGTTCATCTCAGCGATATAAAAAATAGAGAGGACTTCCGCGAAACCTCAGTTATTGAACCGATTTGCTTAAAGCAGATCGTGGGTAAAGGAAAACAGGGCTATCTTGAAGGAATAATGCTGCTAACCGGTGACTCCAATTAATAGGCAAATTTAGTTTAACATTCCTCGATTCTGACGTAACACCTGCCGAATGCTGTGTTTTAAGGCTTTCTTACTTTGATATATTAAATCCATGTCATGCGGAAATGGCAAGGGATCTACTTTAATCATTTTCTTAGATGCGGCAGATAGTGCTTCAACGTCACCAATTGCCCTGGCTGAAATGTGTTCAAAAATACTTTCAGCACTTATTGGAATTGTCTTAATGATTTGACCGGATTCATTATCCATAAATTCTATCAACCCGGAAATTGAGGCATCTTTATATTGTATTGTTTCTATCACAGAACAAGCCACAGAGCGGTATTTCTTCTGTTTGATATCGTTGCCAAGTGAATCTTTCATTACATTCCCACGGTGATCAAGGATGTAATCCCAACCGTCTTCAATTTCTTTGGTCTCCATGCGGTCTTTTTCGGTAATTGATTCAGGTGAGACATTAATTTGGTTTAAATTGATGGTTATCAAATAATCTATATAGATGTCTTCATCAACGTGTTTGGTATAAAATTCTACCCAACTGCTGTTTAAATCAGCAGCTCCAAACTCCATTAGGTCATTATTGAATTTATTTGAGAGTTTAAAATGTGTATGATTTTCAAATTGTAAATAGGCACGGGAAGTACCCAGCCACTTGGTCTCAACAAGTAGTTGATTAACATTCTTATAATCACCAATATAATTCTTTACTTTGGTTAATTCATCGTAAGCCTGACGATAGCCGGCTTTTGTATCCTCGTCAATCAGTTGGTTAGCATGATTCCAGAGATAGTCGGCCGCCTCATGCTTGGCCTCAATAATGGCTTCATCGTAATCATACATTTCATAGTTAATAACTCTCCCCGATATTTCTAATGGCATTACTGTATTAACTAAAGCTTGCCGATTTTTAAGCGCCGAGTAGCGATTAAATATTTCATCCCAGGAGTTGGGATTTCCTTCGAGGTTAAGATACTTTATTCTATCCAAGTCCTGTTGATTTGCCAGTTGATATGCTCTGTCCAGGACTTCAATTTCTTCCTGATCAGTTGGATCAATTCGCAGATTCTTGACGGCATATCTAACGGCGGAATCGTAATCACCACGCTGTAATTGTTTAAGTGAAGATGTGCAACCTGTGATAAGAAATAAAATGAGGATCGCTAGAAATGATTTTATTCTCATATGTTAAACCTCGATAATTGTTGACAACTTATTATTATTAGAACTTAATAATTTTTTTGTTTATGTCTCGATGTTGATAAATTATTTATTAAACTTAATAAATATATTTATATAAAGGAAAAGAGCCGGTTTTTACCGGCTCTTTTTGGTGAGATTTTGAGGGATAGATTTATTTTTAATAATCAGGTTGCTTATATAACTACAATCTGCGTGCCAAACACATAGAAATCTAATATATATTTAATTTGTCGAGGGTGAGGATTAATATTTTACGAAAGTATGATTCGCAGCAGTCATTGACATGGTGATTGATATGCAACATAGTGAGTCATATGAACCATGTAATACAAGATATATCAGTCCTATTATCTTGTATTATGAATTTCACACCTGTAAATTCTGTATCAACGATAGCGCATTATCTGCAATAGTGAATACAGAAATACCAATAAATGATCCGACCACGCCCCTGTTTCCGTTGCGGGTTGCTGCTGAATTGACCAACACTTCAGTATATTCTTTAAGACAGTATGTTGATCTTGGACTGATTATTCCGTTTAAGACACCATCCAACCGTAGATTGTATTCTCATATAGATCTGCAGCGCATTTTATGTATCCGGAAATATTTAGATGAACACGGATTAAATATTGCCGGGATCAAAGCAATGTTCGCCCAGGTGCCCTGCTGGCTGCTGAAACCGTGTTCAGCGGAAGATCGTGAAAGTTGTGATGCTTATGAATCGTTAACAGAACCTTGCTGGCAGGTTAGCGTAAAGGGCCCAACGTGTAAAAACGAGGATTGCCGCACGTGTACCATTTATCGGCTTCCTGAAAAATGCAGTGATCTCAAATCAATATTTAAAACATTTAATAATCTTAAAATCCAAAATAATTAATCTGTTGATTAAGGAGAAATTTAAGCCATGAAAAAATTAGTCATCCTGGGAGCGGGAACAGCTGGAACAATGATTTTAAATAAATTGGAACCAGTTTTAGATAAAGACGAATGGCACATCACCATCGTAGACCAGTATGAAACACATTATTACCAGCCGGGATTCTTATTTATCCCATTTGGTATTTATTCAAAGAAAGATGTGGTTAAGCCGAAAAAGGATTTCTTTCCATCTGGAGTCGAGGTCATTTTTAGCGGAATTGAGCTGATCAATGGTGAAAAGAACCAGGTGAAATTAAAGGATGGTAAAGTATTACAATATGATTACTTGGTGATTGCCACTGGATCAAAAATCAATCCCGAAGAAACTGAAGGTCTAAAAGGCACGGGTTGGTATAAAAACATTTTTGATTTTTATACGATTGAAGGAGCCACTGGATTAGCACATTTTCTCAAGTATTGGGAAGGCGGGAAAATGGTATTAAATATTGCGGAAATGCCAATCAAGTGTCCTGTCGCACCATTGGAATTTGTATTTCTAGCTGATTGGTGGTTCACTGAACAGGGAATCCGGGATAAAGTCGAGATAGAATTTGTAACTCCGTTAGATGGGGCATTTACCAAACCCCGTGCATCGCAAGTATTTGGTGATTTTCTTGATAAGAAAAACATCAAATTGGTCCCAGATTTCAATATTGGTTCGGTGGATGCCAAGGCCAATAAAATTATTTCATGGGATGAAAAAGAAATTGAATATGATTTGTTGGTGACAATTCCGACAAATATGGGCGATGATCTCATAGCAGATTCGGGCTTGGGAGATGAGCTAAACTTTATACCAACCGATCAGTTCACATTGCAATCAAAGGCGTATGAAAATATATTTGTAATGGGGGATGCAACAGATCTGCCGAGCTCAAAAGCCGGCTCGGTAGCGCATTTCCAATCAGATATTTTATTTGAAAATTTGCTCAGCGCAATTGAAGGACGTCAACTTCGCGCAAAATTTGATGGTCATGCCAATTGCTACATTGAATCCGGATTTGGTAAAGGAATTTTGATTGACTTCAACTATGATACTGAACCTTTGCCAGGGAAATTTCCCCTGCCGGGGATCGGCCCATTTTCACTACTGGAAGAAACAAAAATGAATCACTACGGAAAAGTTATGTTTCGCTGGATGTATTGGAATTTATTGTTGCGGGGAGCTGAGTTGCCGATTGAATCACAAATGTTAATGGCTGGGAAGAGGGCTTAAAATGAACAGCCATGAAATCACCCAGCAGCTGTCAGATATTAATCAGAAACTTGATTTGATTTCCACTGAACTTGAAATAGTTCGGCGAAAACGAATTGAAAAATCTGAGTTGCAGAAAGACCTAACTATTGTGGTAAAAGACTTATTTGATACTACTGTTATGGAAATGGAGGATATTGCTCCTTTTGTCAATACGGGCGACTTTTTACATCTTGTGAAAAAGATTTTACGGAATACACAAAATATCAGTCTTGTAATAACAAAGTTTGAGAGCCTTTTAGATTTTGTTGAAGACAGCCGACCAGTGACAAAGGAACTATTCAATGATGTTTTGATCCATTTAAACGAACTGGATCAAAAGGGGTATTTTATTTTTATCAAGGAATTATTCGGTGCTATGGATCGAATAGTTGAACACTTTTCTGTTGATGATGTGCGACAACTCAGCGCTAATGTGACAACAATTCTTGAAACTGTAAAAAATATGACTCAACCTGAAATGCTGAAAGCGATGAACAATGCCGTAACAATATAAAAGAATCACGATCCGAAAGATGTCCAAGAAGTATCAGTTTGGAAACTATTTAGAGAATTAAATACACCAGAAATGAAACGAGGAATAGGCTTTGTGATGTCATTTTTAAAAAGCATCACTAAGGAGCAATCCTCAAACCAATTAGATTAATAGGAGAGTAACAATGTCAAGTAAAGAAATAGCCGGGGTCACGGTAGAACTGGATGCTGACGATTATATGGCAGATTATAAAGCATGGAATGTAGAAATCGCCAAGGCGCTTGCAGTAGAAGAGGGGATTACAGAATTAAATGATCGCCATTTTATTGTTATTGATTTTATGCGTAAAGAGTTTGAAGAGAAGGGTACAGGACCTTCCATAAGAAAACTTAATAAAGAGAGCGGGGTTTCAACT